>TARA_B110000858_G_scaffold95630_1_pt1 | contig 21351 bp, 20 predicted proteins | sample TARA_B110000858 | Tara Oceans TARA_B110000858 (sample SAMEA4398247) | marine metagenome | biome: Polar Biome; feature: [SRF] surface water layer (ENVO:00010504); material: water (ENVO:00002006), including particulate matter (ENVO:01000060) such as... | depth 5 m | reverse complement strand
AAGTTTAATGACGCTGTGCTTAGAAATCTCGTTATGGCCCGTGACGACGCCGTCACTGAAGCCTCGCCGATGGCTGTTACTGTCGCCGAAGAAAAGGCTAAAGAGAAGGAAGCTCAACAACGTCGTGAAGCGAAGGCTGTTGCTGAAGCCGCGATGCGGGCAGAGTTAGCAGCAGAAGAAAGCGCTAACGATAAGGCTGAAGAGCTGGCAGCAGAAGCTACTCCTTCTGTGGATACACCTACTGAGGAAGCTCCAACAGAAGAAGCACCTGCAGAAGAGGCTCCGGCAGAAGTTGTTGCCGAAGAGAAGAGTGGCGAAGAAGCAGCTCCTGAAGCTGAAGCCAAGAGTGCCTAAGGAGAATTATTATGAGTCGTTATTCACGTAGACGAAAATATTGTCGTTTCACAGCCGAAAAAATCGTTGAGATCGATTATAAGGATCTTAACCTATTGAAGGCCTATGTTACTGAGACGGGCAAGATTGTCCCGAGCCGAATTACCGGTACGAAAGCTCACTACCAGCGTCAGCTGGCCTCGGCAGTCAAGCGAGCAAGATTCCTCGCGTTACTTCCGTACACCGATCGCCACTAAGCGCGCTTGGAGAAAATCTCGTGCAAGCGCTGACCCTATGGTTGCTCGCACGACCGCATAATGCAGTTTTAGCGTTGACGGTAACCTTATTGTTACCGGCTCCCCAACTAATGAGCGGCGCCATTATAGTGTTACTGGTGTTGGCGCAAGGTCTCAGGAAAGCGGTGATCGAAGCGTGTATCGCCGCGGCGGTTGCGGCAGCAGTTCTTCTTATATTGGGAGGGTCGCTGGCATCGATAGTAAGTTTAACGGCGGGGACCTGGGTACCCGCTTTGTTGCTAGCGCTAGCGCTGGTAAGAATGCGATCGCTGACATTGACGCTGCAAGTGTCGGTGATTGCGGCCGTTGTAGCATTGACGTTGTTTCAGCTTTTGGTCCCAGATCCAGCTGCCTTTTGGCAGCCATATCTGGGCACAATGACACAATTGCTGAGAGAAAATGGAATGCAGTTGGACGCAGAATTGCTGACCGCAGATATCATGACGATTTCCGCGGTGTTCGTTTTCTGGGCACTATATACGACAGCGTTATTGTTTGGGTATTCGTTGTATAAGCGATTGCCGCTGGAAACCGAGGAATTTGGTCGGTTTCAGGATTTGAATTTTGGTCGTATTATAGCGTTCGCAATGGCGATATTTTCGATACTGGCGTTTGCGGTTGGATCGAGCTGGCTTCAACATATCGCGTTTATTTTGTTCGTGATGTTTATGATGCAGGGGTTAGCAATTTTGCATTGGTTGCGTGGTGCGGGAAAGCTACCACTTATCGTCGTAGTTTCGGTATACATTATGTTGCCGTTTCTACAGGTTTTGCTGGTAATGGTGCTGGCAATAATTGGGTATATAGACGCTTGGTTCGGATTCCGGCGTCGACTTAAAAAAGTGTAAAGGTTTTAGATATGAACGTTATTTTACTGGAAAGCGTTGAGAATCTCGGTGGCATCGGCGACCTCGTAAAGGTCAAGGCTGGCTATGGTCGTAACTTCCTGCTTCCGCAGGGTAAAGCGGCACTTGCCACTGATGAGAACATGAAGAAGATTGAATCTCGTCGCGCCGAGCTTGAAAAAATGGCTGCTGCGGAAATTGCGAAAGCGACTGCTCGTGCAAAATCTATCAACGGTGTTGAGCTCGTTATTCCTGCTAATGCTGGTGACGAGGATAAGCTGTTTGGTTCGGTTGGCCCGATCGATATCACTGAGGCATTTGCTGCGATTCAAGTCGAAGTTGAGCGCAGTGAAGTTCGCATGCCAGACGGCCCGATTCGCGCACTTGGTGAGTATCAAGTGGGCATTCATCTGCACGGTGAAGTTAACGCTGAAGTCACTATCCGCGTCGTTGCGACAGAATAACAAAGTGCCATATTAACCGCTGACAGTCGTCTGCAGCCAGCGGTGTTGTGTTACCTTTGAATCAGGGTAAATATTAGCTAAGGAAATTTGGGGATGGTCCGAGCTGTGGACGATGGAACGATAGATGGGGGTGCTGCTCAGTATCTCAAAGTGCCACCTAACTCCCTGGAAGCGGAACAATCACTCATTGGCGGCTTAATGCTCGATGCATTGGCTTGGGATAAGGTCGCGGACGTCATTACCAGCGACGACTTCTATCGTAAAGACCACCGATTAATCTATTCTGCCATTGCAGGCCTTATCGAGAGTGGCAGCCCTTGCGATGTCGTGACGGTATCCGAGTACCTCGATAGTCACGGTGAACTGGAAAACGCGGGTGGCCTTGAGTATCTAGCAACTCTTTCGAGTGAAACGGCTGGCGCGGCGAATGCCCGGGCGTACGCAAAAATTCTTCGAGAGCGCTCCACTCTTCGCGATCTTATCAGCGCCGGTAATGAAATTGCCGGCAGTGCTTTTATCAATGACGGACGCACAGCGGCCGAGATACTGGAAGACGCCGAGAAAGCAGTATTCGCAATTGCTGACAGAGGTACTCGGGGTAAGAAGGGCTTTGTATCTCTCAAAGATATCCTTCCCGCGGCCGTTGATCGAATCGACACTCTGCATCAGTCTGACGGCGATATCACCGGCATTTCCACGGGTTACACAGAATTTGACAAGATGACCGCTGGACTGCAACCGGGTGACCTTGTCATTGTCGCGGGTCGTCCTTCGATGGGTAAGACTACGCTTGCCGTCAACATTGCGGAGAACGCTGCGATCGGCTCGAAAGTACCGACGGCTATTTTTTCGATGGAAATGCCTGCACAGCAACTAGCTTTTCGAATGATTTCATCGCTTGGTCGCGTGGATCAAACGCATTTACGAACGGGTAACTTTCCTGATGAGGACTGGTCTCGAATCAACACCGCGGTGCAGCTGATGTCCGAGGCGCCCATTTTCATCGACGATACGCCGAGTTTATCGCCCGGTGAGATTCGGGCGCGATCACGGCGACTGCAGCGTGAGCATGGCCTTGGACTAATTGTTGTCGACTATTTGCAACTGATGCAGGTGCCAGGTAATAAAGAGAATCGTGCGACAGAGATATCAGAAGTTTCGCGTGGACTTAAGGCGCTCGCGAAAGAAATGTCGTGTCCGGTAATTGCTTTGTCGCAGCTCAATCGCAGTGTTGAGCAGCGCCCAGACAAGCGACCTGTTATGTCAGACTTGCGCGAGTCTGGCGCGATCGAGCAGGACGCTGATCTCATTCTCTTTATCTATCGGGAAGAAGTTTATAACCAGGATACTCCGCGCAAAGGCATTGCAGATATTGTGATCGCCAAGCAGCGAAACGGGCCTATCGGTGATTTCCCACTGACGTTTGTCGGTCGCTACACTAAGTTTGAAAATTGGGTGCCCGATACTTATGGCGATTATCCGGACGAAGGATATTCGTAGACGGTCGTTCGCACAGGTTAAAAGAAAAGTCCCATTAACCTCTTTGGCGGTAATATCATCTTATCTGGGTTACTGCAGCATTTATTGGCGAAGGTCCATTACACCTTGCCCAGATCAAACAAGGATAATCAGCTAACGACTCGCCATACCACCTGTCCGCGCACCTAAAGGCGTACGCTCCCAAATAAGGTAGATAGGATGAAAGAGCAAATACCCACAAAAAATACCAGCGGAGCCCCAACGCTGGTTAATAACTTTTTGCGCCCGAGGTTGATCACCAAAACGCTACTAACCATAGGTTTGTGTTGTGCGTTGCTGGGCTGTGCAAAAAACCCAGACACACAAGAATCGCCAAAGACCATGATCAATAACGTCAATGTTGTAGATCCAGTAGACGGTCTAATTACCCAGCAACAGGTGGTGATACAGGAGGATAAAATTGTTTACGTTGGTCCAATCGATAAAATAAAGGCTGCGGACTCCGACACAATTATCGACGCTACTGGACAATTTTTAATGCCCGGCCTTTGGGACATGCACGTACATTTTCTATATGACGAGGCGCTAACGGATACCATGCCTGAACTGTTTCTGCGCTACGGGGTTACCAGCGTCAGAGACACTGGCGGCGATGTAAAAAAACTCGCTGCGCTGCGCGAAGCGCTCAAAGAAATCCCTGCGCCACGCATCTATTTTTCTGGTCCTTTATTAGACGGTGAGTTCGTTATTTATGACGGCAGTGACCCGAGCCGCCCACCACTTGGTGCGAGTGTTCTTAACGCAGAATCGGCGATGAACACGGTCAGCGCCCTTAAAGCCGCGGGTGCAGATTTTATAAAAATTTATGAGCTTATAGATCCCGCCACCTATAACAGTCTTGCGGCTGCCGCAAAAGAATTTGATATGCCCATTGCTTCCCATGTCCCGCTAATGATGACTGCGGATATAGCTGGTCCAATAGCAGGCTCCATGGAGCACCTACGCAACATTGAATTGGCCTGCGCTGCGAACTGGCAAGAACTGCTTACGCAGCGACAAGCAGCAATAACAGGGTTTACTGAAGGGCTGGGCTACACATTGCGCAGTGACCTCCATAGTGCCCAACGCATTCCAGCAATTAACGCCTATGACGAGACGCGCTGCAATGAAGTATTGGATACGCTAACAAATACTATTCAGGTACCTACCCTGCGCCTCAATACAATACTGATGCTTAAGCCATTTGAGCGACCAGATTGGCCAAGTGCCGCAACTGCCTTGCCACAAAAAGTGCTGGAAAACTGGCAAGCGAGTATTGCTATGCTCGATGCCAATAGTCTAAACATTGATCATACATTCGCCAATTGGAGTCAATTTCTCATTGCCAGATTATTAGAGCGAGGCGTACCCATTGGCGCTGGTACTGATGCGCCCATCGGCTTTGGCATTCCTGGCTATAGCTTGCATACAGAGCTGGAGTTGCTGGTAGCTGGCGGTATGAGTACGAGGCAGGCCATTTATTCAGCTACAGTGACCCCTGCTAAATTCTTGGGATTAGAAGGCACTATGGGCCAAATCAAAGTAGGTATGGCGGCAGACTTAGTATTGCTAAGCGAAAATCCATTGGAAAATATTGAGCACAGCAGATCGATCATCAATGTGATGTCTAGAGGCTCATGGGTTGAATGACGTCACGACCGTGTTCGAGTCAAAGAAAAGCAAACTTAAAGGCGAATACTAAGGCTATGAAGCTCACTGCTGAAGGTACCTCTTTCACTCTACCGGCTAGAAGTTTAATCAAGACATAACTTATAAAACCAATGCCTATACCGTCGGCGATAGAAAAGCTAAATGGCATCATCAGTGCTGTAACGATCGCCGGGGTTGATTCAGTAATGTCGGGCCAATCAATTTCAACCAAACTCTGAGCCATCGACGTGGAAACAAATAATAAAGCTGCGGCGGCAGCGTAACTTGGAATGCTTTGGGCCAGTGGCGCCAACACTAGCGATAAAATGAAAGCGATGGCGATGACAACTGCGCTGAGTCCAGTACGGCCCCCACTTTCCACGCCAGCGGCGCTCTCAATATAGCTGGTAGTGGAAGAGGTTCCGAGTAGGGCCCCAACCGCTGTAGAGCTCGAATCGGCGAGCAAAGCTTTACTTAGTCGCGGTAAATTGCCTGATGCGTCCATTAAATTGCCTCGTGTGGCTACGCCAACCAAGGTGCCAGCGGTATCAAATACGTCTACAAGCAGCATTGTCAGAATTACGCTGAGCATAGATATGTCTAGGGCCGCCCGAATATCGAGCTGAAAGAATACGGGGGCCGCCGACGGCGGCGCGGCAACTATGCCCAAGAAGTCTGCTTCGCCAGCGCCCCAACTAACAAGCGATATCAGTAGAACTCCCAAAATGATTGCACTTCGATAACCGTTGGATGCGAATGCAGTGATCGCGAAGAAACCACCAAGCGCCATAAATGCTGGGAAAGAAAGTAGATCATCTAAGGCAATAAGGGTCGAGGCATTGGCGGTAATAATTCCGGCGTTTTTCATCGCGACGAACGCAAGGAAGAAGCCGATACCAGCGGTCATCCCTAATTTAAGATTTTTGGGTATTGAATTGATTAGCCATGCTCTAACGGGGAGTAAGCTGATAATTAGAAACAACACTCCAGAAAGGAAAACCGCACCAAGTGCTGTCTGCCATGGGTGGCCTGAGCCGATTACTACTGCATAGGTGAAGAAAGCATTTTGCCCCATCCCCGGGGCGAGTCCGATGGGATAATTCGCCACTACACCCATAACTAGTGAACCTAGCGCAGCCGCGCAACAGGTCGCCACAAACACGGCTTCGAAATCCATGCCTGCGTCACCAAGGATTAATGGGTTTACCACCGTGATATAAGACATGGCTAGGAATGTGGTGAGTCCTGCGATAATTTCACGACCAATAGTCGTACCGTTTTTTGTTAGGCCAAAATATTTATCTAGGACGCGTTGCATATAGAAGCCTTAGCATGACGTTGGTTTGATTGAGTTTATAGAGTGTGATGAAGCTCACGCCTTGTGAGTAAGTTCCAGCCTAACAGAGGCTGGCGAGTATCGCGCGTGGCGGAGTCTAAGTAGGCACTGATGCGACTATTAACTGCAATTCCAGACGCGGAGTTATCAGGCACTATCAGCTCCAAACCGGCTGACTCTGGTAAATTGATTACGATGAAGATAGATCAGTATCGCGTTTCTCAATAAGATGGAGTTAGAGCTTTTATACAATACCGGCGCTGTAAGCAGTGTTATCATTGACTTTATTAGGTTTGCGTGAATTTGATAATAATTAAAGTACGATTCTTGCTTGGGTCGATCGTAGCTTTAGTAAGCACTTATTAAAGTAAAGGCTTACGTTCGCCTCCGTCGATTCATTGCCAGTCCTGTACTCCTTCTGACTCATATACAGCTTCTTGGAAGTCTAAAATCGTGCCAAAGGCCAAAATTGCCTATCTTTGTACCGAATGTGGCGCCCACTGTGTCAAATGGGCTGGTCAGTGCCCCGACTGCGGCTCCTGGAACACGATGACCGAGACGAGAATTGCTGCGCCAGTGGTCAGTGCTGGCGTGTCAGCGACGACTCTTGAAGATCTGCCAGACGATATTGATTATCGACACGTGACCGGATTCGAAGAGTTGGACCGAGTACTCGGTGGTGGCCTTGTGCCCGGTGCTGTCGTATTGCTAGGCGGTGATCCAGGTGTTGGCAAATCCACTTTATTACAGCAGGCATCAGCGTATCTGATGCAGGATGTCCCGGTATGCTATGCGACGGGCGAGGAATCCTTGCGTCAAATCGGACAACGCTCGCTACGCCTCGGCCTCGATGCGTCTGCAATGAACTTGCTCGCAGATACATCGATTGAAAACGTGCTGTCTCAAGCGCGAAAATGTCAGGCTCGTGTATTGATTATAGATTCCATGCAGACCATGACAAGCGAAGGACTCACGTCTGCGCCGGGATCTGTTGCTCAGCTGCGCGATGGCGTTGGCAAGATTGTTCAGTTTGCAAAAAACAATGATGTTGCGGTGTTTATCATTGGGCACGTTACCAAGGAAGGAGCGATTGCTGGCCCTCGTGTTGTCGAACACATGGTTGATACCGTTCTCTATTTTGAAAGTGATCCGGCCAGCCGCTATTCCATAATTCGATCTGTCAAGAATCGATTTGGTGCCAGCGGCGAAATGGGTGTGTTCGCCATGACCGAGACTGGCTTTCTCGAGGTAAGTAACCCATCGGCTATTTTTTTGTCGCGCGAATCCGTTGATGAGCCAGGCAGTGTTGTGTCGGTAGCGTGGGAGGGCAGTCGACCTTTACTGGTTGAAATTCAGGCACTGGTTGCTGACAGCAATAGCAACTATGCGAAACGACTTGCCCAAGGTGTAGATCAAAATCGCCTGGCGCTGTTATTAGCCGTATTGCAGCGTCACGGATCATTATCCGTCATTGATGAGGACGTCTTTGTTAACGTCGTCGGTGGCTTACGAATAAACGAAACAGCGGTCGATTTGCCGACCGTTTTAGCGATTGTCTCCAGCTTCCGGGATCGCGCGGCGCCGGAGCGCTTGGTTTGCTTTGGTGAAATCGGATTGGCCGGCGAAATTCGACCTGTGCGATTCGGTACCGAGCGAATCGCAGCTGCAGCGAAGCAGGGATTCACTCGCGCTATCGTCCCGCAGGGTAATGTGCCGAAAAGTCCTCCCAAGGGCATTGAGATCGTTGGGGTTCGCCGACTCAGTGACGCACTGGATGATGCGTTCTAAGCCGCTCTACTTGGACGTGGAGCCTGGCTTTATGCGTACCCCTATTCGAACGGACCGAATTCGATTGTCGTCAGATTCGACGATCTCGATCGGATAGCCATCTATTTGCAGGCAGGTTAAAGGCTCAGGAATTGTTTCCAGTAGTTCGACTATGAGTCCGTTCAAGGTCTTTGGGCCGTCACTAGGAAGCGCCCAGCCTTGTGATCGATTGAGCTCACGAATGTTTGCCGTAGCGTCCACCAAAAACGTGTTAGGGCTGTCACGTACGACGTCACTCTCGTCGTCCGATGGGTCCGTTGTGAACTCACCGACGATTTCCTCAAGAATATCTTCTAGCGTGATAATTCCCTGAATATCGCCGTATTCATCGACGACCAGCGCAATGCGCTCACGACGTCTTTGAAATTGTACAAGTTGCGTACTCAGTGGCGTTCCCTCGGGAATGAAGTACGGCTCGGTCAGCAATTCCAGCAAAATCTCCCTACTGAAGTTCCTACTTGAGGTATTGGCGAGGTGTCGCAAGTGCAGCATGCCGACGACTTTGTCGATATTGTCCTGATACACGGGAAGGCGCGTATGTTGGCTATCGGCGATAGTCGTTTCGATTTCGCGGTCGTTGTCGTCGAGGTCGATTCCGATAATCTCGTTATGTGGAACCATGACGTCGTCGACGGTGACCTTTTCGAGATCAAGAATACTTAGCAACATTTGTCGATAGCGCGATGATATTCGGGTGCTCGCTTCGTGCACAACGGTGCGCAACTCCTCGCGATTCAATGAGTGCAGGTCATTTCCCTTGTCGCGAACACCGAGCAGGAAAAGGACGCCATTGGATGCCACATTCGTCAGCCACACAATAGGGTAGGTAATTTTTAATAACGGGTAGTAGATCATCGCCGCAGGAAACGCCAATCGTTCCGGGTTCAATGCAGCCAGCGTCTTTGGTGCCGCTTCCGCAAAAATGATCACAGTCAACGTAAGGATGCCAGTGCCGATCGCGACTGCTGGCTCACCACCGAGATCAAGTGCGATCAACGTGACGAGGGCGCTTGCTGAAAAATTGACGAGATTGTTGCCCAGAAGGATAAGGCTAATTAGCTGGTCGGGTCGCTTTAGTAGCTGTTCGGCAAGTCTCGCGCTGCGGCTTCCCGCACGGACCTTATGGCGCAAATGATACCGATTGAGGCTCATCAATGCTGTTTCCGAGCCCGAGAAAAACGCAGAAAGCAGCAACAGCACTACGAGCAGGCTGATGAGTCCTGCCAGTGGCATGTCACTGCCCAATAGTAGGGTCACTCCAAGTCAGATTATACGAATCAAGTTCTGGCATTTGTTAGCTCCAGCTTCGACCGAGAACTTGTTCCAAGATCAACCTGACACCAAAATACGCAATGCACAGCAATACGAAACCGCTGAGATAAAGCTCGATAGCTCGTCGGCCGCGCCAGCCTGCATAGAAGCGTCCGGCTAATAATGTGCCGAAAACAAACAGTGCCAGTAATGAAAAGGCCGTTTTATGCGCGAGATGTTGAGCAAATAAATTGTCGATGAACGTTAGTCCGGACAATATTGATACGGCGAGACCAGCAAACCCGATGGCCGTAATACCGAAAAGTAATTTCTCGGTTGTCTCCAATGGGGCAAACAGGCTGCTGACTGCGGAAAGATTGCCAGCGTGCAGGCGCTTTTCCTGCATCATCGCGTAAACAGCGACGATCGCGCCAACGTTCAACAGACCGTAAGACATTAAGGAGATGAGAATGTGGGACCGAACTTGCCAGGAGAGTGCGGTCAAGTCGGTGGCTGAGCTTTCGAAGCCCGTGACAACCACGGCGATGGCGCCAAGTAGCAGCAGTCCAGCTGAGATGCCACGTAATGCTGGTCGGATTGCTGCGATCAAGCCGACCAGTGCGAGTTCCACGCCAATCATCGAAACTGTATTACCGAATGAGAAGTTAAATCCATCGCCAACAAGGATTGACCCGTATAGGTAAATGCTATGTATGGATGCTCCTGTCGCAGCCAAAGCCCAGGCGACAAGGAATAAGGTACCCGCCACAGCGGAGTATCTCGGCAAGCACGATACGCCAATCGCCCCAGCAGACATCAGATACAGCAAGAAAATTATAACTTCAGACACAGAAACCCGATAGACTCTAAATAGGAATGATTCTCATTTGCATCTATTATTCACGCTTCAGCAACGATTGACAAGCCTTAAAGAAATTATAATTCCTTCTCAACTTTGTATTCGTATGATCATCCCATATGGCATAGGTCAAGAGAACCCTCTTAATCAAGAATTTGCGTATTTTGATGCAGCATCGGAATCGGCACTGGATTACAGGCAGCCGTGTTGTTAATCGACGATGACAGCCTAATAGATGCTAGCACTGGCATCCATGACTTAGCGCTTTAGGGTATGGATTCCATTCGTCACGCCCTTCCTTATGCATACATATCTCGACCATATTGCAGGTTTGCCGATGCTTGCCGATCGAATTTTCGACGAGAATTGTGATATGCCTCTGATCGTTTACACTATTTCGATATGCTCCTGATGGTGTAAGACTGCGCTCCATGCGCGATATAAGGACTCGGCAGTCAGCACGTTCCTGCGATACACTTTCGTCATGTTTGAGAACCTAAGTGGCCGGCTATCGGACGCTGCCCGAAATTTATCGGGCAGGGGACGATTAACTGAAGCCAATATAAAAGACACTTTGCGTCAGGTGCGGCTCGCGTTACTCGAGGCGGATGTAGCGCTGCCCGTAGTAAAAACGTTCATCGATCGAATTCGAGAACGCGCCTTAGGCGAAGAAGTTGGTAAAAGTCTGACGCCGGGCCAAGCACTTATAAAAATCATTAATGCAGAATTAGTACGCATCCTTGGCAGCGAATCAGTACCACTTAATTTCAAGACGCAGCCACCGGTCGTTATCATGCTAGCCGGACTGCAGGGCGCCGGTAAGACGACGACAGTTGCGAAACTCGCCAAGCGCCTTATTGAACAAGATAAAAAGAAAGTCATGCTCGTCAGTGTCGATGTGCATCGCCCCGCTGCAATCTTGCAGCTGAAAACGCTCGCTGTAGAAGTCGGTGCGTTACACGCGGTCAGTAGTGCTGATGAGGAGCCGGTGCACATCGTCAAACGTGCACTGAATGAGGCAGCGCTGTCTCATGCGGATGTACTGATCGTCGACACGGCAGGGCGGCTGCATGTTGACGAAGAACTAATGCAGGAAGCTAAGGCAGTTCATGCCGAGGCCAAGCCATACGAAACATTGTTCGTCGTTGACAGCATGGCAGGGCAAGATGCGGTCAATGCTGCGATGGCTTTCGATCAGGCGCTGCCATTGACTGGGATCATACTGACCAAGGCAGATGGTGATGCCAAAGGTGGCGTTGCATTATCAGTGCGTGAGGTTACTGGGAAGCCAATCCGCTTCATGGGCGTCGGCGAAAAGCTTGATGCGCTTGAAGCATTCCACCCCGATCGAATAGCTTCACGAATTCTCGGTATGGGCGACGTTCTGACTCTTGTTGAGGAGATCGAACAGAAAGTCAGCAAGGACAAGACTGAAAAGCTCGCCAGAAAACTAAAGAAAGGACGAGGTTTCGATCTGACTGATCTGCGCGACCAGCTTCTGCAGATGATGAGTATGGGTGGGCTCGCCTCCATGCTCGAGAAATTACCGATTCCTGGAAACGTTAATTCTGCCGCATTGAAGGATGCCGGTAACGAGAAAAATATTGGTCGTCAAATAGCAATCATTAACTCAATGACCCCTGGCGAGAGGCAGTATCCAAGAATTATTAATGGTTCTCGAAAAAGGCGTATTGCGGTGGGCGCAGGACAAGATATCCAGGATGTGAATCGTCTTCTGAAGCAGCATTTGCAGATGGAAAAGATGATGAAAAAGATGTCTAAGGGTGGCATGAAAAAGATGATGCGAGGTATGCCCGGAGGCACTATGCCGCCCGGATTTAGCTAGAAAAGCACGGTATTCTCTCCCAAATTGACGATTTTGCGGCGGCGGACGATTGGGGCTCTTGTAACCCACGGAAAAACTTAAGTATTTCGCCTGCATAAACGCTTCACATTTGCCGGAAAACCCGTACAATGCGCCGTCTACTCGGGCCAGCCCGGGTCAAGGCATGTCTGCCTCTCTTTGGTTTTTATACGGAAATGTAATGGTAAGTATTCGACTTTCGCGCGCAGGCGCGAAGAAACGCCCTTTTTATCACTTGGTGGTTACCGATTCTCGTAATCGCCGTGACGGCCGGTACATCGAACGTCTTGGTTTTTTTAACCCAGTCGGTCAAGAGCATGAAGAGAATCTTCGTATTGATTTTGAGCGCGTTGATTATTGGGTTGGCCAAGGCGCACAACCATCTGATCGCGTTGCGTCACTCTTGAAGCAGCACCGCAAGGCCGCTGTTAGCGTTTAAGCTGTTGGCTCCTGACCCTGTTGTTCTGGGCCGAATTTCCGGCTTATTTGGGGTCCGAGGATGGGTGAGGGTGTTTTCCTACACCGAACCGCGTGAAGCAGTCTTGCAATACAAGGGTTTGCTTCTTGGTCGAGATGGCGAGTGGGAGTCCACCAATGTTGTCGAAGGGCAACGACATGGAAAGTCGGTCATTTTACACCTTGAAGGGGTTGATGATCGGGAGCAGGCGGCAGCGCTGATTGACACCGAGATAGGCGTCAACAGGAGTGAGTTGCCGGTACTGGATGCCGGCCATTATTATTGGTCGGACCTAACGGGGCTAATGGTCATACATCGCGATGGCACTGAGCTTGGCACGATCAAGGAAATGCTCGAAACCGGCGCACATGATGTGATGGTAATAGAAGGCGAACAGGAGAGATTAATTCCGTTCGTTAATGAAGAGATTGTAATCAACGTCGATTTGGTCAAGCGACAGGTTCACGTTGATTGGGAATGGGACTGACAGGATGCATATTAGCGTCGTTAGCTTGTTTCCCGAAATGGTAAGTACCATTGGTGAGTACGGTGTTGTAGGAAGAGCACAGCAACGTGAGTTGATGATGCTGGAGATTGAGAACCCGCGTGATTATGCGAGCGACGTACACCGCACCGTAGATGACAGGCCTTATGGTGGTGGGCCTGGTATGGTAATGAAGTATGAGCCAGTTGCGGCAGCCCTTGAGGCAGCTAAAGGCAATTTGCCTGTTGGTTGTCCGGTGGTATATTTGTCGCCGAAGGGTCGGGTTTTCGATCAGGCGATGGCGCAGGGGTTTGCAAAGATGCCTGGCTTGGTATTGCTAGCGGGGCGTTACGAAGGAATCGATGAGCGGCTGTTTGAGTCGCACATCGATGAAGAGGTTTCTCTTGGTGATTTTGTGCTTTCGGGCGGCGAAATTGCGGCGATGGCAGTAATTGACGCAGTAGTGCGATTACTTCCAGGCGTACTGGGAGATGCTGAGTCAGCAGCACAAGACTCCTTTATGAGGGGGTTACTGGATCATCCTCACTATACGAGACCTGAGGAGATAGTAGGGCGTAAGGTTCCGGATGTTTTGTTGTCCGGTGATCATGATCGAATCGCCAGGTGGCGACAGAAGCAGTCTCTGGGATGCAGCTATTTGAGGCGGCCCGATCTGCTGGAAAAACTGGATTTAGATGACGAGCAACAAACGTTGCTCGACGAATTTTTAAAAGAGCAAAGTTAATGAGCAAAATAATCGAAGCGATCGAACAAGAGCAAATGGGTAAAGAGCTTCCGCCATTTGCCCCGGGTGACACAATTGTTGTGCAGGTTAAGGTTAAAGAAGGAGCTCGCGAGCGCCTACAGGCGTTTGAGGGTATAGTCATCGCCAAGCGCAATCGCGGTCTGAATTCCTCTTTCACCGTCCGCAAAATTTCGCATGGTGAAGGCGTTGAGCGAGTATTTCAGACTTACAGTCCAGTCGTAGACTCGGTCGAAGTTAAGCGACGCGGTGATGTTCGCCGCGCGAAACTTTATTATCTGCGGGGCCTGACTGGTAAGGCTGCGAGGATTAAAGAAAAAATCTGAAATGCATCAGAGAGACATCATCGCCCCGGTTACGTCAGTATCCGGGGCTTTTTTCGTTATAATGCGTAATATTCAGGCACTTTGAGCTGGACTAATAGCCTGCTGTCGAGTCTTTCGTGATATGAAAAAAGTTTTTCTGATTATCGTTCTATCTTCGCTGTCGAGTGGTTGTGCCGTTTTGGTATCCAATGCCGCCTCGAGCTTTTCGAGTGATTTAGCTGCTTCCGTCCTCAACCAAGACGACCCGGAGCTCGTTCGCGATGGGCTCCCAACCTTAATGCTAACTATGGACAGCATGATAGAAGGCAGTTCGGATAATCCACAATTATTGGCCGCGGGCGCTAGCCTGTATGCCACTTATGGCGCTGTATTTGTCAGCGGTGAAGAGCGCTCGATGAAATTGACGAGCCGTGCGCGCGGTTACGGGTTAAGGGCAATGTGCGAGACCTATGAGCCATCTTGCGTATGGCCGAACGTTACCTATGACGAATTCGTGGCCGCTTTGGATGGGATCGGTTCGAAGGATGCGGATATATTATTTTCTTATGGGCTCGCGTCTCTGGCGTACCTGAGAGCGCGAAGCTCCAGTTGGGACACGGTCGCCGAATTTCCGCTGATTCAGGCATTGTTCGATCACTATCTGAATATAAGTGGCGATGCAGTTAACAGTAGCGTGTATACGTATATGGGGATAATGCACTCACTGCGGCCGCCAACATTGGGCGGTGAGCCGGAATTAGCTCGCGAGTTTTTTGAAAAGGCGATTGTGGAATCATCTGGTCATGACTTGAACGCCAAGCTGGAATACGCAAAAGGTTATGCGAAATTAATGTATGAACGAGAATTGCATGATCGGTTATTGAACGAGGTTCTGGACGCGGACCCCAATCAGAACGGATTCGTATTAACCAATGTCATGGCCCAGAAAGAGGCTGCTACATTACTTGCTGAAGCGGATGACTACTTCTGATTATTCAGTTAGGCCATGGGATGCCAGACATTAGAGCTTACTAGTTATGAAAAAAATATTCTTATCAGTTGCACTCTTGATGTTAAGTGCATCAGCTATTTCGGCTGTTACATTGAAAATCGCCACCGCTACTCCGGATGGAACGCAGTGGATGAAGGACATGCGAGCGAGTGCTAAAGAGATTAATGAGCGGACTGAAGGTCGAGTCGTGTTCAAGTACTACGGTGGTGGAATCAAGGGCAGCGACTCCAAAATGTTGAGTCAAATTCGTATTCGACAGTTACAGGGTGGGGCATTTACGCCAACCTCTCTTGCGGCGCAGTACTTGGATTTGAATCTCTATGGTATGCCATTGGTATTCAACTCCGAAGCAGAGGCTGCTTATGTCCGCACCAAGATGGACGCTGGACTCCAAGAGGGTCTTGAAGACGCAGGCTTTATCAACTTCGGTTTTGCTACCTCTGGATTCGCCAATATCATGTCCAGTAAGCCAATACAGACCCTTGCGGACCTCAAGGGAAAGCGAGTGTGGGTGCCGGAAGGTGATGTAATGAGCTATAAATCCATGGAGGCGCTTTCACTCAATCCAGTTACATTTCCGTTGACCGATGTGTTGACCGGACTGCAAACAGGCCTAATCGATATTGTTGCTATTCCGATAATGGTTGGCTTGGTATTGCAATGGCACACAAAGGTTAAGTACGTAACGCGTATGCCATTGATTTATACCTTTGGATACCTAGCTATCGATAAAAAGGCTTTCGACAAGATCGGTAGTGACGATCAGGCGATCGTTCGTGAAGTCATGAGCAAAACGTATGTGAACTTCGATAAAGCAAGCCTGGCGGACAATGAAAGTGCGTTCAGGGCCCTTCTCAAAAGTGGTATTGAAGAGGTACGGTTTGACGATAAAGAGTTCGCCAAGGTTCGAAAGCTGCTTCTCGAATCGAATCTTAAGCTGGGTTCCGATGGCGGTTTTTCATTAGAGCTCTATAAAGAAATGTTGGATCATATTGCCGATTATCGCAGCGAGAAGGTCGCTGCTAGGGAATAAGTCGTCAAGTGAAGCTCCAGCCGTTACTAAATCGCCTGGACAAGGTGGGAGCAGCCGCCGAAACCGCCATGTTGGTTTCCATGCTGACGATGATGATGCTCGTCGCTGTTGGCCAGATCCTAATGCGCGAGGTGTTCGGCACCGGCTTTGGCTGGGCAGATGAGCTGGTTCGATTAATGGTTTTATGGCTTGCGTTGGTGGGCTCAATAGCAGCCTGCCGCGAAAACCGCCATATTCGAATCGACGCACTTTCGCATATCCTTCCTGATAGTGCTGTAAAGCTGATTCGCTTGCTCGTCGACATTTTCGCGACCGCCGTTTGTGCTGTTATCGCAGTCCAGGCATGGCGATACCTGCAGATCGAAATCGAGTACGGGGACACCGTGCTGGTAAACACGCCGGCATGGATCGCCCATTCAATAATGCCCGTCGCTTTTTTCCTGATTTCATATCGATTTTTGATCGATGTACTTAAACAGGCAGGCGCTATCTTTTTCGGCAGGACAGCGGAATGATCCTCTTCAGTATCGTTCTGGCATTTCTCGCGATTCTCGGCGCGCCATTATTCGTTGTCATTGCGGCGAGCGCGATGCTTGGGTTTTATGGGCAGGATTCCGACTTAATGATCATGGCGATCGAGATACAAAGTATCGCCAGCATGCCGTTTCTTGCGGCAATCCCGCTTTTCACTTTTGCTGGGTACTTGTTAAGCGAAAGCAATGCGCCGAAACGATTGGTTCGATTGACTGGAGCAATGTTTGGCTGGATGCCGGGTGGTTTGGCGTTGGTTTGCCTGGCAGCATGCGCGTTTTTCACGGCGTTCACGGGGGCTTCTGGTGTAACGATCATCGCTCTCGGTGCGATTTTGTATCCTGCCCTGAAAGAAGATGGTTATGGCGACAAGTTCAATCTTGGCCTCGTGACATCGGCTGGTAGTTTAGGTCTTTTGTTCGCGCCGTCACTGCCGCTAATTCTTTATGGCGTCGTCGCCAAAGTTTCGATCGACCAGTTATTCCTCGCGGGCATCCTTCCTGGGTTACTCATGTTACTTATGTTGGCGGGTTACAGCCTTTGGGTCAATCGACATATTCGAAAACCCATTAGCTCATTCTCGTTGAAGGACGTTGGAGCCGCACTTCGTGAGTCGTTTTGGGAGCTGCCATTGCCCATTATTGTGCTGGGTGGAATTTACTCCGGATTCTTTGCCGTGTCAGAAGCTGCTGCGATTACAGCTTTGTATGTAGTGATCGTTGAGGTTTTCATACTGCGTGAGATTCCGCTTCGCAAGTTACCTCAGATCATGCGCTCATCGATGGTCCTCGTGGGCGGCATTCTCATTATTCTCGGTGTATCAGTGGCATCGACCAGCTATATGATTGATGCTGACATTCCTCAACGCCTGTTTGAGGTTGTTGAGAACTTGGTTAGTAGTCCGACGACATTTTTAATTCTATTACTGCTGTTCCTGTTAATCCTTGGTGCGATTCTCGATATATTTTCGGCAATCGTATTGGTGGTTCCGCTAATATTGCCAATCGCAGCGGGTTACAGTATTAACGAAGTTCATTTAGGAATAGTGTTCCTGGCCGCAATGCAGTTGGGGTACCTGACGCCACCGGTCGGCTTGAATTTGTTTATCGCGAGCTATCGATTCGAAAAACCGATCATGCACGTGTATTCTGCGACCTTTCCGTTTCTTATTATTTTGATGTTGTCAGTTATCCTGATTACATTTTTCCCCCAGCTATCTCTGTTCTTTCTATCTGAATAGCGATTGACCATATGAGGTTTAGAATGCATCGATTGATTGCAGTAATCGCCGCTTGCTCTGTATCGCTTACAACATTTGCGATTGAAGACATCGTGTTGCCATCCGGATTTAGTATCGAAGAATATGCCGATGTCCCAAACGCACGTTCGTTGGCCCTTGGAGCCAACGGCACGGTATTCGCTTCCAACCGCAGTGGCGGGGGTGTTTTCGCAGTCGTGTCTGAGGGTGGGGTTACTCGAACGATAACTCTGGATGACGGCTTGCAGACGCCCAACGGCATCGCTTTCCACGAGGGTGATTTGTACGTCGCTGAGATAGATCGAGTCTACCGTTATGACGATATTGAATCGAATCTTGACAACGTTCCAGACCCGGTTGTGCTCAATATTGATCTACCGTCTGAAAAATGGCATGGCTGGCGGTATATCGGTTTTGGTCCGGACAATAAGCTTTATATTAGTATAGGTGCGCCTTGCAATATTTGTGAGGAGCCAGGCTACGCACAGATCATCCGAATGAATGCTGATGGCAGCGAACGAGAGACCTATGCAACGGGGATTCGCAACTCAGTTGGCTTGACGTGGCACCCCGAGACTAAAGAATTGTGGTTTACCGATAACGGCCGCGACATGCTCGGCGATGATTTGCCGCCCGGGGAATTGAATAATGTCGACGCGAAAGGACAGAACTTCGGATTTCCCTACTGCCATGCTGGTGAATTGCTCGACCCAATGTTTGGTCAAGAGAAAGACTGTTCGGACTATCGCGCACCAGCGCAAAAGCTTGATTCGCATGTTGCTCCTTTGGGTCTCACGTTCTATTCCGGCGATATGTTTCCCTCTGAATATCGTGGGCAGGTGTTTATTGCAGAGCATGGCTCTTGGAATCGATCAAAGAAGATAGGTTATCGTATTTCGCTGGTAAGACTTCAGGAGGGGGTGCCTGTTTCATACGAGCGCTTCGCAACCGGTTGGTTACAGAACGAATCCGTATCAGGCCGTCCTGTTGATTTGGTGGTTTTGGAGGACGGCTCGATGTTAGTCAGCGACGATCATGCGGGAAAGATTTACAGGATTAGTTACACTTCGATATCGATTTAGGGTTGCGCTATGAGCAATAAGAGCTTCTTGGCCAGACTGGTTTCCAGTATTTGGCACGGCGTCGACGGCGTCAGAAAAATTCTGCATCTGTTGCTTTTGGTTATGCTGTTTTTAGGCTTTTTCGGGGCGATATCCAGTGCACCACCCTTATTACCAAAGCATGCGGTACTATTTCTTCAGCCCGTAGGGCCGTTGGTCGATCAGCTGGATGGCGATCCCTATGATCGGGCGCTCGCTGAGTTGATCGATGATGCCCCGCCACAAACGCTGGTCCAAGATGTCATCGATGCGCTCACTTTCGCAAAGACTGACAATCGCATAGTGGCTGTGCATCTTGAGTTGAGTGCAATCTTGGGTGGCGGATTGAGTAAGCTGCGCCGCATTGCTGCAGCGCTGGAGGAATTCAGAGAATCTGGTAAGCCTGTGGTTGCGAGTGCCGATTTCTTTAGTCAGGCGGGCTATCACCTGGCGGCACATGCTGATGAAATCTATATGCATCCGGAGGGCATGGTTTTTCTACAAGGCTATGGCGGCTTCAGGAGTTACTACAAAGAGGCTATCGACACTCTGTTGGTTGATTGGAATGTGTTTCGCGTAGGAACGCATAAGTCGTTTGTTGAGCCGTATACGCGAATGGACATGTCACCAGCGGATCGCGAATCACGCACCCGATTGATAAATCAATTCTGGACGATGTATCAGCAAGACATCGAGGCCGCTCGCGGCATGGATGCGGGAACAATCGACGGCTTTGCGCAGGGTCTGTTAGCGCACGTTGTTGCCGCCGACGGCGATATTGCTGCTGCGGCGCGAGAGGCAGGGCTGATTGATAAACTGCTAAGCCGCGCTGAATTACGAGCGGTACTGAAGGCTTATGCTGGTGAAGATGAGGCGGATAGTACTCTGTATGCCTCGGTAAATTCCTCAGACTATCTGGACAATATGCGCCTGATGAACGGCGATGATGTGCAAGATGAAAATGTTGCCATTGTGATGGCGGTTGGCGCCATTCTAAATGGCACGCAATCATCAGGATCTGTTGGTGGCGATTCAACCGCGGTGTTACTGCGCAATGCGCTATCAGACGATACAGTGAAGGCCGTTGTACTGCGCGTCGACAGCCCGGGTGGCAGCGTGTTCGCCTCGGAGCTTATCGCGCATGAGATATTGGCTCTGCAGGCAGCGGGGAAACCGGTTGTGGCATCAATGAGCAGTGTCGCGGCGTCAGGCGGTTACTGGATCTCAGTGAGTGCAGACAGGATTATTGCGAGTCCGGCAACTATAACCGGATCAATCGGCGTTTTTGGCATGTTCCCGACCTATCAGCGTTCGCTGGAGGCTATTGGAGTCGGAACAGACGGTGTTGGTACGACGCCATGGGTGGGGCAATTACGGCCCGACCGTGAAATGTCAGCAGCAGTGAAGGACCTTTTTCAGCTTATCATTAACGACACTTATGATGATTTTATTTCCGGCGTAGCCGATTTTCGAGGCATGGAAAAAATCGACGTTGATTCTGTTGCTCAAGGACAGGTTTGGACGGGGCAGGATGCTTTCGAGCGTGGCCTGATCGATGAATTGGGTACTTACGAGGATGCGATTCGTATCGCTGCAGAACTCGCCGGCCTCGAAGGCGAGGCCTATGGGCGGAAACTCATAGAGACCAGTGTATCGCCAACAGAGAAAATAATTCTTGATTTTCTCGCAATATCGAAGAGTGTCGGTTTGGATGTGACAGTGTTACTCCGGGGTCCTTCAGCGCTTGAATCGTTTGCCAGCAAATTGCAGCAGGTATTGGCTGATCTCTCTCAATTCAATGATCCAAAAGGCGTCTATTCGCATTGTTTCTGTGAGATTGACTGACTAATCCCAATTCAGGACTGCCTTGCTGACCTGGCTGGATTCTATTAGCTTGAAGACCAGCAGGTAGTCATCGACTGGGAAATAGCATCTACATACCCACCCAGTAATGGTGTGGTCATAGTTTACTGAATTTCAGTAACTTGTAAGTTGATGTAACAAAGCGCTATATACCGTTATTGGCCGCAAATGCGGTCCCTATACTGCTTACGAAGGTATTTTCACGGCCGCCATGTATGGTGATTTTCATAGTGAGAAGTAATTCTTTAAATATGAATTTATTTTGGTTGATAAGGCAGAGCGTTGCCGTTGTGGCGTTGTGT
>TARA_B110000858_G_scaffold198483_2_pt1 | contig 21370 bp, 25 predicted proteins | sample TARA_B110000858 | Tara Oceans TARA_B110000858 (sample SAMEA4398247) | marine metagenome | biome: Polar Biome; feature: [SRF] surface water layer (ENVO:00010504); material: water (ENVO:00002006), including particulate matter (ENVO:01000060) such as... | depth 5 m | reverse complement strand
GCAACAAGCTTTTCTGCTACGCGCATGGGGGGGGGACTAGACGTGAGGCAGACGGCAACAGCCATGGAATGCGCCGAAGGAAGCGTCAAGACCCATTATTCGCGAGCCATTCACAGTCTTCGGGCGCAACTCGGTGAACACTGGCCATGAACAAATTAGATGAAAAGATTTTAGTACAAGAAATTTGTAGGCAGTTAGATGCCAGCATTGCGCATCTGCCTCAGCCTATTAAACAATTCCTGTCCGAGAGCCGGCAGGCAGCACTGCTGCAAAATGTGCATTTAGTTCCGCAAGACACTGAAGGCCTAATCCAGCCTCTCAGCGGGGAGCTGAATGACCACAGCACCTTAACGCCAGATATTGAAGCGCGACTCGATCAGATTCGGCACAGCGCCGTCGCCAGATTTGAACAGCAACAAGAGAAAACGACACAAACCAGTCACTTTTCACTAAGCGCTTGGATGAAAACCCAATTCGATGCATTCGATTTTGCCGCATCAGCGGGTATGCTTGCTACAGCCTGCGTGATGGTCACTGCGATATCGATTTTTTATGTAAATTCCAGACCTACAGGCACTCTGACACTGGAAGAAGAAATTGGCCTTGTTGCGACAGCGGAAGACATCGAACTCTATGAGAATTTGGACTTTTATTTGTGGCTGGCCGAAAACGAGTCCCTCACGTTGTGAATTTCGAGGCCTTCGTCTAAGAAGCAAACTGCAGATCTATTCCGAGCGAGTACTATTATTTGTCTGCATGACCGGAGCACTTTCGAACACAGTTGCTGCAGAGAACGAACAGGGCGAGGATGCCCCCGATTTAGAATTTCTAGAATTTTTAGGCCAATTTGAAACAGATGCCGGTGAATGGATAGATCCAGAAAGTTTAATAACTGAAGAATTTACTAAATTACTAAAAGCTTCAACTGAAGCCGGTTCGGATAATAATGCATCTAACAATTCACCCAACTCTACTGATGCGAAAAACGACAAGCCATGACTAAGCAAACGAGCATAAACAAGCTACTCTATCTGGTGATATTTTTCGCACAGATTAGCCTCGCTCAAGAAAAGGCTCCTTGGACAGATTTATCGCTCGAAGAACGACAAATACTGCAGCAAGTCGAACCACAGTGGGAAAGCTTCACTGCTGAGAGACAACAGCGCCTGCGTCGAGGAGCGAATCGTTTCCAACAGATGCAACCAACGGAGCGTTCGCAAGCGAAGGAGCAGCAGCAGCGATTTCAGAGTCTCTCGCAGCAGCAACAGCAAGTAATCAATCAACGATTTCAGCGCTTTAATAGTCTTAGCAGAACTGATCAGCGCCGCCTAAGAAACACACAGAAACGCTTCCAGAATATGTCCGAGGCCGAACGCAACAGACTAAGAAAGCAGTTTGAGCAGCAGTTGCAGAAGTCGACTAGACAAGCCAATCAGGGCGACGCGGCGCGCAGCGCACAGGATCAACAACGTATTCGTAATGTGATTCGACAGAGTCAAGATGCGCTACGACAGAACAGAAATCAAACGCCTCAACTACGCCCGCAAACACCGCAACGTCCTAAGGCGACGAGGCCACCGCCCCCACCGTCTAGATAGTTCTTCAAGCTAGAGAGTTCGACCAAAACTACTCACCGATAGGCCAGGCATTCGTGATTGGATAACGTCGGTCGCGACCAAATCCACGCTGTGTAAGCCGGACACCTATAGGACTCTGCCGCCGCTTATACTCATTTAGATCTACAAGCCGCAGTACACGGCGCACTACTTGCTCATCGAATCCTTGCTCGATGATAGAGGAGGCACTGTGATCGCTCTCTACGTACAATTCTAAAATGCGATCCAACACGTCATAGGGAGGGAGGCTGTCCTGATCAACTTGATCTGGCGCGAGTTCAGCCGAGGGTGGCCGATCTATGACCTTCTGCGGGATGACCTCCGTAGCTTCTGTACTGTATTCAGTATTGCGATAGTGAGCCAAGCGATAGACCAAGGTCTTAGACACATCTTTTAGTACATCGAATCCACCCGCCATGTCGCCATACAGTGTCGAATACCCAACTGCTATTTCACTTTTATTGCCAGTGGTGAGAACCAACAAGCCCTTCTTATTAGAGATAGCCATCAAGAGAACTGCTCTGCATCTTGCCTGCAGGTTCTGCTCACTGACGTCTGTCTCGGTGTTGGCGAACTGCTCCTCTAGGGCCTCCATAAACGCGGAGTAGATTCCCTCAATAGATATCTGCTGATAATCAACACCGAGCTTCTTAGCCTGTTCCGCCGCCGCATCGAGACTCAGCTCGGAGGTGTAGGCAAATGGCATCATTACCGCTTGAACACGATCGCTACCAAGCGCATCCACAGCTATAGCCAGAGTAAGCGCGGAGTCGATTCCTCCTGACAACCCCAAGACAACGCCCTTAAATTTATTCTTGTTTGCGTAGTCTCGAACGCCTAGCACTAAGCCTTGATACACCTGCGCCTCCAAAGACAATGGGGGCGCTAACTGCTGCAGGGGAATCTCACAGGGGCTGCCTGGGCTCTCTCCTGCCTCAATGAGGACGGGCACTAGAGCCTCTCTATAGCTTGGCGCTAGACAGTGACATTCTCCCGTTGCCGTAACCGCCATCGAACCGCCATCGAAAACCAACTCGTCCTGCCCCCCTACCATGTTCACATAGATTATCGGGAAGCCACCCTCAACGCTTCTTTTGCGCAGCAGCGCCTGCCGCTCGCTCAGTTTATTCATATGATAGGGAGACGCATTGATATTGATCATCAATTGCGCCCCCGCGGAGCTAGCCTGCCGCACAGGTTCCTGCTCCCACATATCTTCACAGATAGTAAAGGCTACTTTTTGACCTGCTATTTCAAGCAGGCAAACATCACTGCCGCTATCGAAATAGCGCCGCTCATCGAATACCTGATAATTTGGGAGGTGCTGTTTGCGGTAGTTTGCAAGCTGCTTCCCATGTCTAATAATCGTTAGAGAGTTGAATAGCTTGTCATCCACTCTCTCTGGATAACCGATGACCAAATGGGCGGATAAACCTTCATCGCGAATGCGTTGCAGAGCCTTCTCTATATGAATAGATAGACTGGGGCGAAAAAGAAGATCTTCTGGAGGATAACCGGTTAATGCCAGCTCGGGGAAGGCAACAATGTCTGCCGAATTTTCCTGAATCGCCTGTTTCGCCTTCTCGATAATCAGAGAAGTATTGAATGCAATATCTCCGACTAAAAAATTCAGCTGCGCCATTACGACGTTAATTTGCTGCCCCATATCTATCTCTTCACTGTTATCCTAAAATCCACACTCAAACAATCGACTAAAATCGTAAGCAATCAGCTTTACTGTCGGCACTTATTGGTATAATGCCCGCCAACGCTCCAATTGTAACGGAAACCATGAACGAAAGAACCGCACAATATCCAGACCAAATACACAATGTATCAGTCGTTTACAATATCTATCGCATTGTTCTGCCTCTGATATTATTGGTTTCCTCTCTTGGCCCAAGCTCCACTCTGCTCGGCGCCCTCGATCCTAGCCTCTTTATTCAAGTCTGTACTGGATACGCGATTTTCGGTGTAGGCATCTCCTTCTTAATACCGATCGGCACGCCTGCTCTTAAGAGCTCTCATATTCTTACTGGCAGCCTGATCATCGACATTTTCACTATCACTCTACTCACCTACAGCAGCGGAGGCATGATAAGTGGGCTAGGATTGCTGCTCCTTGTGACAATTGCTGCAGGTAGCATTCTCATTCGAGGCAGGGTAAGTACGTTCCTAGCTGCTGTTGCTGCTCTCTCGTTGATATACAGTGAACTATACCTCGCGCTCTCCCTAGACGATTCAGCGAACCAGTTCATACAGACTGGAATACTTGGCGCCATATTGTTTGCGACCTCGCTCTACATCCAGGCGTTGACGAATAGAATTTACAAGGCCACCGTTCTCGCTGACAAACAAGCCAGCGACATCATCGATCTCGAAAAGCTAAACAACGAAATTATTCAGCGCATGCGAACAGGAGTTGTAGTGGTGAATACTGCGCATCAGATCGTAAGCATGAACAGTGCCGCCCGCAGCATTCTAATGCCGATCCTCGTATTGAATGACGAACAAGAAGAACATCCATACAAAATTCCTGCTGTGCTCTGCGAACAATTGGAGCTCTGGAAAATTAATCCTAAGCGCCAGCCACAACCAATTTTCATTCCAAATTCCACACGCCAGGTGCAGCTGAACTTCGCCTTCTTGAATCCTGAGTCGGATTCCGATGTGCTTATCTTTCTCGAAGACAACCGACAAATAGTACAACGCGTACGACAGATGAAACTTGCATCTCTAGGAAAACTTACCGCGAGCATCGCCCATGAAGTACGCAATCCTCTGGGCGCCATTAGTCATGCCAGCCAGCTGTTGAGCGAGTCGGCAACTGTCACAAACGATGACAAGAGAATGCTTGAAATAATTCTCGACCATTGCAACAGGGTTAACCTAATCATCGAGGATGTGCTCGATGCATCGAGGCATGATGACACCACAGCCGATCTCATTAACCTCGATTCATGGCTTGTAGATTTTATAGAAAACTATAGAGCAACACATGAATTATGTGATGGAATTGAACTCGAAATCATCACCCCTGAAGTCAAAATAAATGTGATCAGAGGCCAGCTTGAGCAAGTGCTAAACAATCTCTTTGACAACTGTCTCCGCTATAGCCACAAGGAAACTGGCAGCGCCACTCTATTGGTTCAGGCTGGAGTAGAGAGTAAAGATGGCGACAAGCTGCCTTATTTACACATAATAGATGAAGGAGCGGGAATCGACGAAGATGACGAGAGCCGCTTATTCGAACCCTTTCACACCACAGAATCCAGCGGCACTGGCCTAGGCCTTTATATATCAAAAGAACTGTGCGAAGCTAATCAATCACAACTTGTATACGGCAGAACTAAGTCAGGAAAGAGCAGTTTCAGCATCTATTTTGGCAATCCAGATCGAGTGATGACATAAGATGACCTCCCTTCCCACGACATTGATTATCTCCCTATGACAAATCACATTCTAATCGTAGATGATGAACCAGATATCCGTGAATTATTGGAAATCACACTCGGCAGGATGTCTTTGTCTACGAGTAGCGCCAAAGACTTAGCATCTGCACGGCAATTACTCTCGACTGAAGACTTTAATCTTTGCCTCACAGATATGCGCCTTCCGGATGGAGACGGCCTCGAACTCGTCGAATATATACAGAATGAATACAATCAAATGCCAGTTGCGGTAATTACCGCCCATGGCACAACAGAGAGCGCGATAAAAGCATTAAAAAGCGGCGCCTTCGATTTTGTCTCGAAACCTGTCGATTTGCAGAAACTTCGAGACATGGTGAACTCTGCATTGCGACTTCCACAAGAGAAAGGTGGTGAAGGCGCAGCCTTGGATGCCCCTCCGTCTCGAACCGGGCCATCGATAACCGGCCAATCTAGTCGCGTAATGGAACTACGAGCACAGATCGCTAAACTAGCACGCAGCCAGGCACCTATTTATATCAGCGGAGAGTCAGGTAGCGGGAAAGAGCTAGCTGCGCGAGCGATTCATCAAAATAGCTCGCGCTCTAGTGAGTCTTTTATCGCGGTCAACTGCGGCGCTATCCCCAAAGAATTAGTGGAAAGCGAACTGTTCGGCCATGTCAAAGGTAGTTTCACCGGCGCTGACAGCGACAAACAAGGCCTGTTTCAAGCGGCTCATGGAGGCACACTCTTTCTCGATGAAATTGCCGATCTGCCACTGCATACTCAGGTAAAACTGTTACGAGTTATACAAGAAAAAGCAATTCGTCCAGTCGGCTCGCAGAGTGAAACCTCTGTCGATGTACGAATTTTAAGCGCAACACACAAAAACTTAGCCAACGAAGTTGAATTGGGAAAAATGCGCCAAGATCTCTATTTTAGGCTTAACGTAATAGAGTTGGCTGTACCGAGCTTGAGAGAACGTATAGACGATATCCCGGAACTTTGCCTCAGCATCTTAAATAAAATTGCAAATGAAAACTCTGATGAAGTCTGTCGACTAAGCGATGAAGCACTGAATGCATTGCTAGAATACAACTTCCCCGGCAACGTTAGAGAGCTGGAAAATATTCTACAACGTGCTGCTACACTCTGCGAGGACAATACGATTCAAGTTTCGAATCTTGAATTTATTAGTGCACCAAGCTCGATTCCAGATTCGGCTCAGGAAACCAAATCCCCAAACTCGAAATCTGATGACAGCGTCGAGATCGGAGAAGATTTTTCACTCGAGAAACATCTAGAATCTATAGAGATCGTAGCAATCGAGAAGGCACTAGAAGAAACACGCTGGAATAAGACTGCCGCCGCAAAGAAGCTAGGGATGTCATTTAGATCTCTGCGCTACAGACTGAAAAAGCTCGGCCTTGATTAAGAAGATTTCCCGCCACGAATGAAATAGGCGCCCATAAGCGCGTCATCCCTCCCAACACAATTCACACCCATAGCTACAGAATTTTTCTGCCTTAGTATCTCTATATTCTGAATTCACGCCTACACTTAAGTTGGCGTTTCGATCAGCACTACAAGGAGGTACGCGCTAATGAAGCAAATGATAGGCCTGACGCTGTTTGAGCTACTTATTTCGCTGGGCATATTAGCGATGTTGCTTAGCATCGCGATACCCGACTTCAGCGAACTCACAGAGTCCATCTCAGGGAAGCTGACTCTAAGGAAATTGGCGACCGCAGTCCAACTAGGAAAGTCCGCTGCAATTACAAACGATACAACGGTTACGCTATGCAAGTCTGTTGACGGCCTCGCCTGCGGTGGCCGCTGGCAAGACGGCGTTCTCATCTTTACAGATCAGAATCGCGATGCAATCATCAATGAGAACGACAAACTAGTCCGTCACATTACCTTCCCGGATAGCAATGGTCATATCAAGTTTAGAGCATTTCAGAACAAACAAGCCCTGCAACTAACAAGCATGGGAGTCACTCACTATCAGAATGGGAATTTCACCTACTGCCCTTTCTCGGGCAATAACTTATTCGCCAGACAACTAATAGTAAATCGAACCGCTAGGTTGAGGTTCGCCCAGGACGAGAATGGGGATGGACTTAGAGAGGATAGCCGCGGAAGACCATTGAATTGCGATTGAGAAACAGTTCACCTTTGCCAACACTCATTGGTGGTATCACCGGTTGCACCACGAGCGCCGGTGTCTGAAATTGTTAGAGTCGTACAAGAGTCTGCCGTCTGATCATTCTGGGCCGTGGCTGTGGCCAAGAAGCAATTAGTAATTGCTCCACCTCCGCAGGCGGCAACACTGATTGCATAAAAACCGTTTTGAGTCGTGCGATCGCGATCTGCAACCACAGGCGAATTGAGCGGCAATGCGTCGTCCACATAAGTATTAAAATTTGAGAAGTAACGCTCTTGATCTGAGGCGACTTGCAATAGCTCGGTCTTCGCTTCTGCACGACCGGCTCTCAACACGCTATTTTGATAAGCTGGCAATGCGATGCTTGATAAGATACCGATGATAGCAACTACTATCAAAATCTCGAGCAAGGTAAATCCATTTTGTTTTCTTTGCTTCATTGCTGAGCACCTAGACCACTTTTTAATAATTGACTATATCTGCAAGGAATTTGAGTTTCTCAGCTTTCTTCAAGAGCTTCAATCAAATTAATTGGTCCCAATATTTCAATTCTAGCAAGAACCCCATCTCTATTGACAACAAATCGCACTACCAGGCCTTCATTGAGAAAATGAGCACGCACTTTCTTACCGTCGTAATACACCTCGGTGACACTGTGCTTAAAATCATAGTTTCGACCGGAAATAGTCATGTAGCCATCGGCCTGATGCATTTCTTCAAGAGTACCAGTCTGGGCCACACCTTGCGCAGAAAGGACGGTCGAGCAGGCCAACACTACTAGCAATATGCATCTACGGAAAGCTGTCATCAGAATCGATGCCATAATTGATTTAGTTTTAGTCACCGAAATTACCTCCTCAAAATCTACTCTAATTGTCGCCACGATTGCCTACCGAAAGACTCTACTCCAACGCTCAATTGAATTACGTCGATGTCCCCGCTAGCGCCACTACCAAATGCCACATCTTGCGCACCATCTGCAAGAATACTAACCGTAGGCATAATACCCACGTTCCTGCCGTGCTTAACCGCTTCGCTGCGCGCTAGATTAAGCGTAGTAATAAACAGCTTGGCTTGCGAATTAGTCACATTACTCTCAATGGTGTCCTGAAAATTTGGCAGCGACACGGCCAGCAAAATACCCAGTATGGCGACCGTTAGCAGCAGCTCAATCAGAGAATAACCCTTGTTTTTATTACAGTTTTTCAATCTCTATAATCCCTGTGACACATAATCCAAGCTGCAATTAAATAGCTAGCGGTAGTTCTATCAAGCCTAACCATATAGAATCCCACGCGCGAGTCTGTGAATTGGCTAAAAGAACTAGTAAATTCAGACACTTAATTGATTAGAATGTGACAGAATTCACATCACGGCAGGCACTTGGCAAACCAAGTTAGCACTGAGACCATGTGATGCGGGCCTTTGGCTCAATATCTAAGCTGGAGTATACCCTTTTTGTCGCTCAATCGCTTACAGCCCGCGCCATCAAACCTTCTTGCAGAATAGAGAAAGCTCTTGGACATCACACTAGGCTCAGTACTCTTACTAGCCATCACAGGCTTTTTAGCGGGCGGAATCAATACGGTGGCCGGTGGCGGCTCCAATCTCACCCTTCCAGTACTGATGGTCTTAGGTTTGCCTGCAGACATCGCCAATGGCACCAATCGAGTTGCCGTTACCTTACAATGTGTTGTAGGGCTTGCAGGCTACGATAAGCACGAAGCACTAGATCGGCCTGCACTTGTTCCTATATTCGTGCCCTCCATGGCAGGCGGCCTATGCGGAGCGATAGCAGCGGCACTAATGCCTAATCTATACCTCAAACCGATCCTACTCGGCACGATACTACTAATGGCTTTGATCATATTGATCAAGCCTGGAGTGATAGCACCACCTCCGGGTACCAAAAATCTCAGCCCTAGCAACAGTCGCAGTGCCTGGTGGGGACTATTCGCAGCGGGAGTTTACGGCGGCTTTGTGCAAGCCGGGGTGGGGTTCATTCTACTAGCCGCTTTGGCGGGAGGCTTACGTTACGACCTACTGCGGGCGAATGCGCTCAAGACAGCCTGCGCCCTAGCACTTACCAGTGTGGCCCTGCTTGTCTTCATCGCTTTTGATCAAATCTGGTGGGTACCTGGCTTGATTTTAGCTGTCGGATCAATGAGCGGAGCACATCTAGCCGTCAAAGTTGCTGTTCGCGCCTCTCCAGAGAACATCAAGTGGTTTCTATTCTTAATGACCCTCTGTGCCGTAGTCGCCGGGCTAGTGTTCTAGGACCTTAAGCAAGCTGTCGAGGCGAGGCGAAGCGCATGCTAATCTTCGCGCCTCCCAAGTCACTGGACTCAACGGCTATCGTGCCGTCATAGCTGCTAACAATATCGGTTACCACAGCGAGACCAATTCCCTGCCCCTGCAGCAAGGTATCCGCCCTAGCCCCACGCTGCAGTACAAACTCCTGCTTCTCCTCACTAATCCCATGACCATTGTCTTCTATGACTAGCTCTAAACCCTGAAACTCATCGCTTACAGAATTTGTACTGACCCTAACCTCCCCCCGACCATACTTAAACGCATTGTCCAGAACATTGCCCAATACTTCGAGCAGGTCGCGCTCGTCACCATAAAACAGGGCTCCGGCATCTAATTGCGTAGCTACGGAAACCGACTTATCTCTATACACTTTTGCGAGAGCATCGAGCACCTTCTCCACGACCGGCTTAACCCGCAGCTGTCGTACCAACGCTGAGCTGCGGTTTGACTGGACTGCTCGCTGCAACTGATAGGAAACGATCTGATTCATGCGGCTCAGCTGCTCTTCGACTGCGCCGAGCTGCTCACTACTCTCTTTCTGCTTGTTTGACAGCGTCTGCATTATGCCCGCGATTACGGCGAGTGGAGTTTTTAAACTATGAGCAAGATCGCCCAAGGTTGTTCGATACCTCTCCTGCTGCTTCCTCTCCGTCTCAATCAATACGTTGAGATTATTTGTGACTCCCTGCAGTTCCTGCGGGTAGTTTTCCGCGAGTTGGTTCTTCTCTCCCGCCTCAATCTGCTTCAGGTCGCGCGCCATCCTGTGCAGTGGCAACAAACCCCAACGCATAAGAAAAAATTGAATAAGTAACAATAGCAATGCCACACCGCCCAGCCACGACCAAAGACTTGCACGGAAGTTTGAAATCTCTGAATAATACACTGCGGCATTTTCTATCACCGTGAAGTTATATTCACTAATGCCATCCTCCCAGAGAATGCCGTAGCTCAGTACGAAATACGCTTCATTGTCCGCATCCATAGTTTTCGAGAATTTCGTCTCACCGACCTGAACCAACTGAAGCAGCACTTGTGGGTCAGCAAGACTAAAAACTTCCGCCGAGTCACTTCGCCATAACTCACCCAGACTCGGCCGACTTATAAACCCATAGAGGCCCGAGTTTAGCTGATTAAACCTAGGCTCTCTTAAGTCTTCCAGGAAATAGAATTCGCCATCAGAAAATTCTGCCGCCGCCAACATCAAATATATCTGAACCTGTAGACGCTCGGATGCACCCGCCTCGATACTGTTCCTGAACGCACGATCTAATACTACGCCAGTCAAACCCAAGAACACAAACAGCAAGATGCTGAACGAAATAACAAGCCGCGCTTGTATGGAGTAATTGGAGGGGATTGCAGTTGTGGTCATTCGATGGCGACCATTCTAGCTCGTCCAGACAAAACTAGGATTCTTCAAGATTAAATCGGTAACCTTGGCCGCGAACAGTTTCAATCGGCTTGAGCGTTTGGTCTGGGTCCAGCTTCTGCCTTAGACGACGCACAAAAACCTCCAAGACATTGCTGTCGCGATCGTAGTCTTGCGCATAGAGATGTTCCGTAAGCTCGGTCTTAGATATCACCTGCCCTGGATGCAGCATTAGATACTCGAGCATCTTGTATTCGTAGGCTGTCAAATCAACGCTTTCCTCATTGACCAGCAGTCGTTTAGCTGCGATATCTAAACTTAGGATGCCGAATTCGAGCTTAGGCTTGGCAAAGCCCGCTGCGCGTCGTAGCAAGGCATTTAAGCGAGCGATTATCTCTTCCAATTGAAAAGGCTTAACGACATGGTCATCTGCTCCTGCGTCTAGACCGGCCACTTTATCCTGCCAGTCACCGCGCGCAGTTAAGATCAGGATGGGATATTCCTTGCCCGCCGCTCGAATCTGCTGAATGAGAGAAATCCCATCTATTTCTGGCAGACCCAAGTCGATGATAGCCACATCGAAGTCGTTTTCGGTTGCATGGAACAAACCTATCTTGCCATCCTCGGCAACATCAACTACGTAGCCCTCCTTACTTAAGCCCTGCTCCAGCTGCTGGCGCAACAGGCTTTCATCTTCTACTACTAGCAATCTCATAATGTTACCCGCCGCCGCTAATTCTACCGGTTGCGACATTCACGAAGACTGTAAATATCTTGCCTTCGTTTTCCATGCGAATCTGGTAACGCTGACTGCCACCCTCACCAACGAGGCTGATGCGAAGAATACTGCCGGCGAAGCGCTTTTTGGCGATTCCTACAGCCTGCTGCTGTGAAACCCGAGGCTTAACTTGCGTATTATTTTTACCCCTATCGCTTCTATTGATGTCGATCTGGGCAGGAGGAATAGGGACATTTTGGGCATGAGCAAACTCTCCTGTACCAAGGAGTAGTATCACCATAAAACTAAGCATCGATGTTTTGCTCAAAATATCCCTCTATCTCTAGGAACCGCGTAGCATTATTCAAGGGCATGTAGTGCTTACAATACCGGTTGCACACTAACTCTAACCCGAATTTCATCACCTGGGTCAGTATTAGTTCTTAGGGAATACTCCTCTCCGTTGTATAGATAAGTAACCTGATAGCCTACCAGCCTTTCTTCTTCATGCTGCTGATAGACTGTCTTGCAGCGCTGCACGGTCTGGTATTCACGACTGCTAGGACTCTCGTTGCCATGCATAATATCACGTCCTATAGAGTGGCCCAACACAGCTCCGACAACTGCGCCTACACGCCGATTCGACTTACCGTGGCCTACTGCATTGCCGATGGCAGCTCCAATAATGGTACTCACTATCGCCGGTGTATTAGAGCGATTGTTACTTCCGCGCCGATCGACCACCGCTTCCTCCTCCCAGCACTGCTCCTGCGGGGTTGATATCTCGACAATCTCATAGACAGCGCGTGATTCAACCACTGATGCATTTTCATAAGAAGTTTCCGCGAATGCCCCAGCGGACACCAACCCCAATACCGCTACTGCGCCTATCATCTTAGTATTCATACTCAATCCTCGCTCATCAATACCGCGTTAACAGCAGGGATAAGGCGCTGCATTTGCTTGCCATTCCCAACCTAGGTGCCAATCTAACAAGAACAAGCTGAATTGAAGCTGAAGAGAATAAGGGAACTCTAAGGTGAGCCAAGATAGCTGTAGACTATTCTATTTGTCCCAGCAGTAGTGTACTTTACTAAAGAACACGGCCGGCTATGCACACCACGTCATGTATTCAATCACAAACGAACTAGCGTCCCTATAATTAGGGGAAGGAACCTTTAGAAGCAGTATCAATCAAAACAGATCATCAACTATAAAACCAATACATCAACTATAAAACCAATAAGAGTACGAACATGTTCAAGAAGCCATTTTTTATTTCATTTTTCATCACATTATTAGCCTGCATTCCGCTCTACTTCCTCAGCTCGCAGGAATTCTCTCTCAGCCTTTCCAATTTCCCAATCATCGCACTTACCCTGTTCATCGTAGTGCTAATCAGCAGTTTCAGCTCTCAACTGAGCTCCAGACAAGCGAACGATGAGCACCATGCCGATGAATATCACTCGGGCCGAGAAAAAGGCAACGTAAAATGGTTCAATGCCAACAAGGGGTTCGGCTTCATTACGCGCGACAGCGGCGATGATGTATTCGTTCACTTTCGCTCTATACGAGGAGAAGGGCACCGCGTCTTGCACGATGGCCAACGAGTCGAATTTGAAGTCAGCGATGGAGAGAAGGGTTTACAAGCGGATGATGTGACCGCTGCCCATTAGTAAAAGTGCATTTTAGGGTAGCTCTAAATAATTCTATAGCGCCCTATTTTCCAACAAGCTCATCAATAGTGAGGAGGTTTCTCAAGCGGCTCAAGCTGCCCCCCAGCCGGACCCCGCTGAAGAGAATCTTGCAACTGCTCTTTTATTCCAGACAGCTCACTGATGACCTCATCTAGCTGACGCTGCTGTCTTGCCACTATTGAGTTTAGATCTGACAATAGATCTTCCTGATAGCTAAACTTAGTTTCCAACTCTATTAGTTTCTCTTCCATTTTTCCTACCCAAGAACTCGAACGTTCTTTATTTCGGCATTAGCATCATTCATGAATTTGACATTTTTCTGATTTAAAACTTACTCAGCAAAATCATTTAAGCCTCTCAAACCCAACTAGTTAAAGAGTCAATAGTTTTCCAATATACGGGGAACGTTTTTATTAATCATTCTGTGGGTCCACCAAGCACCAATTGTAAGGAATATAAATAAAAACACCAAAAATCTTGACCAAATAGTCTCGCCACTAAAGAGATAGGGAAATTGCCTAGTTGCAGTTTCAGATATGAGAGCTGCGAATAAACCAAAATATGACCAGCTCATCATGATCGCATGCCCCATATAGCTGTTTTTTGACCCCGTTTTTTTAGCACGCCAAATAAACCATGTTGCTGGAATAATAGTTGCAGCACTGAAAATCGCGAAGAAATGGAACAGATTAAATGTTCCAGTGAGGGTGTAGTGAGATAATGCCGTTCCATTAACCAATAGCATTGCAACAACATAAAAATAGCCAAGCCATTTGTGTTTTATGGTTCCCTTTAAGGATAAAAACAAAATAGGCCCTGCCATCAAAGCAAGAATTGCTGCCAAAACATGACTGCGCCCTAATGGGTTTGTTGCCCAAGCTGAAAAATAATCGAAAAATTCTAAAATCATCTAATTACGCCTTCATATCTACGATTTCTATTTGATTTCAGTTTACAAGCAGAATAGAGACTATGTTAGCCCTTATTCTGAGCCCATAACCGCTTGCTAGCTAACAGCCTTGGTATTCGAGCACATTGCTAATAAATCTTTACAGAAGCCATGTTCGATATTCGTGCATTTTTTTAATAAAATCAGAAAATACTATGCTCTTAGGGCCAGTTGCTGTCATCTAAATTATGCCAATCCCGTCTAATTGTAGTGTTGATTGAATCTAGATATATTCAATCGAAGAATTTCAAAGAGATTTGTTTTACCATACGACAACGTAGGGCGTCTCACTTCAGCGACTCTAGCAGGAACAAAAACAATGGAAAAAGCCCCCATCAATTGGACGAATATGCTGCTGTTCAGCCTAAGCCCAGTGCTTGCCCTGACACTTGTGCCTCTGTATGGTTATTTTTACGGCTACGACCTCTACGAGTGGATGGTATTCGTATTTCTAATGGGTTTTTGTGGCATGTCTATAACCGCTGGCTACCACCGCCTGTGGTCACACAAAGCCTATCAGGCGCACCCTCTGATTAGAATCCTATTTGCCCTCGGTGGCGCCTGCGCATTACAGAACGACATATTAAGCTGGGCTACGGGACATCGCCGCCACCATCAATTCGTCGACCACAACGATCGCGACCCCTATTCAGCCGGACGCGGGTTCTGGTTTTCTCATATCGGATGGATTCTGCGTGACTACAAAAGTGGCGAAGAAGACTATTCGAATGTTAAAGACTTAATGAAAGACCCAATCGTAGTTTGGCAGAAGAAGCATTATCTGAGCCTGCTATTGATAATGAATATTGGCCTACCGGCATTTCTAGGATTTGTTCATGGAGATGTTATCGCCAGCCTATTACTAGGCGGCCTCCTGCGCTTAGTGCTGAGCCAGCATGTAACCTACTTAATAAATTCCATAGCACACATGTGGGGTTATCAGCCCTACAGCGAAAATAACTCGGCTAGAGATAACCCTATTCTGGCTTTTTTTACCTATGGCGAGGGTTATCACAATTATCATCACAGCTTTCAGTGGGACTATAGAAACGGTATTCGCTGGTGGCACTTCGACCCAACGAAGTGGATGATAGGCCTACTCTCTTTCGTTGGCCTAACGCGCGACCTTAAACGCAGCAATCCTGCCCAGATCGAAAAAGCTAGGCTCGAGCTGCAATATCTGAAAGCAACTGAGAAATGTGAGCACTTTGATATTCCGGAAAGCTGGCGTCTACAGCTGAAAACTGAATACGAGCAACTTCTACAGACCTTACAACTTTGGACTGAACACCGACAGGCTTGGTACGAGGCCAAGGGCAAGCAACTGCAGGAAAGCCTCAATTCGCTCGATCAAGTTCAGCTTAAGCATGGCTACAAGGAAGCTCATAATCGCCTGAAGATGCAAAAACAGCGCTGGCAACATCTACTGCGCGATCTGGCGCAGCCACACTCGCAATTGATCTAATTACTCGCTATTCTCGTAAACGGATTAGGGATTAGCGCGTTATAGCCTATGGAGCTATGCCACCTCATCGAAGGGAAACGACATGAATATCAAGCAGAAGTCACAAACGTTAGCCCTGTTGGCGCTTACTGCGATTAGCACGCCTGCCTTGGGCTTGGAGGAAGGCGATAGCGCACCAATTTTCGACCTGCCCTCTATCTACGCTGACCATCCGGCTATTAGCACAGCAAGCCTCGAAGGCAAAACCGTCTACGTGGATTTCTGGGCCTCCTGGTGCGCGCCCTGCCTCACTTCGCTACCGCTTTATAACGACATGTATCACAGATACAAAGATCAAGGCTTGGAAATAGTCGCTATCAACGTAGATAATCCAATCGAAGACGGCTTGGACTTCCTCATCGACACGCCTCTGGATTTCTTGATACCGGCAGACCCCGATGGCGAAGCTGCAGAGATGTTCGAAGTAATCGGTATGCCAACGTCTTACCTGATTGAGCCCGATGGTACAGTCAAGCTCGTGCACATGGGTTTTCGCTCCGGCGACATTGAAATGATTGAAGAAGCTATACAAGATTCTTTGGACGCCAACTAGCGACCTAACGAGGAGACATTGCCAATGCGAACGCTGCGCAACAGCCTACTTTTATCGATTTGCAGTCTACTTCTGATCTCCTGCGCTGATGTGCGGGCTTGGGAGCGCGGCTACCTCGCCAGAGATGAAATGTCATGGGACCCCGACGCATTGGAAAGCTCCCTCAATGATCACATCTTTTTTAGCAAAGAAGCTTCCTCTGGGGGCAATAGCGCAGCCGGTGGTGGCTGCGGCTGTAACTAGCAGCCCACACTAATATGAAGAACAATGCCTCTCGCAGTATTATCGCTCTTTCTAGTACCGCTCTGGCGCTGCCGGGCATAGCTCTGGCAGATGCCCCGCCTACCCAAAGCACAATCTCTTATAAATTTTCGAACTACCAGGAGGACGATCTCTCTCGCTCAGAGGCTCCGTTCGGAGAACTGGAACGCTACGACATCGACGTCCATCAATTTAAATTAGTCTCTCCTCTAAGTCGTAATATGTCTTTGCATGTAGACGCGAACTACGAATCGCTCAGCGGCGCGTCACCCTGGTTCACAAGTCGCGGACTAGATGGTGAGCCCATCGTTAACCTCAGCGGACCAAGCGGCATCAACGACCGACGCTCAGAACTTAGTATCGGCAGTCGCTACTACCTAGAGAACGGTAGTTTTGCAGGAAACATTGGCTACTCTGAAGAAGATGACTATAGAGCCACCTATTTCGGCTTAAACGGAGAGCGGCATTACAATAATGATCTAACTACTGTCTCCGCAGGCCTCAGTTATTCATCGGATGAAATATTTCCAAGCGATGCCGCACTCTTCAATCGTGTCATTAAGGAAGATAAGCAGAGCAGCTCTCTTTTCGTTTCCGTTAGTCAAATTATTAATCAAGTATCCAGCTTTCAATCTGCATTAAGCATTACGGAACAATCGGGATTCCTAAGCGACCCCTACAAGCTTAGAGACATCAGGCCGGATGACAAAACGCAGATAGCATGGAGCAACTCCTACAGAAGGTTCTTCGTTTCTGCGAATGCCGCGCTCCATGTTAACTACCGTTACTACCACGACGATTTCGGCATCAGCTCTCACACCAGCGACATTTCTTGGCACCAAAACCTCGGGCGCAGATATCAACTAGTTCCTCAACTGCGCTATTACAGCCAATCTGCCGCTGATTTTTTCACTAATGTAGATGATTTTCTTCTGCCCACTAGCGAGTATCAATCTAGCGACTACCGCCTCTCTGCCTTCGGGGCTGTTAGCGGAGGCTTTTCCGTGATCGCCGACATGAATTCCTGGAAAGCGACGCTAACGATCGAACGCTATCTAGCAAATGATAAGTATTCCGGCTTTGAAGTATCCGAACCAAGCACAGCGCTGGTTAAATACAACCGCGTATCGCTGGGCATCGATTTCCGTTTCTAGGCGATCCCCGCCTTATTCATCATGCATTCCTATCCAAGTCAGACCCGATTATGAAGCTGACTCCACAGCACTTCTCATTCAAGGCCATGGGGAGTTTTTGCGAGATTCAGCTATTTGATGAATCGCGCGTCCACGCAAAGAATATCGTCAAGAAACTTGCCGACGAAGTTGCACGCTTGGAGAAAAAATACTCACGCTTTCGAGAAGACAGCTTTCTGAGCGAGATAAATTCCTCGGCGGGGAATAAACTTGGCTTAGCTATCGACGACGAAACTCAATCCCTCTTCATGCATGCACTGAACTGCTTTGAACAGAGTGATGGCTTGTTTGATATCACCACTGCCGCATTAAATAAAATCTGGGATTTCAAGAAGGCGCTCGTTCCAAGCCAATCGCAGATAGACACAGCTCGCGCCCACGTTGGACTTAACAAGATATCCTGCAAAAATTCCCACATTCACCTGCCGTTAAATATGCAGATAGACTTTGGCGGAATCGTAAAAGAGTATGCCGCCGATTCCGTCGCTCGCCTTGCACGCAGCTTGGGCGTGGAACATGGTCTGGTGAACTTAGGCGGTGATTTCAGCGTGATAGGACCCCAGCCCGACGACAAACCCTGGACTGTAGGTGTCTCTAGTCCGATTTCTGCAAGCGGCATCATGGCCAAGATCGATCTCGAAGATGGCGGTCTTGCCAGCAGCGGAGACTATGAGCGCTTCTTCATGCATGAGGGAAAGCGTTATAGTCACATCCTAAACCCGATAACTGGCTGGCCCTCTAATGGCCTACGTGCCGTGAGTATTGCTGCAAACTTATGCAGCGTCGCAGGATCGGTAGCAACGATAGCGATGCTAAAAGAAGAGCATGAGGCAAAAACCTGGCTGGAGGGTTCTGGGCTTGCTTACGTCTATATGGATAGCGAAGAGATGATTGGAAGCGCGGGCCTAAGTCCAGAAAATTAAACGAGGCGCAGAGCTGGCTCATCGAGCAGAAAGAGCTGCTCACGTAGCTCCTGTATGTGCTCCCCCCAATAGCGCTCGGTATTGAACCACGGGAAACTCATCGGAAATGCCGGGTCTTCCCAGCGGCGCGCCAACCAGGCGGCGTAATTCATCAATCGCAAGCTGCGCATGGATTCCACTAACTCCAATTCCGATGCCCTGAAATCATGAAACTCGTTGTAGCCTTCTACCAGCTCTAACAATTGCGCCTGTCGTTGATTACGATTGCCGGACAACATCATCCATAGGTCTTGGATCGCAGGCCCGGTCATGGTGTCATCGAAATCGACAAAGTTCGGAGTCTCGTCTTTCCACAACACATTCCCCGGATGACAGTCACCATGAATACGTAATTTTTGTACTTCACCGTGAGCCTCAAAGCGCTGCTGAATCTTATCGATCAGGTCTTGCGAGACAGTTTCGTAAGCAAGCCGTGTATCGCGGGAAAGGAAATCATTGTCTAGTAGAAATTGTCTACTTCGCACTGCGAAGTGCTCGACAGTGAGTTCAATTCGATGCTCAAAATCATGCAGCGCGCCAACCGCATGGATACGACCAACAAAGCGCCCCATGAGCAACAGATTATCCAAGTTATCTAACTCAGGTGGACGCCCCAAAAACTGCTCGAATACTGAGAAACGAAAATTATTGAATTGCTGCAACGTCCCACCATCCGCAAAAGAAATCGGAGGCACGACTGGAATTTCTAAATCGACCAACTCCTGAGTGTAACTATGTTCTTCGAGTATCTGCTCGGTGGTCCAGCGTCCGGGCCGGTAGAACTTGACGATTATCGAGGGCTTGTCGACGAGCCCAACTTGGTAGACGCGATTCTCATAACTATTGAGCGGGAAAATGCGCGCATCAGTTTCATAGCCGAGACTCTCTACAGCTTCCAAAACGGTAACCGGTGATAACTGCTCATAGGGATGGCTAGAGGATTCCATCTACTCAGAGAATACTTTTAGAGTGTTCGATGGAGATGTGGCGCGAGAGAGTCGACGAATTATTTTCAAGAATCTTTTCGATCTACCTTACTGCCCACAATGGATACGGGGAAAGGAGATACGTTATCGCCACTCGATATCTTGCTAACACCGCTCTGCTCGACCTCGTCGATTCGAATGATTGCCTGGATAGGAATGAAGCTTCTTTTCACTCCACTGAATTCTGCCTTCAGCTTTTCTTCAGACGGGTCCACGACTACCTGAGAGCGCTCATCAAATACATAGTCTTCGATCTCGACAAAGCCATACAGGTCGCTCTGGTAGACCTGTTTTACGAATACCTCGTAGACCTTGCCCTTGTTAAGGAAGCTTATCTTGTATATTTCTGAAGAATTTCCCATGTAATTCAATCTCTTATACTGTATCTATGTACTGTCAGCCGATGCCGCTCAGAAGGGCCATCTTCAGCTGCCCTCAGCATCTGCGCAGGGCATGTTAGCGCGAGTAGACCTAATATCAGGCTAAAAGCCTAGTTTTCAAGTCATTATGCGTCAATTCGTAGTTAAGTACTGCTGATTTTTGCTGTTATAATTCGCCCCCTTTTGAAAATAGACCACTACGCGGAAATACTGTGAAATCTGACCAGAGTGAAATCCAACCGGAAACAGTGAACAGCCCCATAATGGAGACAAAGAAGGTCTTCATTAAAACTCACGGCTGCCAGATGAACGAGTATGACTCGAACCGCATGTTGGACCTCCTAAAAGACACTCAGGGCGCTGAGCTCGTTAATGACCCTGCTGACGCCGATCTACTGCTGCTTAACACTTGCTCTATCCGCGAAAAAGCACAGGAGAAGGTGTTTCATCAGTTGGGACGATGGCGCAGCCTGAAGGAAGCGAAACCGAATCTAAAGATTGCCGTCGGCGGCTGCGTAGCGAGCCAAGAAGGCGCTGCCATTGGCAAACGTGCGCCCTATGTCGATGTCGTGTTCGGCCCGCAGACCCTGCACAAACTACCCGCCATGCTGGATGCCAGCGGCAACGGCAAGCCCGTCGTTGACATAAGCTTTCCTGAAATCGAGAAATTCGACCACCTGCCACAACCTGATGCCAGCTCCTGCCAGGCCTTTCTAACGATCATGGAGGGTTGCAGCAAATACTGTAGCTTCTGTGTCGTGCCCTACACGCGCGGAGAAGAGGTAAGCCGACCACTAGATGACGTGCTCGCAGAAGCGGTGCACCTAGCAGAGCAAGGCGTACGAGAAATCAATCTGCTCGGCCAGAATGTGAATGCCTATCGCGGCCTGAGCCATGAGGGAGGCATAGTAGACTTAGCCACGCTAATCCAATACGTCTCCAGCATAGAGGGCATTGAGCGAATTCGCTTTACAACATCCCACCCTATCGAGTTCTCTAGCGCCCTGATCGATGTGTATGCTCAGGTGCCCGAACTGGTAGATCATCTGCATCTTCCCGTACAGAGCGGCTCAGATCGAATCTTAGCTGCCATGAAGCGGGGACATACCGCGCTCGAATATAAGTCAATCATCAGAAAGATTCGCGCTATTCGACCTAACATCAGCCTCTCTTCCGATTTCATAGTGGGGTTTCCCGGCGAGACCAACGCCGATTTTGAAGACACGATGAAGCTCATCATCGAAATAGGCTTCGATACTTCTTTCAGCTTCATCTATAGCGCCAGACCGGGA
>TARA_B110000858_G_C17810077_1_pt1 | contig 21550 bp, 19 predicted proteins | sample TARA_B110000858 | Tara Oceans TARA_B110000858 (sample SAMEA4398247) | marine metagenome | biome: Polar Biome; feature: [SRF] surface water layer (ENVO:00010504); material: water (ENVO:00002006), including particulate matter (ENVO:01000060) such as... | depth 5 m | reverse complement strand
CATATGATCGATTGCTTCATCATGTTGGAGGGCGGCAACGACAGTAAGTATCGAATCCTGCGCGGGCAGAAAAATCGCTTCGGGGCAGTCAACGAGCTTGGCGTGTTTGCCATGACCGAAACTGGACTTAAAGAAGTTAAGAATCCCTCTGCGATATTTTTGGCACGAACCGAAGAAGACACTCCGGGTTCGATAGTTATGGTGTTGTGGGAAGGCACGCGCCCACTGCTGGTGGAAATTCAGGCTCTCGTCGATGGCAGTCAATTGGGCAACCCGCGTCGAGTGGCGGTCGGTCTCGAGCAGAATCGTCTGGCCATGCTGCTAGCCGTACTGCACCGTCATGGCGGGTTGTATATGGCGGATCAGGATGTCTACGTCAACGTGGTGGGTGGGGTCAAGGTGACCGAGACGAGTGCCGACTTAGCTTTGTTACTCGCGATCGTATCGAGCTTTCAGGATAAATCCTTAGCTAAGGATCTGGTCGTGTTCGGAGAGGTGGGCTTGGCGGGAGAGATTCGACCTGTGCCCGGTGGGCAGGAACGATTGGCGGAGGCGGCTAAGCATGGCTTCACTCGAGCTATCGTACCGAAGGCGAATGCGCCGAAGAACAAGATCCCAGGGATTGAGGTGATCGGTGTTAGCAAGATCGCTCAGGCCCTCGAGGCGATCTAGGCTGCCCTTATAGCTCAATTAGTTAATCTACCCTAATCGTACGGCTGCCTCTGAGTTAGCGCATGAAAACACTTACTCTGCTGCCAGTCTGTGGATAAGTACTGCACTAAGTTTCGCGCGCTCTACCAGTGAACTTACTCGTCCTTGCTCCCTATTGGAGTGTGCACCGCTACCGGCACTGCCTAGTGAATCAAGTGTCGGTAGCCCAATAGCTTGGGTCAACGATCCGTCCGTTCCTCCACCGGAATCACCAACCCCTAACTCCTGTCCTAGTAGACGGCCGATGGCGATGGTCTTGTTCAGTAGATAATCTGACTCGGGTGTGGCTATCTTTGCTGGGCGATGTAGATTGGCCCAGCTCTCGGTAGTGATTTCGCCAGAATCTACCGGATAGCTAGTGACGCTGCCGAAAATTTCATTTAACTGTGCAAGCGCATCGCTACCTTGTTGCGCATCGAGGTAGCGTAAGTCGACTAGCGCTTCTGCACAGGGGGCGATCGTGTTCCGTGCTTCGCCGCCGCTCACTACGCCCACGTTGACGGTTACTCCGGTCTCATAGTCTGTCATGTTTTCGATCTGCACGATCTTGTAGGCTAGCTCCTTTATCGCCGACCTGCCTTGCTCGTGAGCGCCCCCCGCATGCGACGCTCGGCCATGCACGACGAAACGTGCCTGACCCAAGCCCTTGCGCTCCCGCGTAAGTCGATCGTTACCAGACGCTTCATACACTAGGCCCCAATCGTGCAGTAGTGCCTGTTCTTCGAGATACTTTCTCGACGAGAGTGAGCCCATCTCCTCATCGCTATTGAGTAGCACGGTAATAGACTTATCCCTCAAGCCGCCGTTCTCGTTCAGTGACTTGAGTGCGTACAGCATCACGACCAAACCACCCTTCATGTCGGAGACGCCAGGCCCATACATGGTATCTCCTTCGCGACTGAATTTTTGGAACGGACTGTCGGGTGGAAACACCGTATCTAGATGGCCCATTACTAATAGTTTTGAGCTATTGCCACTCTTGCTAGCGAGCACATGATCGGCGACATCGACGTTGTAGTCACTGCCTGGGCAGCTCGGCATCTCGATGACCTCGCCAGGTAATCTTGAGAGTGTGAAGCCTAGCTGTTTGAGCTCATCGCTAAATATCGAAGCGAGTTCATTGATACCAGCCTTGTTGAGACTACCGGAATTGATATTGGTGATCCGTTCCAGCATCTCGAGCATATTGTCTTCCTGTGAATCCAGCCAGGAAGTAAGCTTGCGCTCGTCAGCATTCAGTGAAGGCTCTACAGTATTCTGAGCATGGCCGGGAAACGCGAAAAGAATGACAGACGATAGGAGTAGAAAGGTTTTTTTCAAACTCATTGTGTTCAGCTTCTGTGAATTAGGCGAGTGTATTGCGGTATTGTCCGGCCGGTTCATTGCATTCGTCTCATCTGAGTAACGGGTTTATTCCTTAGACACGTTGCCGCTGCAGTCTCTGATCGAGGGCCTCAATACGCCGCCAAATACCATAGGTTGGTAAAATAGCATGCCAATGGGCAATCTCGCCATCTTGGATCCGGTTGTAATTACAGGCGGCAGTGTTCATACTCTTGCGCCCATGAGCTCTAACGAAAAACCCATACTACAGATCAACGGCTTGAATAAAATCTATTCAGGCGGTTTTCAAGCACTCAAAGATATCAATCTCAACATTGAGAAGGGAGAGATTGTCGCTTTGCTCGGACCGAATGGCGCCGGTAAGACGACGCTAATCTCAGTCATCTGCGGCATCGTGAATCCTAGCTCCGGGACAGTCAGTGTCAATGGCTACGACATTATTAAGGACTTCCGGAAGACACGATCGAGCATCGGCCTGGTACCTCAGGAACTCGCTACCGATTCTTTCGAGACTGTTTCTAATACCCTGGCGTTTAGTCGTGGCCTGTTTGGCAAGCCACCTAGTCCAGCGCATATCGAGAAAGTACTTCGCTCATTGTCTCTGTGGGACAAGAAAGACGACGCGATCATGACGCTGTCCGGTGGAATGAAGCGCCGTGTGTTGATCGCGAAGGCGCTCTCCCATGAGCCGACGGTACTATTCCTCGACGAACCAACAGCGGGAGTGGATGTCAATCTTCGGAAAGACATGTGGGGGATCGTGCGCGAACTAAAAGCGGAAGGCGTGACGATAATTCTAACTACACACTATATCGAAGAGGCTGAAGAGATCGCTGACCGAGTTGGGGTAATCAACAACGGCGAGATCATTTTGATGGAAGAGAAAGATAAGCTGATGACGAAGCTTGGCAAGAAACAGTTGATCTTAGATCTTTGTGACCAACTCAGTGCAGTGCCCCAGAGCATGGCAGACTACGAGCTCGAACTTAGCGATGACGGCATGCAGTTAGTTTATACTTTTAATACGCAGGGAGATCACACAGGCATCACTTCCTTAATGGATGACCTTAAACTGGCAGGTGTTGCGTTTCGTGATTTGAATACGACGCAGAGTTCGCTAGAAGAAATTTTTGTTAATCTGGTGGAGGAGTCGTCATGAATATCTACGCCATTATGGCGATCTACAAATTCGAGATGGCACGCACCAAGCGCACTCTGGTGCAGAGTATTGTTGCGCCAGTTATCACCACATCTTTGTACTTCATCGTCTTCGGCGCGGCAATAGGCTCGAGAATCGACCAAGTGGGCGGCATTAGCTATGGTGCATTCATCGTGCCCGGTTTGATTATGCTAAATCTGTTGATGAATAGCATTTCGAACGCATCGTTTGGAATCTATTTTCCGAAATTCGTTGGCACGGTCTATGAAATACTTTCCGCGCCGGTTTCCACGCTGGAGCTTGTGCTGGGTTATGTAGGTGCCGCTGCCTCTAAGGCGGTGATACTGGGGATAATCATTCTGATCACGGCGAGTTTCTTCATTGATCTGCAGATTGCTCACCCAGTTATAATGATGATCTTCATCCTGCTTACCGCAATATCCTTTAGCCTATTTGGATTCATCCTAGGTCTCTGGGCGGACAATTTCGAGAAGCTCTCAGTAGTGCCGATGCTAGTGGTGACGCCGCTAGTGTTTCTTGGGGGTAGTTTCTATTCCACGGACATGTTGCCAGAGCCGTGGCAGACGATTTCACACTTTAATCCGGTGTTGTATTTAGTCAGTGGCCTGCGTTGGAGTTTTTACGAGATATCTGAGGTCAGTGTGATACTGAGCTTGACGAGTATTCTAGTCTTTATGTTTGCCTGTCTGGGTGTCGTCTACTACCTCTTCAAGACTGGATATAAGCTGCGTAGCTAATTAGTCCGCTGCCCACCCCGAAACTCCATTGCCTGCGTGTTACCACGCGCATTGGTATAGGTGCCACGGCCATCGCGCTCTCCACGTAGCCAGGGGCCGACATAGCGATCTCCATTGGAGAAGTAGTAGGTGCCTTGGCCGTTAATTTGATCGTCCTGAAACCCACCAGTGAAGCGGTTGCCATTTAGGTAATAGAACGTGCCCTGGCCATTCATCTCGTCGTTCTGCCATTGGCCTTCATAGCGATCGCCGTTGTTCCATTTCTTTTCGCCACGTCCATATTGCTGGCCATCGCGCCATTGTCCTGTGTAGCTATTGCCATTGGTCCAATAGAAAGTGCCTTGGCCATGGCGCTTCGCTGCGCGGAACTGCCCTTCATAGCGATTGCCTTCGGCCCATCGAAAGGTACCCAGTGCTTGTTCCCCGCCGCGCCACTGACCCTCGTAGCGATCGCCGTTGGTAAAGTAATAGCTGCCCTGACCTTCAAACAGGTCCTCTTTCCAGTTGCCCTCGTAGCGGTCGCCGTTAAGAAAATAAAAAGTGCCGCGTCCCGCCTTCTTACCGCTCTGGTACTGGCCGACGTAACGCTCGCCGTTAGCGCGGCTTAGAGTACCCTGGCCATGCTGGAGGCCGTTCGCGAATTGCCCTTCATAGCGATCGCCATTGGTGAAGAAGTACACGCCACGACCATTCTTCTGGTCATTGCGAAATTGTCCCTCATAGCGATCGCCATTCTTTAAGGAGAGCGTGCCTTGACCCTGGAAAGAATTATTAAGGCACTGTCCTTCGTAGCTATCACCATCCGTCCAGCGATAGAGGCCAGAGCCGCTCTCGCAGCTACCTCGAAGCCAGCCATTTTCGGCGGCCTGGACTGAGGTGTTTAGCGTCAAGGTCAAGATAGACAGGGGGAGTAGAAATAAGGAGCTTAGCTTTTTCACAATAAGGTTCTTCGTCGATTCCTCTAGGCCCGTTAAATGATTGAGCACTATAACTCCTCATGATAGCGGAACTATCTTTTCAGTCTACCGACTCTATCGCATTTTTTTACAGCAGTTTCGCGAATGCGGGTAGATATTGAGGGAGCTCGTCGAAGGGCGGTCCGTGATTAATAGAGCGCTCGGCGTACAGCGTTTTCGATCTGTCTGCTTGCTTGCTGATATCCATCGAACTAATGCTTGCAATTAATAATAGACTGGTCTAATATCACCGACATGGCTAGAATCCGTGACGAACAAAAGTTTAAGCAGTGCCGCAATTCGCTCATCAGTGTCGGGCAGGAGTTGTTTATCACCAGCAGTTTTAACAATGTTGGTCTAAACGACATTCTGAAGCACGCTGGAATACCGAAGGGTTCGTTTTATCACTATTTTGAGAGCAAGGAAGATTTCGCGCTGCAGGTTGTGGAGCAATACCATCGGGAAAATCATGCATCTTTAGAGAAGTTGCTGAAGGATGATTCCTTGAATGCCTACCAGCAACTCAAGGCCTTCTTTCAAGATACGGTCGATCACTTTGGCGATGTGGGTTACTGCCAAGGCTGTCTAATAGCCAATCTGTCTCAAGAAATCGCAGACGTTAATGAAAACATGCGTAGCAAAATAAGCAAATTCTCTACAGAGATGGTGGACGAGGTAAGTAAGTGCTTACTTAGGATGGAGAATAACGAGTTAAATCTGGGGCATTTACGACCCTGTGAGGCTGCTCAACTACTGATGAATTCCTGGACGGGTGCGATTATGAAGATGAAATTAGAGAAGAGTCGCGAGCCTCTGGATGTATTCATGAGGTTCTTCTTTTCGTATTAGGCCAGTCTTTTTTGGGCGCAGTTAATAATAGACTGGTCTATTTATTTAAAGTCCAGACCTCTACAAGGCGTATTGAGGGACCCGAAACTTAGCAAGACGGGCATAAGGGGAACATGATGACTACTACACACAGACAGGCAAGTACTCCAAGATTTCAAGCTCTCCTTGAATTGCCATCGCCGCGATTGTCGCTACCCCTAGACATGGCTTTGGCAATTTTTTTATTCCTGCTGATGGCTAGCTCGCCATCGTATGCCGCCGCTGAAAATGATCCGTTTGAGAAGCTAAATCGGGTCACCTATGGTTTCAATGTCGGTGTCGATAGAGTGCTGCTGAAACCGTTGGCGAGTGGCTATGATAAATTCACACCCAATATAGCGAAGTCAGGTGTAAGAAATTTCTTTAATAATCTGGATGATGTGCGCGTTACCCTCAATGAGCTGATGCAGTTGAACTTTCCGCAGGCTGCGAAAGATTTTAGTCGCTTTGCGGTGAACAGCACCGTAGGTGTGGCTGGTCTGTTCGATGTTGCGGAGCCAGCCCTCGACTTAGAGAAGAATAATCAAGATTTCGGTAAGACGCTTGCGCACTGGGGTGTAGGTTCAGGGCCTTATCTTGTGCTGCCGTTTTTTGGGCCGAGCACAGCGCGTGATGCATTAGGTTTTAGTGCAGACGCTGTGGCTGATCCCATTCCGTCGGTCGATCATGTGTCTTCTAGAAATACTCTGCTGGCAACGAAGAGTGTTGACAGACGCGCTGACTATTTGTCATTCGATGAGCTGATCATAGGCGATGAATATCTGTTCGTGAGGGGTATCTATTTACAGGCGCGCGAGTACGCGATCAACGGCGACCACATTGAAATAGCTTTCGATGATTTCTAGCCAGTTTCTTCTCTCACTTTTTCTGCTATTGTGAATTAACAATATAGAATAGGAGCTGTATTCGTGAGTTATTTTAGTTTTATTCCCAATCGTTTTTCCCATCAAGTCAGCGTAGCTGTTTTAACGTGTATTGTTAGTCTCAACGTTTTTGCGCAAACCTCGGCAGAGAAAGAAGCAGCCATCGCCGGCGCCATGGGCGCCATGGATGAGTTTATGCTGGCGTTCAATGCTCGAGACCCTGAAGCGTGGGCAGCGTCGCTGAACTATCCGCAAGTTCGATTAGCGGGTGGAACTGTGACTATTTGGGATAGTGCGGAAGAGTACGCTCAGTACGCTCAAACCCGCGCCCTCGTAACTATACCGAAAACAGGCTGGGATCACTCCCACTGGCTGACGCGAGATGTAGTTTTGGTGTCAGCAGAAAAGGTCCACATCGCTACAGTATTCCAGCGTTATAACAGCGACAACGAAATCCTCGCTACCTATGAGACACTGTATATAGTCACGAAGGTTGATGGTCATTGGGGCACGCAGATCAGGTCGAGCTTAGCACCTTAACTATTTTCTCGAGCCGTATTGAACGAGAAATGCCGATCACTGGGTCTACGGTGTTATGGGTATATTCTATGCTTTGGCTGCAATCGCCACTGCGTTTATGGCGCCGCCTGTGTACAAGGCTGGTGTTCGTAATATTGCAGCGTGGAAACTAAAAGACACATCTTGGCAGGCGCTGGTATTGTCGGCTGCGAGTTTGCTACTCATTGCCACAGCCTTGGCCTGGGTCTATTTAGTTTTTATTACCCTGGGATCTTGGTATGCCTCTTTCGATGCATCGAGTCCGAAGCCGGCCTTTATATTACTCTGGCTAATTGGTGCCTTTGTTTACGGCTTTGGGATTAATTTCTCTGATTCACTGAATTCTCTGGCCCTGCGCGAGTATGAGAAAGACTCATTTTGGTCTTAATGATACAACGGGAATTCTTCACTCAGTGAAACAGGGTCATATCTCATCGCTATCTTGTAGAAACGATCCGTGGTTTCGTTCCTGATGTTGCACTCTGTTGCTCCCCGCAATGAACTCACGATTCCAGCGAGCTTGGCATGCCGATGTGGTGAGTTACATCAGCACATATTCTCGTTAAACTAGCTAATACCATCTGCAGGAGCTGATAAATGCCCATTATCGCGATAGTCAATTTGATCCTCTTCGCGGCCTTGATGAGCCTACTCTATCTTTTCGCCAAAAATGAAGCGTTTACGCTTTCCCGTCGCGTGTTCCTAGGTCTCGTTGGCGGCAGTGTGTTCGGGCTGTATCTGCAGGCCGTGTTCGGCGCAAACCCTGTAGTCATGGACGCCACGCTAGAGTGGACAAATGTAATCGCCGACAGCTTCGTCGCCTTGCTGCGCATGATAATCGTGCCACTTGTTCTAATAACCATGATCGCTGCTGTCCTGAAGGTGGAAAAGATCAAGTTGCTAGGCAAGATTGGTGGCACGGTCGTCGGAACGTTGATTGTAACCACAGTGATTGCCGCGCTTATCGGCATCATGATGGCCACAGTGTTTCAATTAAACGCGGGCGATCTAGTTGGCGGTGCTCCAGAGATGGCGGAAGCAGAAGTATTGCAAGCACAGCAGGGTAGCGTTGCTGACTTGAGTATCGCCGAGCTCTTGGTTAGTTTCGTTCCCACCAACATCTTCTCGGATCTTGCCGAACAGCGCAGCATGTCCATCATTGCTGTTGTGGTTTTTGGTTTAATTTTTGGTGTCGCCGCGTTGCTAGTGATAGAGGATAACGCCGAGCACGGATTGCGGATAACTAACGCAGTCGATACATTGCAGGCGATAATCATGCGCCTCGTTAAGCTTGTTATGGCGCTGACGCCCTACGGTGTTCTCGCGTTGATGACTGGTGTGATAGCGACATCCGATGGTCAGGCCATCATGAACTTGATCAGTTTTGTAATTGCATCTTATCTAGCTATCGCCCTTATGTTTACGGTACACGCTGTCATTATCATTGGCTTGGGTGCCAACATTAAATCCTATTTCAAAAAAGTGTGGCCGGTTCTCACTTTTGCATTCGTTACGCGCAGTTCCGCTGCAAGTATTCCTTTGACGATTCGCGTACAGCTAGAAGAACTCAATGTCCCTGCGCCCATTGCCAGTATTGCCGCTTCGTTCGGTTCGACTATTGGCCAGAACGGCTGCGCAGGAATCTATCCGGCGATGCTCGCGGTAATGGTCGCGCCCACGATGGGTGTAGATGTTGATTTGAATTTTATAGTTAGCTTATTAGTAATTATCGCGATCGGTTCATTTGGCATTGCTGGGGTCGGCGGTGGTGCGACCAATGCTGCATTGGTAGTCTTGCCGGCGATGGGATTTCCGGTCACGGTTGCTGCATTGTTAATTTCTATTGAGCCTCTGATAGACATGGCGCGTACCGCATTGAATGTGAACGGTGCGATAACGACGGGAATGATCACTACTCGCCTGCTTGGTGACAAGACCGTTGTTGGAGGGGCAGCTATGCCAGAAGCGGAGTTACGAAACCCGTAAGTAAGTTTTGGTTTTAATTAGGATAGAGAAAAATCATGATTAAATATGAGCAGCTACTCACTGCGATTTCTTGACAGCGGCCTAGCAGTCGGCGAAAGTGCTACGAAAGCGGAAAGGAAGCAGGGGAGAGTAATGTATTTGCGTGTCCCAAATTTCCTCAATGATCAAAACCTCAAGTTAGTAGATGAGTTGATAACTAGTGGCCAATTTACTGATGGAGCGGCTACGACCGGGGGGCCTACTAAGGCCGCGAAGAAGAATCTACAGGTCGACTTCTCCCAACATCCGAAGCGCGACCAGTTCCTACAGATGATCACGAGCACGGTAAATTCAAATCCCGTGACGCGCTCGGCAAGCTTGCCGCGACGGCTGACTTACCCTCTGTTGAGTAAGTACGAAGCAGGGATGTCCTATGGCTGGCATATCGACAACCCTATCATGTCCGCAGTGGGAGGCCTCCTGCGCACCGATATCTCCTGCACAGTCTTTATCAGTGACAGCTCTGATTATGAGGGTGGTGAGTTGATCGTGCGTACATCGTCTGGTGATGCTCGGGTGAAGCTCGAGAGGGGTGACGCTTTCATCTATCCGTCCACCAGTCGACACCAGGTCTTAGAAGTCACAAGCGGGGAGAGATTGGCGGTCGTTTTTTGGATTCAGAGCATGGTAGCAGATGCGAGCAAGCGAGAAATACTGCATGAACTCGGTGTCGCCTATGATCGAGTCTTGAAGGAGACGCCTGAGTCGGAAGCCTTGCAATCTATTCAGCGAACCCAGACAAATTTACTTCGACGCTGGAGCCAGATTTAGTTTCGAGCGCAAACAGTTAGGGTCGGCAGGGTAGGTAAATAAGCCAGGTATATAAGCTAGGCAGAGCAGTCTGCTTAGTTCGCTAATATGTCAGAGATACGCGACTTGAATTCCTCAACTGTTAGAGCGCGCTCTATCATGATCGAGCTTGTATCGGTCATGATCCCGGCAGCGATATCAGTATTTCCTTCGGCTATCGATAGTGGTTTTTTAATACTGCTAGGAATGGAAGATACTGGCTGCACTTCGAGTACTGGCTGGTTGCCAGCGGTGCTGATCCTGCGTGTGCCGTCGTCATCATTGATAATGAAGTGACCCTGCGACCAACCGATAAGGGGATTGATTAGATCTCGTGACATGGATTTGACGAAGTAGACCCCCTGTTCAGCCAGTTCCGGAATGAACATGCCGCTGACTTCTACGATCTCGCCATTGAATTCGCCGCCCATGAATTTGAGTTCTAAAGAGTCGCCGGAATAGTCGCCCTTAATGATGTCGTTGATTTGGAAGGTGACATAGGTGCTGATGATGCCGTTGTTGCTATTCTGTCGAGTCTCGCTATCTATCACAACACCTTCGAAAACGAATTCCGCGTCGGCTATGATCTTGTCGATGCCCATTCCGAGGATTGTAGTCGCGGAAGCCGTAGGCAAAGCGAGTAGGCACAGGGAGCATGTCAGGGCAGTTACGATACGTTTCAGGGCTAGTCTGAGGAATGTGTTCATGGGGATCCTACCTGTAGAAGCTGAGCTAGAAATAATGAGATGAGCTAAAATATTAGTTTCATCATACTTATTCATATCCGGTAACCTTACTATCAAAGACAGGGAATAGTCTTAGTTTATTCCCGCTAGCCTGACATTCTTTGAAGACCGTCTCAGAACGTGCAGGTTGGACTTATTTCGACCGCTAGCTGATGACTTTGTTCAATTTACTCTATTATTAACGCACGAACCCTCTATTTGATGACAAATGGGGCAAACATGGGTGCTTAATGCTGTCTTAGAGGGCCGACTAGCAGGGATCATGCTGGTATCGGGCGCGAGCCGGTAGTATCCTCAAGCCTTAGCAGATAGAAACTAATAATAAATAAAACAATAAATAAAACAATAAGATGCAGTCTAGTCATATAGCTAACATTATCTCGGGTGCCCTAATTGCACTGGTCAACATCTCGGTGGCCGTGTCAGTTTCGGCGCTGTTATTTGCTCAGACTGATCAGCGGCTAATGGTACCGGGCATTGCGATACTGCTGATTGGTACGCTGGTGACAGGCCTTGGCGGTACTCTGTTTAGCGGCTATAAAGCCATTATTTGTTCCCCCCCCGCAACGGCCTCATTCCAGTATTCGCGGTAATTGTCAGCAGTATCTATGTCAGTTTCGGCTCCGAATATTCGATCGGAGCAGAGGCCACAATCATTGTCGCCATCATGGTAACCACGACTTTTACAGGCTTATTCCTGCTGCTCCTAGGTCGCCTGAAGCTCGGCAATCTAGTTCGCTACATTCCATACCCTGTTACCGGTGGTTTCTTTGCGGGCATCGGCTATATCTTCATACAGGGTGGTCTCACTGTCGCGAGTGGCCGCGATGCTGATCTTGGCTCGCTTACTGATCCCCAGTTTATTCAACTTGTGACGCCGGCCGTTGTGCTAGCGCTGTGTCTAATCATAGGCAAGATGTTTCGGGATAACCGCCTTTCAGTGCCCGGCATCTTGTTGTTGTCAGTCCTCTTGTTCTATGGGGTATTGGCGCTGGGTGGAATCAGCCGCGAGCAGGCTGCCGAGAATGGCCTCCTGCCCATCATCGAATCCGCAGGCACGCTGGTGCCGATCTTTCATTGGGAGTACCTGCAGGAAGTGAAGTGGATTGCTATTTCAGAGCAGCTCGGTGGCATCGTAGTTGTGGCTTTGCTCTGTTCTATGATGCTCTTGCTTGATGTTTCGGGCATTGAACTTCTTGCCAAGAAAGATTTGAATCCCGACCATGAATTAGAAGTTATGGGTTATACCAACGTGGTCAATGGGATGTTAGGCGGTTTTCCTGGTGTGCATGATGCATCGGACACCGCGTTAGTGGATAGGCTCGGTGGCAAAGACCGGCTCATGGGTATCGTTAATTCTCTATTGGTAGCAGCCGCAATTCTAGCAGGCACCGAGTTTATGGAATTGGTGCCAACATTTCTTCTCGGTGGATTGCTTATCTACGTTGGTCTGGAATTCCTCATCGATTGGATATGGAAGGCGCGCGACGAACTGCCTCTGTCTGATTATGTTGTCGTCATACTTATTTTAGTGGTTATCATCTTCTCCGACATCCTGCAGGGAGTTACCTTCGGGTTCTTCGTGGCCATTATATTGTTTGTGGTGAACTATTCTCAGCTCAGCGTGATTAAGCTCGAAACCAATGGTAGCGACCACGCTAGTAATGTCGATCGAGATCTGGAAACGCGAGAGTTATTGAATAAAGAGGGACACCGTATACTTATCATGGTGCTGCAGGGATTTATCTTCTTCGGAACTGCAGATAAGTTGGTTACGGCTATCCGCAAGAGGATCATGGAGCTAGAGGGTGGTCAATTCGATTTCCTCGTACTGGACTTTCATCACGTTAGCCAGCTAGATACCTCGGCGATCGTAACCTTCTCTAAGTTAGCACAACTCAGTGAGCGGATTGGTTTTCATATCGTAATTAGTAGCGCCGACGAGAAATCGATTAAGCAATTGGTTAAGCATGGTTTCTTTACCTTTGGCGAGAAGTCGCTGGAGAGACACTACAAAGATCAGCTGGATACGGCCGTCGATTGGTGTGAGCGACGCATACTCCAGGATCTTAATATAAATGACGAAGAGCAAAACTTGGAGTTGCAAGATGTGCTCGGTCGTATCGCCTATGAACAGGCAGACGTAGATTTACTTGCCAACTTCTTTGTTGTCGAGAACAGAAAAGCGGGCGAGTACCTATTTAAAGAGGGTGATAACGGTGAGAGCCTGTATTTTGTCGGTTCAGGCACCGTGGTAGTTGTTCTTAAAGTGCCTCGACAGGACGAGCGGATATTGCGGAAGTATAAAGCAGGTGCAATCTTGGGTGAGATGGCTATCTATACCGGCGAGAATCGAACAGCCAGTGTGCGCATCGAAAGTGACGCTTGTCTGTTTAGGTTGGATAAAGAGAAACTGGAGGAAATGTCGCGTAGATTTCCTGCATCCACTGCAGCACTGCATACCTACATCGTAAAAGTTTTGTCGGAACGGCTAGGGCGAGCGAACAGAAACCTGAGCCGCTATATCTAAGCCTATCTGCAGTTTTCGTGGCATTGATATTAAGTCGCAAGCTGGTCGGTGAAAATTGATAGCTAGTAAGTCGTAGGCGCCCACTTATGGCTAATAAGCCAAGTCTGATGGATCTTTTTCTGTCGCTGAAAGTCTTTGCCGAGGCTGGATTTGCTGTAGTCACGAATATCAAATTTCTTTAGGTTTTCGCTTTCTAGTTTAAAGTTGAGTTTATTAGTGGAGAAAATTAGTAGGCCGTCTCTCTCGAGCTTGTTCATGGCATTGCGGATTAGAGTGCCATGATCCTTCTGAATATCTAAAACATTGCTGCTGCTCTTCGAGTTCGAAAAAGTAGGCGGGTCTAGGAAGATCAAATCAAACTTTTCATATTTCGAGCTGAGATAGTCTATGCAATCGGCCTTCTTTAGGCGATGGTTCTTGCCGCCGATCTTATTCAGAAGGAAATTTCGTCGTGCCCAGTCTAGATAGGTGTTAGAGAGGTCTATGCTTAATGTGGAAGTGGCACCACCTAGAGCGGCCTGTATGCTGGCGCTCGCGGTATAGCAGAATAAATTTAAGAAGCGTTTTCCTGCCGCGTTCTCCCGGATGAATTGGCGTATCGGACGGTGGTCTAGAAATAATCCGGTATCCAGATAGTCATGCAGATTTATCCAGAATCGAGCCGGGCCCTCATTCACGACAAAGAATGCTTTGCTCTGGTCCTGGATCTCATACTGCCGCGTGCCGCGCTGACGTTCGCGGGACTTCAGCACAATATTTTCCCGCGCAATGCCGAGCACCTCTTGAACAGCTACGATGGCCTGTTCTCGTCTTTTACTCACTTTTTCCTGAATGATCTCGGAGGGGGCCTGATACTCCGCCATCTGCACGAATTCGCCATAACAGTCGATGGCGAATGCATACTCGGGTAGATCGCGATCATATAGGCGAAAGCACTCGATGTCCTGCTGTCGCGCCCATTTCCCCAGTACACGCTGATTCTTGCGCAGGCGATTTGTCAGCATCGACAGGCCTTCGTCGTGTAAAGGATTTTTATTGATATCTGAATTCATGAGGAGATAATCGCTAATATTCTTTGTGAGATAGAGAAGCCTATTGTTTGCCTACCGAGGCTGACGTGGCAGAATACCAAGTACACATGATACGCGAGTTAATCAGCAACTGAGAATAAAGATTATGGGACAAGAAGAATTAGAACAAGTAAGCGAGCTCTACAATATGTTGGTGGCCTATCTGGTCAATTATAGCTTCCAGATATTTGGTGCGGTTGTTGTTCTGATCTTAGGCGCCTTCGTCGGCAGGCGAGTTAGCAACTTGGTGTTAGCGCTCTGTGCGAAGAAATCGCTGGATATTACGCTTAGTCGATTCTTTGCCAGCAGTGTTCGTATTGCCATCATCGTCGCTGCGGTACTAATAGCGTTGCCGAAACTGGGTATTCAGGTCACGCCATTTATCGCTGCTGTTGGCGCTCTAGGTCTCGGCGCTGGATTAGCTGTCCAAGGGCTGCTTTCAAACTATGGTGCCGGTTTAAGTATTATTTTCACTCGGCCGTTTGTCGTTGGCGACACGATTCGGGTTGAGGGTGTGTTCGGTGTAGTCAAGGAAGTACACCTCGCTTTCACGCTGCTGAGCAACGAAGACGAAGAGCTGATCATCATCCCCAACAAGCATATAGTTGGCGAAATATTGCACAATTCACAAACCGATACCGTCTTGGAACTCTCGGTTGGCGTCGCCTACGACAGTGATACCGATGCGGCCATAGCGGCTATCACTGCGAAGCTAGCTGGGATAGCTGGCTTGAGTCAGGAACGTGCTCTGCAGATCGGCATTGATGAGTTCGGCGACAGCGCAATTAATATTGCGATACGTGCCTGGGCGCGCACCGAAAGCTTCCATCAGATTCGCTTTGCTGCGAATCAGGCGATCAAAGATGCGCTGAGTGAGGCGAATATTTCCATTCCATTCCCGCAGCGCGAAGTACGTATGTTGTCTTAAAACCCTACTTTCTAGGGTTTTTTACCCTATTTGTACCTGAGTGTCGCTTACTGTTTCGACTGTCAGCGATTACACTTCCTCATTCTCTAGTGAGAGCTGTAATTACAATTTCTACAGACAGACGATTCACCTATAACGCAATGGAATAGAAACTGCTATGGCAGACGCACCGCAGCGACCCGATCTAGATACGATCCTTGGTTCAGACCTGCAGGCATTTGTTACTAATATCCTGCATCAGGATGGTGGTATTGACCATTTTCGGCAGTTGCTGTCTGACGATCAAATCTCCAAGCTGGAAAGCCGCTGTAAGCTAGAGCTTGTCACTCGATCTGGGGTGATCTTTACGCGGGAGCGCGATATCTCCAACATTCTGGAGACGACACTCAACACAGCGCGAAACCTAACTAACTCCGATGGTGGGACGATTTATATATTGGAGGAGATCTACGCCGAGAATCCTATCGACCCAGGCGAGATTGCCAGTCGAAACCTCAATTTCGTAGCACTTCAAAATGAAACGATGAACACCAACCTCAAGGGCGGTGATATCGATTTGATGCCGCCTGTCCCTTTAGAGGTAGATGGTAAACCTAACCTAAGTAATGTCTCCGCCTACTGCGCAAATACGGGTGAGATGCTCAATTTTGATGATGTCTATGATGCCGACGGCTTCGATTTCACTGGCACCTCTAGCTATGACGAAGCGAATGGCTACCGGTCGCAATCGATGTTAGTTATTCCGCTGGAGGATCACGAGAACAGTATTATTGGAGTGCTTCAGCTAATTAATCGCCGACTGCCAAATGGCACTATTAGCGGCTTTACACCTGAGGATATTGAGCTAGCGCAATCGGTCTCCTTCCCGGCGGCAGCGTCAATCACGCAGCAAAGGATGATCAACGAGCAGATTAATTTGTTCAACGCGTTTGTCACCATGTTGGCTCAGGGCCTAGGTGAAAAGTCGCCTCATACTTATAGCCATATACGGCGTGTAGCGGCTTTGGGTGAGGCCATTTCTGGATCGCTGAGTAGCTGGGATGAGGGGATCTACGCCGACGTTAAATATGACGAAGATGAGATGGCAGAGATCAAGTTAGCCGGATGGATGCATGACATTGGAAAGATCACCACACCGGAACACATTGTCTCCAAACAAGTGAAGCTGCAATTTGTTATGGATCGCTTCGAAATGATTGTCGAGCGTTGCAGCTCAAAAATGAAAGACTACAAAATAGAAATGCTTCAGCAGCAACTCGCTGCCAGTCAAGCCGGGGCTACCGAGGCTGACCTGACCGATTTGCGCAATGACTGTGATAAAAAAACAGCTCTACTGGAGAAGCAGCTCGAAGCACTGTTCAAAGCCAATCGGGGTAGCGAAAAGATGCCCGATGAGCAAATTGACTTAGTTGAAGATCTAGCCAGTCAATCGGTAGATGCGCTTTATACGACCGAAGTCATCATCGATCACGGTTTTCCGCTGCTAAAGGGCTTCACGCAGAAAGCACACAAAGCGCCGCTAATTGATGACTGGGAGAAAAGTAATCTGCTGATCAAGCGTGGCACGCTAAGCGATGATGAGCGCGATCAAATCAAGCGTCACGCAGATCGCTCATGGCGCTGGCTTATGGAGCTGCCTTTTCCGCGTAAGCAAAAACGCTTACCTTTGTATGCCGGTGCTCACCACGAGCACCTCAATGGCAGCGGTTACCCTAACGGGATCAAGGGTAAGGACATGCCCATGCAGGCGCGCATTCTTGCCATCGCCGATATCTACGAGGCTCTTGTGGCCAACGATAGACTCTACAAAGATCCCATGCGGCTCTCGCAGGCGATGGATATCCTTGGCGAGATGGTCAAATGCGGCAACTTAGATGGAGAGCTAATGAAGATTTTTCTCCAGTCCGGCGACTATATGGCCTATGCGGAGGAGCACTTAAACCCCGAGCAGATTGATGAGGTTGATATCGAAGCTTGGTTGGATGCCTATTATGTCGTTCCTGAAAAGCCCCTGAAGTGAATTAATTCATGTATTAATTCGTCACTCCTCGATTAGAATTTTCTGGCACGAGTTATAGATTACGCAGAATTTCTTGAGGCATTGATGTTGCCATACAGTGAGCGTACGACCATCTTCTCGAAATCTTCGATTCGAGGGTCGTCTTCATCGATGCTTCTAAGCTCGTTGATCTTCATCAGGGCGAATTGCTGTGTTACCAACAATGGCAGCACAATGCGCTCGCGTAGTTCGATGCTGAGTCTGGCTCGAGGATTGTCCTGCAGCAGAAAGTCCTGTTTGGCCACTTTCAAAATCATCTCGTGAGTAAGTTCATGCTCCGCATGAATCATCTTCCAGAAATCGCCGAAGCGTTCGTCATTGATCATATAGCGAGTTAAATGGAAATTACTTTTGGCAAGGTTTTGCATGCCGTTGGCGATCAATGCGCGAAAAAATCCCGAGTCTTTGTAGAGTTGGATACAGCTGTTGAGCTGTCCCTTTTTTTCCTGCTCTGCTAGCGCGGTGCCGAGGCCATAGTAGCCGGGTACGTTTTGCTTCAGCTGCGCCCAAGCTCCGACGAAAGGAATCGCTCGTAAATCTTCAAATTTCAATTCGGAGCTATTGCTTCTCTTCGCGGGCCGGCTACCGATATTTGTCAAATTGTAGTAGTTCAGTGTGCTCATCTCTTCCAGATAGGGAAGGAACAAGTCGTGTTGCTTTAAAGACGTGTATTTGTTCAGACTCGCAGTGGCCAGCGATTCGATTAGGCTGCATTGCTCTTCGTTCAACTCTCTCTCGGGTCGATCATAGGGGTTGTTTTCCAAGCCAGCAGCGAGCAGCAGGCTCAAGTTATTTTGCGCCGCGGGTTTTATTCCGTAGTTGGAGCTAATGGTCTGCCCCTGCACAGTCATCTGAATCTCGTTGCTTTCGATTTTCTTGCCCAGCGCGGCATAGAATAGATAGGCGTTGCCGCCGCCGCGAGCCGTTGGACCGCCGCGGCCATCGAAGAATATAACCTCGATGCCGGCTTCTCTGGACACGGCAGTTAAATCTTCTTTAGCCTTATAGATAGCCCAGTTCGCCATCAGGTAGCCACCGTCTTTCGTGCCATCGGAGAAGCCCAGCATGATAGTTTGTTGATTGCCACGATTAGCTAGATGCTGCTTGTATATCGGGTTTGCGTAGATGCTGCGCATATACTCGCCAGCCTTGTCCAAGTCGGTGATTGATTCGAACAGGGGCACAATATCGACTCTTAAAGTTTCTTCTTGCCGGCCACATAGTTGAAAGAACGCGTAGACTCGCGCCATATCAATTGGTCCATGACAGTTACTAATAATATAGCGGTGGCACCCCTGCTCCCCGTTGAGGGCTTGAATGTCATCGATCAGAGAAAATGAGTCCACCGTGTCCTGCAGCACCTCATCATCGATCGAAGGCGCGTCGACTCTTCCCGAGATACTCAGTAGTCTCTCAACTTGCTCTGTCTCACTTGGGACATCCAAGCTCGCAAGAAGAGCTGGGTTGTTTTCAATAACGGCGTTGAATGCGCGAGAAATTACGCGACTGTCTTGACGAATATCGAGACTCGCGAAATAGAAGCCGAAGAGGCTTACCTTGCGTCGGAATGAGCGCAGCTTGTCTATGAACAGACTTTGATTTTCCTCTACCAGAATAGTTTCTATCTCATCAAGCTTCGCGATCAACCCCTGGGCGTCTAGTGTGTAGACAGGATTACTCTCCGACATTTCATCGTGCAGTTGCTTCTCGATGTCATCTAGAATCTCGTAGGTTCCCTTGAAGGTAAGGCGCTGTTTAAGTTTGCGAACATCACGGTGGTAGCAGCTCGCGATGCTATAGCGTAGCTTCGCGGCGACACGACGGGATATGTCGGCATTTACGAAGGGGTTACCATCACGGTCGCCACCGGGCCAGAATCCAATAGTCATGAGTTTTTGATTCTCAATCACGTCGCGTTCATGGCGCTCGGAGAACTTGTCGATTATCTGTCCCATGACGGGATAGAAGATATTGCCGAGATACCAACTAAGTAGCACCGCCTCGTCATAGGGTGATGGCTTAGTCTTGCGTGAGAACGGGGTGTTGCCTAACTGTTGCAAGAGCTTTCTGACTTCGGAATTATTATTGCCGGCAATGGCGCGGGTTAATTCATTGATGATGGCGAGTACCGGACCCGGATAAAACTGTGTGGGGTGTGCAGTTAGCGTTACGCGGATGCCGAAATTTTTGAGTATTTCCGAGAACTGTTCGCTTAGATTGTCCGACTCGACATTCTCTAATACGGTCTGTAGAGTTTTGAGCGTATTGACCTGGTGCATCTTGCTGTAGGCCGCGTCTTCGAGGGCGTCGACTAGAACTACCTGACGCTCGACGTATTGAATGACTTTGAATAAGAAGTTGTTCTTGTCTTCAGCTGTGAAATGCGGTTTGTGCAGATTGAAAAATTCTTCGATGATGATGTCTGGATTTTTCCCGTCAATGAGCCCCTGTTGGCAAGCGGCATCCAATAATGGCAGTAGTAAGCCGGTTTTTTCTACGGCATCGAGAGGCAGAGTTAGAAACAAACCGTTGTAGAGTTGGTAATTCAGGCCAATTAGTTCTTCGAATTTATTGGATAGTGAGTCGCTCATTGTTTCCCATTTTTAATTAGTGTCTGCTTACCGACTAAGTTCTATTTGTAACGAGTAAAGCATAGAAATCAGGAGATGAGAATCGCAATTCATGAGTTGCGATGGCAATCTGCGCCTGCTATAAACTTGAACTGCTTGATTGCTGGACGCAAGCGCTAGTCATGAGAAGAGCGGTCAAATTGGGAGCTCTTGAAAAAGGGAAGAAGTGTTATGGAATTACTACCTGCAGTTGAAATGGAATCGCCGAATGGCTTGGACGTGAATGCGTCGATTATTTGGTTGCACGGTCTTGGGGCAGATGGAAATGACTTTGCGCCGCTCGTGCCGCAATTGAGCCTGCCTGCTGGTTTTGGGGTACGTTTCATTTTTCCACATGCGCCATCTATTCCGGTATCAATCAACAACGGCTTCGTAATGCCTGCCTGGTACGACATCAAGGAGATGGATATCGATCGGCACGTCGATGAAGAGCAGCTGCGCCAGTCAGCAGCCTGGGTGCATGCGCTCATCACAAGAGAGATCGAGCGCGGCATCGACAGTAGTCGCATCATCGTTGCGGGCTTCTCGCAAGGTGGCGCGGTTTCCTTCGAAGCCGGGCTGAGCTATCCAAAGCCGTTGGCGGGCATAATGGCGCTATCCACCTATTTCGCGACGGCGGCTAGCATCGAGGTTAATCCTATCCAGAACGGCATGCCGATATTGATCTGCCACGGCAGCATGGATCCTGTAGTGCCGGAGGCACTCGGGCAGAAGAGTGTCGCCACGCTACAGAACTTGGGATTCGAGCCGGAATACCGCAGCTACCCCATGGAGCATTCGCTGTGTCCGCAGCAGGTCGTGGATATCGGTGACTGGATAGGCCGCGCTTTAGTTGAGCGCTGAGCTGAATTCCCTAGCCGCCAAGTATTTGCAGCAAATCAACTGTTGACCTTAGAGTCAACTCTAAGCTTATACTGGTCTCAAGTTTCAGCCATTTGGCGTGAATTTTGGGATCGAGAATATGTTGAAAATTAGTGAAGTCTCAGAGCAGACGGGGCTTTCAGCCCATACCCTGCGCTATTACGAGAAGCACGGCCTGATTAATGCCAGCAACCGAAGTCAGGCGGGCTATCGCTTATACAGCGATTCGGACCTGCGTCGCGTACAGTTCGTAAAGACCGCTCTCAATGCCGGCTTCTCTCTCGGTGACATCGGGCAGTTGCTCTCCATTCGAGTAGATAAGCAGAGCCACAGTTGTCAGGAGGTTACTGACATCACTGAGAAAAAGCTGCTTCAGGTAAATGCCAAATTGTCAGAACTGCTGTCTATGCGGCAGACGCTAGAGTTGCTGTTAGAGAGTTGCTGCGGCGGCCCGGAGAACGCAACTCACTGTTCGATTATGGAGGCTCTGGATGCGGGGCTAGCTGGAGAAGACGAGAATGAAGCGAGAACACTAAAATGAGCTTACTAATAATCTTCTGGAATCTACTTATCGAGAGTGCGCCCTGGTTGCTCATCGGATATTTACTGGCGGGAGTTATCAAGCAGCTTATTCCTAGCGAGTGGGTGCACAAGCAGTTGGCAAAGCCGGGCTTC
>TARA_B110000858_G_scaffold198533_1_pt1 | contig 21636 bp, 19 predicted proteins | sample TARA_B110000858 | Tara Oceans TARA_B110000858 (sample SAMEA4398247) | marine metagenome | biome: Polar Biome; feature: [SRF] surface water layer (ENVO:00010504); material: water (ENVO:00002006), including particulate matter (ENVO:01000060) such as... | depth 5 m | reverse complement strand
CTTGATAAGAAAGAAAAAGAAGTAAAGAAAGATTTGATAACAGGTGAAAAAAATGAGTAAAAGAAAAGGAAAAGTGGTATATATTCCCCCCGAAAGGTGTTATACCAACATAAACATTGAAGAAACACCACATGGCTACCGTCTATACAGGGACGGCGAGTCGCGACCATTCACAATAATTCCATTATCAAAAATGGTGTCAATAGACTACAAAGAAGGTGTAAAAAATGAATGAATATATGTTAGCAACTGGAATAGCGGTGTTTGCGATTGGCTTCGGTCTTCGTATTTATCAGAAAATGAATAAACAATGGAAGGAAGCAATGGCTGATGGGGAAATTTCCCTTGAAGAAGCACTTGCTCTTGTGTCTTCTGCACAACAAATTATTGAAGAGATTGAAACTTTACCTTCTCTCAGTAAAATGAAATCTATGAAAAAAGCAGAACTTGTTTCTCTTTGCGAAAAGCATGGAGTAGATTCAGAAGGAACAAAGGCTGTTCTTCTTGAAAAACTAAAGGGGATGGCTTGAGTTGGCTTATTATTGTAGCACAGCAGACGCAGGCTCTCGACTTGGTCTTGATAGCGCACAACGAAGTCGCGCAGGAACCCGTCTTGAAGGTTGTATTCGCAGGGCTACAATTATCATTGACCAGATGTTTCTTGCTTACGGTCGAGACGAACCAAGTAAATCAACGGCAGAATCTACTTTAAACGGTACTGCTTCAGCAGGAGCAACTACTGTCACAGTAACAAATGGAGCAAACTTTGACGCATCTGGTTTTGGTAATATCAACGGTGATTCATTTCAGTGGACTGGTAAATCTACCCATCAACTAACAGGAGTCACTGGTGTTTCTTTTGACCATGCTACGGGAGTGCTTGTTCAACAAGGCGCAATGGCTCATGTTGTTAGAGAAATATGCGCTGATATCGCAAGCGGTCTTTATTTGGAAGACGAAGCAACCATGCAAAAGTCAACAGACTTGCGAGGTAGCCATTTGCGAGAAAGAGGAGAACATTGTTTAATTCGACTTGCTCATCTTGGGACTGCGTGATTAAATTGAAGAGTAGTCTACGGTATGGGTCTGGTGGACCACGACAAATAGGTCATAAAGGAGGACCAGTTGTAGTAGGTGGTAAAGCCTATGGAAACGGAATGTCTTCCTTTACTGGCTATCGTGAGTCTTCTCATGGTGCTATTCAATCCCAATTTCGTATTGATTGGGACACTCATGCTTTTAGACAAGCACTTGATAAATTTGAGTTAAACGGAGATAGAATAATCAAAGAACAACTTATGGAAAGTGGGACTTCTGCAATGTTTGAAGTAAGAGACCAATTAGAAGCAATGGCAGGAGAACTTAAAAATAAAAGTATTCCTGCAACAGGAACTCGAAACATTTACTCAACTGTCGCAAGAGCATTAAAATTAGAAGAAGTCCCAGGACAAACCGACATACGGGTACATACTGGTCAGTCTTTGCGAGACGCACCTTATGGTGTTAGAAGCAAAAGAACAAGTGCCGGATTATCACATCTTGTTGCACTTGGTTATGGTCCTTATCAGTATTCAGATAATTTACCTGCGTTAGTACAATCTTCGGTTGCTCATTATGTTAAACATAAAAGAGTAGAGGCAGAATCTTTTGGTATGAAGGAAGCAAAATTCCATCCTGGGATGCAGGGTATGGACTTTATGGCTGAAATTGAAGAAAAAACAGTTAAGTATTTTAAGGAAGACATTAAGCATCAAATGGAACAGTACGGTCAGCGTTATGGCTTTACCGTAGGATTCGGAATGTGATAATATGGGAATAGCAGATACAAGCCACTTTTGGGAATCAAGATTAGCAGGAAACAACCCTGCTAATCCTAAAGGAGACCACAATACAGCATGGACTCTACTTAGCGGTAGCCAAGGTGCTGAAAATGGAGATACTTGGAGAATTGCTAATCAGAAGTGGAAGCAAACAGTTGCGAATGATTCCAATGACCTTACTTTAATAGCGGCTTTTTCTTACAACTCAAACCCTAATGATAATGAAGTATTGATGGCTCTTGATAATGGAAGTCATAGAGTTGAGTTGAGAGCAACAAGTGATGCAAACAAATTAAATTTAGTAGGAGCATCTACTGTATCTACTGGTAATTTAGACTTATCTCTTGCAGAAGAAAATCCAGTTCCTTGTCTTTTGCGATTAACACTTGCTAATGATGGTACAGCAAATCTCTATATGCGAGAAATTATTGAAGACGATGATAGCATCCAACATTACATTTCAGTGACAGGCTCCTCTTCTTCTGCTCAAGGTGCTTTTTTTGGAAACGCTACTGGAAGCATAGACTGGTACACTATTTACTACACATCATACGGTGCTTATACCCCAGACGAAATGGATATGTCAGATTGGGTAACAAGTAGCCTTATGCAAACTGGTCTAAGCGTAGTAGAGACGCTCAGAAATAGCAAAAGATTCTATCTTAAAACCCATGTCACAAATGCCGCTATTATCTATGGTTATGATTTATCTTCAAACTCTATGATAAATCGCACACATCCCCCATCGGTCCATGTAGTGACGCAGAATATCCAATCCCCAGACTTTCTTACGCTTGCAGGTAAAAGAGTAGAGCAGACATACAATGTTATTGTCTACATTACAACAAGAGGCACAGACTACAAAAACGCCTACCGTCAAGGTCTTTCTATTATGGGTGAGTGTTTCGATGAACTCTATACTCAAACCGGACTTCAAGCAGGAGTCGATTCAATTATATCTTATTCTGCTAAGTTGGATAGCAAACTTGACGACGACGAAGTAATCTGCATTCACATCCTAACACTAACTTATATGAAAAAGATTCGGATGTTTTTGCGAGAAGTGTGAGAAACCTTTAATAGACTAATCATCCATCATTTAGAGTATGGCAGGTAATCACACACGATATGTGAGCGCAGGTAAAGAAGGGACATATAATTCAGCCGCCGCACTTGATGCAATTGGCGAAGTTGAATCAGAGTCTTTTCAGCAATCCTACGATATTCTAAAGCGAGCAGACATGAACTACTATGGTGCGGCCAAAGCAATCACAAGTAAAATTTACGCAGAAGGTAGCATTAGCATGGCTTTGCAACCATGTCGATTCACTCTCTTGATGCTTCACGGTATTATGGGTAATGATAACCCAGATGGGTCAGCAGGTACGACAGGAGCACGAACCTTTACTGAAATGGGAAATGGTAGTTCTACCCAACTCCCATCTTACACTTTCCGTGTAGGTCGAGATGATTTTGAGCACATTTTCCCAGGACAAGTCGTTGATAGTATCAGTGTTTCTGCAAGCGTTGGCGAATACTCCATGATGACCGTTAATACAGTTGGAGCAAAGCAAACCAGTTCCACTCAAGCCCTTGCTACTGGTGTACCTGCTTACACCGGAGATGCGGCGCACTTTGCAAAGTCCTTTGTTAATTTCGATGAAGCCGCTACTTCTACAAGCGGCGGTTTCTCAAACCTTGTTCAAAGTATTGACTTTGAAATCAAGACTGGTCGAGATATGGATAACTCGTATGGACTCGCAAATGAAACTTGTATTCGCGCTCCTCCTCAAACCATGCGTGAAATTTCCGGTAGCATGACTCTTCACAAGGCTCTTTTGACCGGAGAAGCAACGGAAGGCGAACCATTCTTTAACGAACTTATGCCTGGGACTGCAAATGTAGTAAATGGAAGCAATTCTACTCCTGCTCTTTCTGTTTTGTTCCATGTTGACGCAAACAATTATATTCGATTTGATTTCGCAAAGTTGATTTACGAAATGCCTGAGACATCTGTCTCTGGTCGAGATACGCAAACTATGACAGTGAATTTCCATGCTCTTTACGATGTTGCTTCGGCAGATACTATGTTGACAATTGCTTGCAAATCCAGTGTTGGGCTTGCAAATTATGATGCTTGAGGTTGGTTGGTGATTTAAGATGCCAGCCGGAGTTATAGCAGATAATACTAAATTAGACACTCTTTCAGTGACTGGTTCTCATCTAAGCCTTCATGTTGCTTTGAAAGCGGCAATTGAGGCCCTTCCAAATAATACTTTAATTCACAGTGTAGATATTACACGACTCGCTCATGGAAACAATTTCTTGGGCGTTGTTATGTTTGAACTACCATGAGGTTGATTTCCATGACGAACTTAAGCAGTAGTTTGTCTTCGTGGGACGGTTCAATGAACCAAATAGTAAAGAAAAAGGATAGTGAAAAGAATGCCAGTATTGAAGAAAGAGATTGAATTGAACAATGGAACGAAGGTCTGGGTCAGACAAGCAAGCGGAATGGATAAGTTGAAGATTGAAAAACTTCAAGCCGTTGCTTTGCGAAAATGCCGACACTTTGGACCAAATCCCTCCGAGTGGACTGATGAACAACAAGAAGAATTCGCAGTCCATCTTGACGAAGCAGGAGCAGGAATTGATTCCCAAATCCAAGAATGGGTTCCTAAGTGCATTCTTACCGAAAGTGTAGATGCAGAAATGCTTACATCAGAAGAACTCATGACACTACTACGATTTGTTCGAGGGGACGATGCGGAGGGTGCAGTCCCTTTGGTATAATCTCTCAAGTTGCGCCGACATTATGTTCGGCTTTCAAGGGAGTCATGCCAAGCGACTTATTCGCAAAATACGACTGTGAGGGTGGATTTACTAAACTTGAATTTGATTTGTGTATAGCCGCTGAAATATCAGAAAGAATTACAGAACAACACGCAGAAGCAAACAATAGGAAACCTAATGCAAAAAGAGCAGTTTCCCGAAGAAATCAAAAGAGACAACAACGACAACAACAATTAACCTCAAAAGAAATGGGCAATATAGTAGGCGACTGGATGGATGAATAATGGCAAAGACAGGTGCGGCACGAGTCTTCTTCGACATCGTAGGTCGTTTTCAATCTACTCGCCTACTTGCTGACAGTAAATCGGCTTTAATTGTTCAACAGGCTATCGTTCTCGACGCTCTTGGCGCAGTTCAAGACGGCTTTAACGAAATGACAACAGCCGTCTTAGGCTATGTTGACGATACAGTTAATGCTTTCTTTGAGTACGAACAACAACTTGTTCGTGTTCGTAAGTTTTATGGAGACTCGTCAGAAGTAGAGCAATTTGCAGAAAAAGCAAGGGAGATGGGGCTGGCCTTTGCTTATACTGGTTCCGAGGCTCTAAAGGCCGCCGCAAGGACAGCGCAACTAAAAGGAGTGCTCAAGTCCCAAGAAGCAGTTATCGAAGCCACAAAGCAAGGTCTATTGCTTGCACAGATTGGTGAAATGGAAACCGAACTTGGTATGAACCGTTTCATCAACTTAGCGCAACAGACGGGTTTTATGTACGGTGGTCTTACAAAGGCTCGCTACGAAGCAATGGATGCAGAAATACAAGCAAACATTGTTCGAGAGTCTTCTATCCACACTTTAAATCAATTGAACACAATTGAAAACTCTTCTGTTGCTACAATGGAAGACATCACATTCGTTCTTAACCAATTCGCAAGCCAAGCATCTATTGCTGGTGAATCTATTGGTGAAATGGCCGCCATGTCTGCTCTTTTGCTTGAGACAGGTGAAGAAGTCAGTCGTGCAGGTACAGGTCTGCGTATGATTTATCAGCGTCTTGGAAATGCAAATAACGAAGCAACCAAAGCAATCGCAGAACTTATTCCTGGGATGGATGCCCAAGGAGTAGCAAGTATCAAACTTTCCGAAGTCATTAACAAATTAGCACCCTCTTACGCCGCAATGACAGCAGAAGAGAAAAGAAGCCTTGCTGTATCAGTAGCAGGTTCTCGTCACTACATCAAATTCCTTAAGATTATGGAAAATCAAACTCGTCTACAAGAGTTAAATACAGCGGCTTTTAAATCGCAATACGGGGCCATTGACGAATTTAACAACAAAGCAGAGTCTGCTGTTTTCATGTCGCAACAGATGGAAGCATCTCTTGAAAATATGAGAGCCAAGATTGGTGAAGACTTAACTGACGCATTCATGTCTGCTTATTACGCAGAAGAATTATTCCTTAAAGCAACAGGAGGCATTCTTGCTCTCCCAGGAGTAGGTGGTTTAGTAGGCAGTCTTGTTAATCTTGCGAATAACTACGAGAAACTTTACTCCCCACTGTCAAATGCTTTTTTCAACACAATGAATCTTGTGATTGCTATGAAAACTTTGCGAGCAGTCACAGCATCTACATCAGCAGAAATGGCAGAAAGAGTTCGTTCTTATCAAGAAACTCAACTCATTATGAACCTTCAAGAAGGACTTGAAAACAAACTAATTCACACAGGGGAAAAGCATCTTGCTCTAATGAATCGACAGCAACAATCTCGTGTTACTTTACAAGGTCTTGAAAATAAGGCTTTGGGTGCTGTACTAAAGGAAGAAAATGCAATAGTAAAAAATACTGTCGCACAAATTAAAAGCAATCAAGCAAAACTTGATGGTATGAAAAAGACTAAGAAAAATGAGGAAGCACGAAAAAGCCTTATTGTAACCATTTCAAAGGGAACAGTCGCATTAAGAAGGCAAAAAGAAGCACAGACGGAAGCAAGGTCAGCACTTGGTCTTGGTGTTGCGGCTATGCAAAAAGAAAAACAAATTATGACCATTACTACTTCGCAAAAAGCAAATCGTATTGCTATGGAAAAGCGAAGTATTGAGACTGTCTACAAACAAGTAGAGTCGCAACAATCTTACAATGACATTTTAAGAACTCAAGCCCGACTTATGCAAGAGGAAATTGTGCTGTATTCTCGCCTTGATAGTGCTACAAAGGAAGGTTTGGTGACTCGCAACTCAGATTTGGCTATGCGACAAAGAGAAGAACAAGATATTTTAGCCGCTCTCAATCTTATAAAAGCAGAACAACTTGCTAAAAAGCAATCCACAGTGGCGACTGAGGAAGATATTATAACTGCAAGAGAAAACATATCTGTAATGTCTGAAGAAAGAATGCAAATTCAACAACTTATTAACGCAGATAAGGTTTTAGAAACTACTACAAGAAAGACTACTTCTTCGGTAAAATCATTTAACTTAGTTGTCAAGGAATCCGCTGTTGCTTTGCTTCAAAGCGGTGCGGCTCTTAAGACACTTCAAATGTCTATGATGGGTGTCACTATGCTCCTCCCCATTGTAGTCGATGATACACAACAAATGTCTGCTATGATGTATGGTATGTCTCTTACAATTGTAAGCATGGCAATACCTGCACTATTAAGCATAAATGTTGCTCTTATAGATGTAGGAATCGCCGCTGGTTTTGCAAGCGGTGGTTTGACTGTTCTTCTTGCAGGAGCCGCTATGCTTGCCGCTTATGCAGGATTCCAATTATTCGATGATGCTTTTGGAGACAATCTTAAATCAACTCTTTTAGATGTTCAAGCACTCAATGAAGATTTAAACAGTACAGTAGCAATTCTAAGTGACTTATCCGGTGCGGCTGGTGGAGCAGAAGTAATGGGTAGTATGGGGCTTACATACGACGATTTAAAAACAAGTGCTGAATTAACACTTGAGACTATGGATAGTCTTAGTGGAAGAATAAGCACATTACAAAGCGAAATAGATACCGCCTCTATTGCAGGCGACAGTGATTTGGCGGCTGGTTTAACTACTCAATTAAATCTTTACGAAACCACATTAACGAAGGTCCAAGCAATAGACGAAGCACAAAAATTAGCAAATCGTTCAGCAACAGATATGTCAAATACTTTCGCAAGTATAAGTTCAGAACATACAGGAGCAGATAATGTCGGAACTTTCTTTGATTTAGGGGAAATGGCATACGCTATATTAGGTCGAGGCGATTTGTATGACGAATATACAGTTCAAGGAAAAGTAAATGGTGAAGCATTTACACAAGGGTTTGGGATTGGCGCAGAAGGCCAAGAAGCCGCAGAGCAATTTATTCAAGATTTTAACGCACAGTATAATACCAGCGACGAAAGCATGGACTTTATGAATCAATACTACCAAGATTTGCTTGCTGTACAAAGTAATGTCAACAGTGAATTCATAGATGGAGAAATTGCTCTCTACAACACACTTACTGACGCACAAGATAGTTTTGCGAATTCAAGAGAAGAATTATTCTTTGGCAACAACAAAGGAAATTTCACAGGAGCACTTTACAAACAAGTAGTTCAAGGTGGAGTTGAAAGTCTTTTGCACAAGACAGAAATAGTGCAAAACAATATCTTTAACGGATATAACACAGAACAGATGGTAGACAGAGTGACCGGCGGGGTCTTAGACGAGTTAAGAGCACAGGGCGTTATTTCATGAAGACAGTAGATACAGATTACAACTGGTGGCTTAGTGGCTACTATGACGATTTTAACGGAGCACGAGCAATCGCAGACGACCAAAACCCTGCTAATTACCGTGACCTTGACCACACAATTTCCCATTTTGGTACTGCGCTTGGGGGTCTTGCTCGATTAAACCCTCGTTTTAAACATAGTATGCCCGACCGTCTTAGGACAAATTACCTTAGTGACGACCCCGTAGCCACAAGTCTACAAACAACTTTTGATTTCCATAGTTCATCAGCAGAAACAAAACTTGCTCATAATTCTGGTATTGCCGATTGGGTATTAAGAGACCCAACTCTTGAAAATAACTCACTTTACAATTCAAAAGCGATTCTTCAATACCCAATTTCAATGTGCGCCAATAGACAAAAATACAATGGTGCATCTGGTGATTCTTATATTTCATTTAGAAACGGACACGATTCGCAAGGACAATATCATTCTTCAATTGGAGAAATGGATTTTTCTTATGGTCATAGTCTTGTGGTTAAACACGATTTACCAACTTTTGCGAGCACTGGTGTTGCTCACAATGATGCAGGAAATCCAGTTCCTTACATCCACAAAGGAATGACTCGTACAGCCGCTAACCACGACACACCGGATAAGACAATGTCAACACTATCCATAGCATCTGTGTACACAGGAGAAAAAGTATCAACTACATTTGCTGATAAAAAACCAAATGCTTATTTTAAAGAAGTTCAGTCTCCTTCAAAAATGCCTTTCCTATGCCATAATCTTTACTTAGAACGAGGAGATGGCGCATCCTCCGCATCAACTACTGCTGGAACTCACAGAATCATTAGTTATGATGGTCCTTTGCGATTCAAAGGTATTGGAGAATCATTTCACATGCGATTGTTTTTACATAAAATCAACCCTTTTACATTTACAAGGCTCGATTTGAAAATTGGGTATAAACCAGCAACTACTTTTAACAAAAGCACACAGGCTTTCGCAGACACTCAATCATGGATTACAGTTCCAATAACTCCTCAAAACCTTGAATTTCAAGACGAACTTGAGACACACAAACACGGAGCAGGGCAAACAACTCCTGCTGAACTAATAGATGATTGGATGGATATTGAAGTAGTTCCAGACTTTGTAGCAAACACTTGGAAGGCTTACGCTAATGGAAATGTACAGAATTTTGCGAATGGGTCTTTGAATCATAGTGGTATGGGTGACTTAAAATTCACAAAAGGATGGACTTTGGACTTAGTATGGGCGCATAACAGCGGGGCTGATTTTGTATGTATGACCACTTTAATTGACAGAGTGGCAGTTGCACTTCCCCTTTCAAACAAATTTAGCGGAGAGTCAGAGGCTCTCCCACCCGTCACTTCTTTTAACATTAAATACGGAGCGAACACGATTTCAAGTGCAGAAATTACAATCTTAGATGATGCTAATGCTTACACATTAGCACCTATTACAGTTGGAGAGGCTAACTCAGAATGGCGACTTTTAATGTTTGCTAAAAATGAAGACAGACCTCTATGGTCCGGTGTTATTGAAGCAGTCAACCATCAACAAGACAACAGAGCAAGAACACTTCAAACCACAATTCGTGCTCGTGATTCGTTGGCTGTCCTTGACCGTGTACTTCCAATTTGGGAATTAGGACAAAATGCGTTTATGTCTTTAAGCAATCACTTGTCAATGGTAGTAGGCAACACTAAAAAAATAAATCAGACTACTGCTGTTTCTGATGCTTTATTGTTTGGAATTGGAAGACTTACTTATAGAGGAAATGGTCTTGGTTTTAACTCTTATAATTCGCAAGAATACACTCGGTATAGCAAAATTCTCGATGGAAGATGCAGTACCGGAACTGGTTCTGCTATTCAAATGTACATCAATGAAGATGAAAATGGACCTAACCATCTTGAAAAACAATGGATGGGTTGGGGTTCAGACGACAGTTACAAAATGATGAGCGACATAGTAGGAATACAAAACATCAGTGGTAAAAGATACATCTACATTGAGCACGATGGAGTGTCTACTAAAGGAAGTACCGCATACAGGAACATTGATGTGAACGAAAGAATACTACTCACTGGTACATTATATGATGGAAACTATGTTGTAGACCAAATAGCATACAGACCAAGAACAGGAAAAACAGATTTAGTACAATTTAGAATAGTTGACACCAACTCGGCGGCAAATAACAACTTATTAGCAACTATTACCCACTTAGGTCGAATAGGTGCAAACAGCGGAAATGTTTTGATTACTTGTAGTGGAACACATGGGCTTGCTGTGGGCGAAACAATACGACCTCTATTTGAAAACTCGCAAAATGGTATAGAGACAGTAAGAATAATAAATGGAAATGATTATGTTATTCAAGCCGTCCCTTCCTCTACAACACTTGTTATTAAAGATTTAAATACCGTAGGTGAAGGTAGCCAAACCCAACCAGCAGTCAGCGTAACATCGTCGGACGGTACTATTGTTTCCTACACCGCTTGGAATGGTCAAGGAGACCACTTACCTCCCGCTAACCCTGCTGTCCTAAGAGGATATACAGCAAATACCCCAGATGCCGCAGAATACGACCGAGTAAAGTATCGCACCGCTCACGCTCGATGGATGCGTGACCTTCCTAAATCTGATTGGTTTAGAGCACAATTTGGTATTATCAAACCGGAACCTAAATGGAGAAGTGGTAAAGGTTCTGCTTTACAACACCCCTTTACAGTAGCGCAAGCGGCAACGGTGACAAACTGGCCTAACTCTGACGGTAGCACCGCTTGGAGAGGAATAGCAACGGACATAGCCGCTGGCGCATCTTCAATCTCACTTGACGAACCTGGGCTTTGGTGGCATTGGATTACAGGAGGTTCTGATAAAAATTTAATTATTGATTTGATAGACAATCAGACTAACGATAATGATTTTATTATCGCAACTGGTGTTACCACACCAAGTTTTTCATCGGGTTTATCATGGGACAAAGGTGAAAGCAGATTTGCTTTGTCAAATCATGGTTTTGCGATTGGTACAATAGTAGCCCATGTAGGTTTCGGCTTTGATGATTTAGATGGTATGCACATGATTACTTCAATCCCCACAACAAGTTCTTACAAAACGCAAAAGATTGATACTTTTAGAGCAACAAGAGATGGTTTTTCATACTTACAAGCAAGAGCACAAGGGACTGGTTGGTCTGATAGTATCTCACGACCTAATTCTGACCCAGATGCAATTTCAATAGTGTATAAATCATCAGATACCTTTGATGACGGTCTCTTATCCGCAGACCCTACCGGAGGAATCTACTACGGAAACTGTCAACTAACAGGAGTAAAAGGCGTTAAAAGAGACTGGAAGCGAGATAATACTATCATTAACTATCGTGACATTGACGAAAGCAATGGCTACAAGCATTTGTTTGTTCTTTGGGCAGATATGCGAAATGATGGTTCAGCAGATGCAGACGGTGGTTATCGCAAAAATGACTTTGGTCTTACACTTCCTACCAATGAAAATTATTCAATAAACCTTAACTTTGCAGACCAAGTAGATGCTTCGGGCAATCCAGATACCTTTGCTGAATTAAAAATTGGTGAAGACGCAGACATCTGGGCCTTTGATTCGGAAGTCGAACCATTTACAGGCAATGCTTGGTGTGCTCTCCCAGGAGGGTCTAACGAAGAAGACTATGCTACTTGGTTGCGAGATTGGGATGAAAAAGCAGGTGCATTTGTTGTTATTGATGTCTCAAGATTTTGGAATCTTAATACTATGGCCTGCGGAGGGCGTAGTGGTTATGAGTCCGGTGGTATAGCAGAATTTAGTGACTTTGAAACAGTATCGTATGGCTACCCTTATCTCATTGACAACTATTGGAAAGAAGCAACTTCTTCTTACAAAAACAGCCATGACGAAGACTTATTCCCCCACCACCCCAACTCACTGTTTTTTATCAATGATGGAACAGAAACAATAAACGATACTTCAATTGGTCAAACTGAAATCTTTGTTAAAGACAATTCGCAATTCGACACAAGTGGATATGGTGTTATTATGGGTTCAATAGGAGAAGACAGAAATACAGAGTCGCAAGCCTTTTACTTCTCTTGGACTGGTAAATCAACTCTTTTAATGCAAGGACAACCAAGAGACCGTCTAACAGGTTGCTATGTTACATCTTATGAGGTAATCACCGACCCTAAAAACGCAGTTGACCAACTAAAAGCAGATGTTGCGAATGGTGCGTCTGGTTCAGATGTGCAAATTCAAAGCAATGAATTCAGAACAACAAATGTAACAGGTGCTTTTTCTAAAGTAAGAGTTTACAATACTACTGCGGCTTTGTATGGTATGCGACTTATTCTGAACTTAGAGGGAGATATTCGCAATCCAGCAGGCAACTCTTACTTTACTCACGATAAAATACGCATTCTTCAAAATTTAAACTTAGCAGATACTTGGGCTACCAATGCTTCCCTTCCTTGCATTAGTGATTTTAACAATGTCCCTATTCAATCATCAAACAATAACGATAATTGGGGTAGTATTCTTGATGCAAGAGGGCAGACTGTAATGTCTATTCTTAATACCATGAAGGAAAAAGACGGCAATGGTCTTGCAGGTGGAGTAAAGGCTATGTCTTGGTTAATGGGTCGTGATAATCGACTTGAATTTAGAGAATCCATAAACAGCGGGTACGCTCTCACAAGAGATAACTTGATGGTATCGCAACTTAACACACAAGCAGGTAGCAAAATTACAAATGTTCGGGTGTACTACAACGGGAACTCTTCATTTGTAGATTATCCTGAGACAATAGCGCAAGATGTTAAATGGAAGGTTCTTAATCACGCTGATTTGTTTAACAGAGACGAAGCACTTTCTCTTGCAAAGCAAAGATATTTGATAGAAAATACGCCACGAATCAGTGTTAAAGCAGAAGTTGCTCGATTAGACGGCAACAGAATGTTGGAAAATGGTCGATTCGGTTATGTCTCCGATGTTTTTCGCAAAAATGTTCATCTTGATGCTAAGTCTTTGTCTTGGTGGGGAAATAGAAACGGAGGTCACGCTTTCTGCGGAGTACAAAATGCTCTTGATTCCGGTTGTCCTACCTCTCATAGTGGAGCAGACCTTACTGGATTTGCAGTAGCATTACAAAGTGACGAATCTTTTGCAGACGCAAGAGGTTTTCAATTAAGGACTATGAAGGCTTCTGGTACTTTCGCAGGAGCAATATACACAACTCTTCAGGTTTTTACAATTGATGCAAGTAACACGCGAATTAGAATCCGCTTAAATAATTCTACCGATGGTGATTGGGTAGATGTTTCCGGCGGAGCAGGATGGTATCAACCAACTTGCGTAATCTCTGGTATCACCTATACTCTAAGTGTCTACTATGACGGGACAACTCTTGCAGATGATACAGAGGTCTTTAAAATTATAAGAGCAGACAGTTTTACTTCTAATGGATTTGCTTACAGTTGGTATGGTTCTAATTCATTAAGTCACGCTATCCAAGTAGCGTATGTTGATGCTAAAACACCTCTTGTTTCTGAAACATCACTCAATGAAATGAGAATGATGATTAGCGTTCTTGGAGGAACCAGTTATGAAAATGCTACCTTCAAACTTCACTTACTTGATTTGGTATTTACCGAAGAAATACTAAACGGCGAGCCACCAAATCGCACTCGTGCAAGCACAGCAGGACATTCAGAAGTAGAGTTAGTTGGAAATGGTCTTGTTAGAATACAAGTCCCTTCTTCATACGGAAGTAACGCAAGTCAAGGATTTATTACTTTCTCTGTCAACATAGATTACTTGCGAGAGTTAGTAAGAAAAAGATGTGGCGGTTCTGTTCTAAACAGCGTCACAACAATGGAAGGAATTACTCTTGGTTCAAATGCTGATTCTGACTCTATCTTCCCTCTTGGTATGCGAAGACACACAAGAATGGGACCATCGGCAGACGAAAGGACTGCTTGGTATGCACCAAGACTAAGCATTGTAAGAGATGTAGCCTATGTGCCTGCTACTACTTTGACTTACACTGATACACATATTGATTTGTCAAACGAAGAACTCGTTATTAAAGGAGTGACTTGGGCGCAAAAGGGAAGAGATATTGAGAAAGTACATTTGAATTTGGAAAAAATAGAGACTCACTATGCTTACAATTTAGTGAGTGCTCTTGCAAGACCACCGACAGAGCGACAACCACCTCGTACTGCCCCTCCACCCCCCAGACCAAGACCTCCCTTCTTCCCAGACGGCGGAGTAGCAGGGGGAGGTCTTGTTCCTGCATCACAAAACATGAGACAATTTTCTGAAAGAGACGGTTCTCCTTCGCAAAGTGTCGGTGTAGGAATCAATCAGATTAGCAACAACATTGTAAAAAGTATGCGTGGAAAAGCAGAATTCTCAAATGACATTGGTTCTTCCGCCGGACAATGGGCTGTCCTTGGTAGTAAAAACAGCGGTCCTGCTTCTTCTTTCGACAGAGCAGTAGATGGTTTAGAAGGCTCAACATCACCTTCGCAAGGAGCGGCTATCGCAACATCCGATGGTTTCTCTCTCGCAGGAGTAGCAGACCCAGAATTCGGAGCACAAGGAGAAACACACAGTCACACAATAAATGTGCGAGTCCCTAATGACGCAAGTACCGGAATAGTCGGAGTCACTGGTAGCATTACCTACGAGACCATAACAAACGGTGGGGTTGCTCGACTCGAAACGACCATCGAATGTCTTGAGACCGGCGAAACAGTAGTTGCTTACAAAACAATCCCTATGGGGTCTGTAAGGACCAACATTACCTTAGTGCCACCCACATACCTTGAGGGGGCAGATGTGGCTAACAACACGCTTAAAATCACCATTTTGAGAAGGCCTGGGCAAACATTGAACGGGGTTTCTGATGCAGGACTATATCAGACAGTCACAATACACAATACAGAGTTGACTATCCGACGATACAATCAACCGACTGTATCGCAAAGCGGTGCTTTCCAACCTTATTGATTGCATAAAAGTGGACTTGGGTGGAATCGAACCACCGACCTCCCTCAACCAAAGAGGGTGTACTTCCTCTGCACTACAAGCCCGTTAAGAAAATAGGTGAGTCGAGAGAAGCGTGGAGGAGAGACAAAACGAAACCAAAAAGACTGGTGTTGCGACTCCCGACTCATTACAACCATTAGTGGGGTCGTTAATCAAGGTTTCCACTCGGTTCTTAATTCTTTGATTCTACGAGCGGTCACTCTTCCAATCCCTCGAATCTTCATCAAATCTTGTATTCGCACTTTAGTCTTCAGCATATTAGGTATGCTTCCGTACTTTAGCAACAATGCTGTTGCAATCTCCTCCGTGATTCCCTGTACTCCCATCAAAGCGAGCAGTCTTGGGTCGGTAGGCAAATGCTTCGTTCTTTTTGGAACTGTCAAAGACTTCCCTATTTGCTTCTTTAAGTGCGATACTGAAAGCCATTCCACAAAGTCGTCCATAGTTGCGAATTCAATTATGCGTAATTTTGGGAAATGGGAGTAAGCAACCATCTTGAAAGACTTAATGACTCTGTGCATTCTCGCAATCTCTCTTGACATCTCAGCGGCTTTTGCTTTCCTTCCTCTGAAATAAGGCTTGAGTTGCGTATTATAAATAGCAAGAAAGGGGTATTCACTGACTTCGCACATCTCCGATAACTGATGATTGATTGTACGACCGTTCCTCCCTATGCCTAAGATTGTACGGTACAAATCGTTTATTTCTTTCGCTTCAATCAACCATTCACCGATTTGGTAATCTCCGTGAGGCATACGCTTGACCATCACTTCCCCTTTCGGGTCTGTCTTTTTGTTGCCTGCGGCCAAGTACAATTTGTGCAACAACTTCTCGTTTTCTCGGTCGTCTGCGTAAATCATGCTTTGCGATTGTTATACTTGTATTTAAGACAGCGGAGATTCTTCGTTCCCTAAAGACCAATGTAATGCCTTGATGACACCAGCAAGGGCGTTAATGTTGCGAACATGAAGTGCTACCGTAGGCTTATCTTCCTTGCTAACATGAACGAATTGACGAATCCAAGCAGAGCGGATTCTTTCTGCTCTCTCTATCATCTCGATAATCTCTGACTCTAATCGCAATACCAACAACCACCTGTGCAAAGATTGTGCTTGCGAAACCATGCAGGGGAGGGAGCGTTCTTGTAATCCATCATACCTCGAACATACTTCGAGGTAATCGCATGGTTGTAATCCTGCCACTCAAGACTTATGATGAACTCGCATATTGTCTGTGCTATCGCCATCTTCTCTTCATGTGGCAACTCCGTAGGGTCTGCGAACCATCGAAGTTGTTGTGCCATGTGCTGAACAAGAGCGACCCTCACATGATGTGCGGGATTAGATACTCTAATGGCTCTGTTAAGGCAAGTAGGGAGGTTGACCTCCCCTTCATGGCTCCCGACCATAACAGTCATGTAGCCGCCTTCTGTGGGCTTTTCTCTGAAAGGGTTATCGGCATTCCATATCACCAAATCGAAGCACTCTTCGTAGTTGATGGTCCCAACAAAAGGGTCGATAACCTTCATTGTTCTGTCTGGGGCATTTGGAATTTTGTAATCTTGTGGCGAGTTGCTAAAGGAACCTGCGGGGATTGGTACTGCCCAACGGCCTCGCTTGCGATTGAAAGTCATACTCACTCGTGTCAACTTCTCTGGATAACCCACTCCATCGAGGCTCTTGAGTCCGTCTGCCATTTCCCTCTCGTATCTGTCGAGATGCAAGGCCCACTCTCGACCCCTCACGGCTCTCTTGAAGATTTGATGAACATGAAAGCCTCTGCCAGTAGCAACAAGTCGAACATCACCGTCAAGTCTCCTAATCAAAGTGGCGACATCTTGCTTGACCGTCTCCATATCGAATTCTTCGGTCATATCGAAGTCCCACCAAGCCCTGTCAATAACCACTGTGTCGTAGTCATAAGGGTCGTCAAAAGAATACAGACTGGTGTATATGTCGGTCTTACCGTTGAATCGAGTTATGTATGTCTCGAAGTCTGTTCTGCTAAAGCAACGGGTTCTCTTCAAACCAATCTGCCTTGGGAAATCAATTAGGCTCATAGTCCTCCGAACCTCCTTAGTCCTTAAGAATCACACGGTTGTTGCAATGGGGACATTTGGCTACCTTCTGGTTCCCTGTCTCCACATCTCCCGTAAGCAACATCATAGGTTTCCCCTTCTCGTTGCTTACGACCATCTCTCCGTCGCAAATTTCACAAATTTTCTGTATCATCATCCAACCCCATTCTTGCCGTCCCATTATACTGCATCCCATAGATTATCGACTCCGTTATTCTCGCTCTCGCAAGACATAGCGAACTCGCACCAAGCAGGACAGAAGTAATCATTCCATTTCATAGGCCAATCATGCGCTTTGATTCCTGCGACTGCTTGCTTGTAGGCTTTCTCAAAAGCAGTCACGCTACGCTTACCCAACTTCTCAACGATTAACAGACCCTTCCCTCCTCGACCAATAGCAACATCTCGCTTGCTCTCGGAGTCCAACCATCCGGCTTTACTGGTGGCTACTCGGTCCTCGTCATACCTGCCGTCATCGTCTTTCCACCCACACAACTCTGCGACATACTTGTCGTTTGTTGCATCCGGTGCGATATAAGCAAAGTGAGTTATTGGGCGTGTTTCGCCCATAAGTTGAAGCATACGAGTGTAGTAGCATAATTCTTTGCGAGTCTTAGACATCTTAGCAGAAGACCAACCTCCTGTTTTCAATTCGTAAATACAGAGACCTCCGTCTGGGTGCAGTAGGATTCCGTCTATGAGACCGACCATAACGCATTCATTCTCTTCGTCCCAGACAGAACGGTACTCTTCATATTCGTAGGGTGAATAGAATTCAATACCCCACTTCTCAAGTCTGCATTCTTCAAGGAAGACAAGATTGTCGTTGCTCTTGTTGTATTGCGATTCGGGAATAAGTGGTCCGAGTGTGCTCTGTCCGTCCCAATTGTCATAGATGGTCTCAAGGTTGGTGTGTACCTCGCTACCATGAATCATGAATTCGTTGGCAGGCAATCGCATACCTTCTAACTGTACCTTCTCCCACCAATACTTGCGAGGACAAGAGTCGTAGCCAATAAAAGAAGACTTAGAGACCTTCAACAACTTGTCAACTGCGTTTGGGTTGTAAGAAGCGTTGTCGCTCGATGCTAATTCCTTAGCAGTCATGCTTTTTGGGTCCATCTTTACTCCTCTTCTTGTAGAGGCAATGTACTCTGTGTCGTTTCGTCTTGATGGAGTGAGGCTTGGCAGTAAGGACATTCAAGAACCTGCTCAATGCCTTCCAGAAGCGGTGTTCGGACTGTTCCTCCGCAAGAAGGACAGTCTTGTAGGTGCATCTTACCATCTGCCTCAAGCATCTTTGCTATGAGTGTATTATGCTTTTCCAACTCTTGAACAAACATATTCAAGAATTGGTCAATCCTGCTCGTCATGACTTCCATGTTCTGTGTCAATTGCTTAATCGTCAATTTGGGCTTTGCTCTGCTCATAACCTTTCCACAGTCTATCGTCCATATAAACCCAACGATTACAGCCATTCCATGTCGGAAATCCCTCTTATGGCATTCTCAATGGGTACTGAATCCCACCCCATAACCTCGTAGTACGGCCTTATCTTGTCTACGATGAATTTCTGTGCCATCTGCTCATAACCTACCTCTGTGACCCCCTCTATTTCGCTTGGGTCGTCAAAGGCGATATACTGACCTCGGTTGTTAATGGTGCAGAGGAAGTAGTCGTCTTTGGCATATCCTTTGCCCAAGTGGTCGTTAGCCCACTTAGCACCGGCCCTTGCTTCACTAAGTACAGTGTACTGTGATAGATTGTTTTTCAACTTGGCTTTTATCGTCAAGTCTGCGATTGGTATTTTGCGATTGACTACATCACTAACCAACTCTGTGAGTTGTTTAGTGATGTGTGCTTGCGAGTCACCACCGAGTATGCCATCAATCACAAGACCCATAGCGTTCTTCATTGCTTTTGGTAGTCGGGATTGTTTCAACTCAATGCCTTTGACATACCTCTCCTCTTCATGGTATTCTCCTTCAGTCCAACAAACCAACCCTGCGTATCGGTTCTTTGCGATAATCAAGAATTTAGAAGACCACTTCTCGAATTCTGTGATGATGGGGTGCATTTCTTGGTTGATATGCTGTAAAGCGGCGAGACCGGCTTCTGGATTTGGTACTTCGCACATAATCGAATCAGTGTGACCGTATCGCACTTTGAATCCGAGTGCTTCTGCATGGTCTCGCAATTCTCCAAGAGTCTGTCTTGAAGTAAATGTGATTGCGGCGGCAATATCGGGATGGTACATACCGTACTTTGCGTCACCGGCTACTCCGTACATAGATGCGACAAGCGACTTGGTAGCATATTGCAGAGCATCGTAGGTCTTTTCTTCGGATGGTGTTTTAGCATCCTTCTTCAACTTCTTGTAGTGGTTTCGCAACTCGGTCATTTTATCCATCTGGCGGCACAAAAGTCCTTTGTCTTTGGTGTCAAAAGAGATACCATTTCCGCAGTCCGTACCTTCTTCGGTGAGTGTGGTCCAGCAGATGCCATACTTATCGACATTGCTGTGGTACATAGCCCTTACATCGAAGATGCCTATGTTCTCATACACTCCTGCTTCTGGAATCATAATCTCCGCTCCTTCATAATCAACTTTAGCAAATTGGGGTTTAGTCGGGATTCTTAAATGAAAGTCTTCGTCACCGAGACAAAGACTGCTAAACATCTGCGTGATGTAGGGAGTTGAGCGCAAATCGCACTTGACGATATGTTGAAGTGCAGTAAAGTAGCCCAAGACATCAACGAGTGAATTCAATCTCGGTAGCAAGTCAACATCTTGTCTTGCGTAATCGAGATATGTACCAATATCCGTGTAGTAGGTGTCGTGTCCGTTCTTTAGCGGCACTTTCTTGTCACCCAAACAGAATTCAGAGACAGCATCGAGTGACATGGCAGGCAGTTGCCCGTTTTTGAGGGTCCATAACTTCTTGAAACCAACCATCAAATCAATGACATTCAGTCCGACAAGAGGTTGCGACCAATCGGTAAAGTCGTAGCGCACTCGTCTCATCGGTGACAAAGAGCGTATGTCGAGACCATTTGCTTTGAAACGCTTGAACAACTGTTGAATATCTGCATTGACCACATTCCATCCTGTGACAATGTCGGGGTCGTGCTTTGACATTAGCAAAGCAAAGTCCTCAAGCATATCCTTCTCGCTGTCGAAACACTTGAAAGCCCTATCTCCGGCAACACAAGCCTTCATGCCGTAGGGATGGTCTTTCGTGGGTATGGAATCGTACCTTCCGGCAGAATAGTCCTTGTGCGTGAAGAAGACGAACTCACCTTGTTGCGAATCCCTCACTACAATAATAGTAATCTCTCCACCATCAATCTTCCATTCCATATCAAAGAACCATGTCCTGTGTTCGTAGGTAGGTAATTCAATTTTACTGTCAATCAAGACTCTGTTAGTGTGCGATATATTGGCCTCCCAAGTCTGGTAGCCTTTAGCAACCTCTCTCATGTCTTGGGTATTGCCGAATGTAATCTTCTTGATACTCTCCCCATAAAGTCCAGTGAAGCCTTTCTCTATGTGCTGTGCTCCTTTGGCGTACAACATGTAGTCCTTCTCTTCATCAAGCACGAAGAGATAAGGCATACACTCAACCACTCTCTTGATTCTCTTGCCATCGGCATCCCTACTTCGCACAATGACTTTGTTGCCGTAGCCTCTCTCAACAATCACAACTCACGCCCCCACAACTCAAGACCGCTACGCCATATCTGCAATCGCACACCAAATGGAATGCCTTTTGCTTTGAGTAGGCTCTTTTTCCTATAACCCAACTTTGTGACCACATGTCGCAACTGATGAATCTTAGTGTCGTCTTGCGGGTTGAGAAGAGTGTAGATGTTGCTCGCAAAATGAGCATCACTAAGCCATTTATTGCGGCTTCTAAGTATGTCTTCGTGTAGACCTTCACCTCTCCAATCTTCATCCACCCATGTATTGCCGACTAAGAATACTCCTTCGGAGACCTCAATGAAAGTCGTGTATGCCACGGCCTTACTTTCCTCCAAATGGTGCGTCGGCGGCGACCTCGCCGTGTAAAAATGATATACGGCTTCATCCATGATGGCGGGGTAGCCTTTCTCACTCGCTGACGCATGGGGGCCGTA
>TARA_B110000858_G_scaffold124146_1_pt1 | contig 22040 bp, 19 predicted proteins | sample TARA_B110000858 | Tara Oceans TARA_B110000858 (sample SAMEA4398247) | marine metagenome | biome: Polar Biome; feature: [SRF] surface water layer (ENVO:00010504); material: water (ENVO:00002006), including particulate matter (ENVO:01000060) such as... | depth 5 m | reverse complement strand
TCGAAGCGTGGGGTCGTTTCATCTCTGAGGGCACGCAACACCGTGTCGATACTCTGCCGCTCGATCCACACCGTCGGCATATCCTCCGCGGTCGCCTGCTCGGCCACGATTAGATTGCCATGCATCTGGCGCAGCTGTTCTAAGGCGGGTGCCACCTGGTCTGGAGATTGACTGCTATTTGTAGCGCTAATATTCAATATATATTACTTCAGATATTACTCTTAACTATTTGTTTTATAGGATAATGTTAAACATCGTTAGGTGAGCGAAGTTCAGTCGCCGCGATCCGATCTGGCGAACGCACTATGCGCTGCACAGGGTTTGCTTCTTTCTGAATAATGCCCTGATCATTGATCACCCAGCTTAGTGGCCGCCGTTCTCTGCCTATCGACTCCTGCAGCAGTATCAAGCCCTGTAGCAAGGCCTCGGGACGAGGCGGACAGCCAGAAACATAGACATCTACGGGCAAGATTTTGTCTACACCCTGCACCACTGAGTAAATGTCGTACATACCGCCGGAATTTGCGCAGGACCCCATGGAAATAACCCATTTAGGCTCTAGAAGCTGTTCATACAAAAGCTTCACCACCGGCGCCATCTTGCGGAACACGGTACCGGCAATAACGATCATATCGGCCTGTCTTGGCGTGCCGCGTATCACCTCAGCGCCGAATCTCGCCAGGTCGTGACGACTGGTAAACGCGGTAGCCATCTCTACGTAACAGCAGGAAAGGCCAAAATTAAAGGGCCAGATGGAGTTCTTCCGGCCCCAGGACACCATATCCTCGAGGTTTGCCATAACCACGTTGCGGCGAATAAATTCATCCATCGCACTACCGCCTGGCTGAGGTGACGCGGCATCTTCTGCTTTTTGCAGTTCCCAACTCATAGCTTAAATTCCTTTTTATTGGTTACACCGCCAGGCCCGGCAAGAGTCTGCAACCCCCGCTTCTGTGTGAGCGTGCGCCAATCGAGTGCGCCGATGCGCCAGAGATAGAACAAAGCGGCAAGTAAAATGGAGATAAATACTGAAATTTCTATAAAACCAGGCCAGCCCGCCTCTCTAACGGCTACAGCCCATGCAAAGAGGAAGACAACTTCGAGGTCAAAAATAATAAATAGTATGGCTGGCAGATAGAAATGAATGGAAATTCTGAAATGTGCGCTACCCACGGAGACGATGCCAGATTCGAAGGGTAGGTTTTTATGGCGGGCAGTAATACGCTGCCCAAGGAAATAAGAAAGCCCAAGCATGATGACCACTACAGTCATCACCAAGGCGAAATAAAACAGGAACGGTCTCAAACCGTTTAGCAATTCGTTAGGTAATTCCAAGCATTTAACTCCAAACATCCCGACAAGCATTAGGCTTACGGTCTACTGGATCCACATCGAATCAAGCCCACTAGGGATCTTATTCAATGACTGCTGAATCATTAATACTTTCTACGCAATAACCGCCGCCCCTTCCGAGTCTAAAGATTGAAATCCAGCACACCGAGCATCCCGCAGCAATAATTTGCGCGCAGCTAAAGACAATAAAGAGAGTGTTTGTAAACGTGGCCGGGATATTGAGTGTGAGTACAGAATTTCGAGGGAAGTTAGCCCAACAGCATAATTCATAGCAGAATCATAAGCTTTGGCAAGGATCGCCAGGGACTGTATGTCACTACCCATAGAGATTAACCACTCTTTTTGGGAGCCCCGTGAACTGACGCTGTTCTAAGAACCTAGAACGAAGTGATAAAGGTCAGGCCGAGATTGTGAGCTCTCATTATTATTATTTAGAAGCTAGATAGTAGCCTGTCTTTTTTAAAATCTTACATCAACTCTAGACAGGTTTAGCACTAACTATCGTTAGAAAATCTACACGGATAGTTTTGCGATAGCAAGCATTTTATCCCAGTCAACGCACGCGTATAGAGGCCTGTAGAAATTAGAGAGCGAATACTTGAAGGATGGCATTAGCGCTCCGACTGAATCTCTTTCCAATTCTCGTAGTACTCTAAGCTAACCATTTGATTCAGCTCTTCGAACTCTTCATTCTTCAGCTGTAAGTTGGCCTTCATCACGTCGCCTACTGAAAGCAAACCGACATATTCCCCGCCGTCTTCTATGAACAAATGACGAATACGACGGCCAAGAAATTTATCCATCAACTGGTAGGCCTGCTCTTCGATATTCGCCGATATTATGTTAACGCTCATATTATCCTTGAGACGTGCGGTCTTTGGATTGAAGTCCTCTTCCATTGCTCGGAACATCAAATCTCTCTCAGTCCAAATACCCACTATCTTTTCTTCTTCAAGCACAACAATAGAGCCCACTCTATTCTGGGTCATAATTGTTAACGCCTGATAAATAGTCGCATTGGAATTGGTAGTAACCATGTGACCGCCTTTATCTTTAAGAATATCTCTGGCAGTTCTTATCATATTCACTCTCCTGTAGATGCGGGCATCAGCCCAGCTACATTAACTTTTTCTTACAGAATAAACTAGCGCTGTTTTCTAGTTATAGCAAGGGCTTGGAAGCCACTAAAAAATTCGGTTTAAACCATCAAGCGCAGCAGTACGATACGCTTCCGCCATAGTCGGATAGTTAAATGTAGTGGTGAGAAAGTATCTCATTGTATTTGCTGGGGCACTCTGGCGCATGATCGCCTGCCCGATATGCACAATCTCCGACGCCTGATCGCCGAAGCAATGAATACCTAACAGCTCCAAAGTTTCGCAATGAAAGATAAGCTTCAACATGCCCACCTGCTCACCCGTAATTTGGGCTCGCGCGGTATTTTTAAAGAAGGCCTTGCCAACCTCATAAGGAACTTTCTGTTCAGTAAGCTCCTGCTCGGTTGCACCCAGCGTACTAATCTCTGGGATCGTGTAGATTCCCGTGGCCACCTGCTGAACGTGATAAAACTCACTAGGAGCGACAATCGCGTTGCTCGCAGCCCTACCCTGATCAGAGGCAGCACCTGCCAACGACGGCCAACCGATAACATCACCCGCGGCGTAGATATTTTTAACTGACGTCTGATACTTGTCATTCACCGCTAACAGCTGCCGGCTGTTGCTCTTCAAGCCAAGTAGATTGAGGCCGAGATTCTTGGTATTGCCGCTTCTACCATTCGCCCAGAGCACGATATCACTACGAATTTTCTTGCCGGACTTTAGATAGATCACGATGTGATCCTCACAGTACTCCATGCTCTCAAATTCCTCATTATGGCGGCTGCGCACTCCGAGGTTACGCAGGTGATAACTCAGCGCATCGGATATCTCGGCATCGAGGAAGTTTAGCAGGCCTGAAGAGGGATTTATTAACTCCACCTTACAACCTAAGCCACCAAAGATAGAAGCGTACTCACAGCCAATGACACCGGCACCCATAATAGTTACCTTACGTGGCGAGAATTCCATATCAAGAATCGTATCGCTATCGAAGACACGAGGATGGGAAAAATCGACGCCCGGTGGATGATAGGGGCTGGACCCCGTGGCGATTATAAAATAGCGAGCAGACAATTTCTTGCGCTTTCCAATAAGCTTGATCGTATTTTTGTCTAAGAAACTTGCCCGACCCTTATAGATAGGTATGCTATTTCTATCGTAGAAATCGGTGCGCATCTGTACTTGCTCATAGACGACACGGTTAGCATGCCTCAATACTTGCTGGAAATTTAATTTCCTAGCGGCGCCCAATTCTCTAAACAGAGGATTCGCATTAAACTGCATCACTTCTTTGACCGAATGACGAAGCGCTTTCGAGGGTATGGTTCCGTAATGCGTGCAGCTGCCACCAACATTTTCAAGGTCGCATATGACAGCCACGGTGCGTCCACTCTTCTTCGCATTCATGGCCGCGGCCTCACCGGCGGGGCCGCTGCCTATTACGATGATGTCAAAGTGGTCTTTTTGCATAGTGGTTTGCAAGGCTTTCCAGTTAGTGCTTTTTGGGAGAGTTCATCCTGCTGGGCCTGATCTCTGTTTAGGCTGTGTTCTCACATTTCGCCGGTTCTCCACCGCATATTTCACATTCTTTTAGTCCATCGATATTATTCATCCCTCCGCAGGAGCCCTGCACTGGTTTGCGGCCAAACAGTACGCCGACTGACATAATCACAAGCACCAAAGCTATGACTAAAAATGTAAGTAGAAAGCTCGCCATTTAAATCTCGTCCTATTCTAAATCGTTGCTAAGGTAGCGGTAAAATTCGGGGCTAATATAATCTTCGAATCCGTCTTCATCACTTTTATAGATGAAATAGACCGCCTGCCCCTGTCTCAATGCTAAGGCCTCAGCAGCATCTGGTCCTAAAATCATATAGGTGGTAGCGAGTGCATCTGCGCGCGCCGTCGACTCATCTATTACATATGCCGCCACTAAACGGTGGGTGACAGGTCTACCACTTCTAGGATCTATTTCATGGGAATAACGCTGCCCATCTTCCTCGAAATAGTTTCTGTAGTCACCAGAACCCGCCACCGCTATATTATCACCACGGCTATAGAAAACCTGATAAACCTGAGAGGCCGTGTCTACAGGCGCCTCTATCGCTGGCACCCAGCCTTCACCGCCTGGCTTCGAACCCTTAATCTTTAATTCACCGCCTATTTCCAGAAAATAGTTATCTACGCCGAGCTGATCTAGGTATTCCGCTAACTGGTCTACGGCATAACCCTTTGCTATTGCACTCAGGTCAACATACACATCGCGCGTCTTTCGGATTTCCTGACTAGCAGGGCTAATCCGTAGAAACTGAAAGCCCACCTTATTCCGCGCCGCATCTATTTGCGACTGTGTAGGCACCGTCTCGAACACGCCAAGATTGGGTCCGAAGCCCCACAGGTTTACCAATGGACCAACGGTAACGTCGAAAGCGCCCCCACTAAGCCCGGAGACCTCCTGCGCCATAAGTAGCACTTCGATCATTTCCGCGGAGGCAATAAAGGGAACATTAATAGCATGCCGGTTAAATCGAGATAATTCGGAATTACTGGCGTAGGTAGAGAATATCTCAGCATCCAACTGACTTAGTAACTCGCCAATATCCTCAGCCAGATCTTCAATAGAAATATCCTGGGGTATATCGACAAGCTGAAGTTGATAGCCCGTACCCATGGTGAGGCCATTCAGCCGCTGAATGTCGTTATCACCACCGGTAAAGAAGAAAACAGAACCTAGAAAGAGGACCAAAAAGGTCGCGGAGAAGCTATGACGTTTGAGCAGTTCTTTCATGCGACACAACCCGTTACGCTATTGCTAATGTTACGCCATGCAGCGATGCTGCTATGAAAATTCGTCGAGGGCAATATTCTCGTCTTCCACGCCCAAGTCTTTCAGCATTTTAATGACTGCTGCATTCATCATCGGCGGCCCGCAGATATAGTATTCACAGTCTTCAGGCGCAGGATGGTTCTGAAGATAATTTTCCAGCACTACATTGTGGATGAATCCGGTCATGCCCGACCACTCATCTTCCGGCTGCGGGTCTGAAAGCGCAACATGCCAATCAAAATTATCGTGCTCGTTCGCGAGGGTGTTGTAGTCATCCTCATAGAACATCTCTCTTAGGCTTCGAGCGCCGTACCAGAAGCTTATCTTCCGTTTGCTGTGTAATCTGCGAAGCTGATCAAAGATATGCGAACGCATCGGGGCCATGCCGGCACCGCCACCAATAAAGATCATCTCTGCATCGGTATCCTTCGCAAAGAACTCACCGTAAGGGCCGAATACTTTAATCTTGTCACCCGGCTTAAGATTAAATACATAAGACGACATCTTTCCCGCTGGAAAATTCGTTCTAGGAGGCGGAGTCGCGATACGAATATTAAATTTGATTATGCCCTTCTCGTCCGGGTAATTTGCCATCGAATAGGCGCGTATCGTCGTGTCGTTTACCTTGGACTCAGTTTCAAACAAGCCAAAATGGTTCCAGTCGCCGCGGTACTCTTCCCCAATATCAAAATCACTATACTTAACGACATGAGGTGGCACCTCTAGCTGCACATAACCACCCGCTCTGAAGTCGGCGCTCTCTCCGTCTGGAATCTCTAGCACCAATTCCTTGATAAAGGTCGCAACATTATCGTTTGAGCGAACTGTACACTCCCATTGCTTCACTCCAAAAAACTCAGGAGCGACTTGAATTTTCATGTCTTGCTTAACAGCCACCTGACAGGAGAGGCGCCAGTTATCTTTTGCCTGGCCCCGCGTAAAACTCCCCTCCTCAGTTGGAAGCATAGAGCCACCGCCATCTATTACCTGACACTTGCACTGCGCACAGGTACCGCCGCCGCCACAGGCTGACGAGAGAAAGATGCCTGCATCAGCAAGGGTATTTAACAACTTACCGCCGGCTGGCACCGTTATGGACTTTTCCGGATCATCATTGATCTCTATATGTATGTCGCCGCTGCTCACTAGCTTTGAGCGAGCGAACAAAATCATCGCGACAAGCAACATCACTATCGTAGTAAATAGTGCCACGCCGCCAAATATTGTTGTGATATCAATCATCGTCTTAACTGTTCCTACAGAGACACGCCACTTAATGACATAAAACCTAAAGACATTAAGCCCACTGTAATAAATGTTATACCTAGCCCCCGAAGACCCTCCGGAACATCGCTGTACTTGAGCTTCTCGCGTATACCTGCAAGAGCAACTATCGCCAGCGCCCAACCGAAGCCTGAGCCCAGCCCGAATGCGACACTTTCCGGAAAGGTATAATCGCGCTCGACCATCAATAGCGTAGAGCCAAGGATCGCGCAATTTACAGTTATCAACGGCAGGAAAACTCCCAGTGCGTTATAGAGAGCCGGCACAAATTTATCGAGAAACATCTCAAGAATTTGTACGATCGCGGCAATCACGCCGATGTAGCAGAGGAAGCCAAGAAACTGCAACGACAACTCCGGCATACCCAACCAATCCAATGCGCCCTCACGTAGAAGGTGATTGAAGATGATATTATTGACTGGCACCGTGATTAACTGCACTACCATCACAGCAACGCCTAAGCCGATCGCCGTTTCAATCTTTTTGGAAACCGCGAGAAAGGTACACATGCCGAGAAACATCTGCAGCGCCATATTCTCGATAAAAACCGCTTTTACGAAGAGACTTAGCAATTGCTCCATCAGAACGCCCCCTCATTCACATTATGAGGCGCCATGCGCAATTCACGAGTCTCCACTTGATCTTTCTTCACGCTGCGCAGCGCCCAGATAAAGAAACCAATAATGAAGAACGCGCTAGGTGACAACAACATCAGGCCGTTCGCCTGATACCAACCACCGTTTTCTATGAGAGGAAGCATCTGAATTCCTAACAGGCTGCCCGATCCGAAAAGCTCACGAATCGAGGCGACAACTATAAGCACGAGTGAATAGCCCAAGCCATTACCGATGCCATCTAGAAAACTTAAGCCCGGAGGGTTCTTCATCGCAAAGGCTTCTGCGCGACCCATGACGATACAGTTCGTGATGATCAAACCTACGAACACACTTAGATTCTTGCTGATCTCATAAGCGAAGGCCTGCAGGAACTGATCGACGGCGATAACTAGCGAGGCGATGATGGTCATCTGTACGATAATACGAATGCTAGAAGGCATGTGATTGCGGATCATCGAAATGAACAGATTCGAAAACGCAGTCACTGTCGTGAGCGCGATGCACATCACCAACGTTACGCTCAGCTGTGTCGTCACCGCCAATGCGGAACATACACCGAGTATTTGCAAAGCTATCGGATTGTTCTCGAATAGAGGCGTCAGTAATATCTGCTTAACACTACTCATGTTCTTACCCCAAATTGAATAAGCTCATCGATCATGTTCTCACCAAATTGAATAGATTCATTCATCATTAGGCCTATAAACCAGTCTCGCGTAACTGCGCCAAAATGGGGCCATACGCATCATCGCCTAGCCAGTACTGAATCAAGTCATCGACTCCACGAGTGGTAAGTGTTGCGCCAGATAGACCATCGATCTCATAGTCACCACTGCCCTGCCCCTTAATCACTCTTAGACCAACCTCGCCTGCTTCATTGTATATTTTCTTTCCAGGCCAGAGCCCCATCCATCTCGGATTCCTAACTTCCGCTCCCAAGCCCGGCGTCTCCTTCAATTCGTAGAAGGCTAATCCCTTAACCGTGTTCGCGTCACCCTCAAGGGCGAGGAAACCGTACAGGATTCCCCAGAGACCGTAGCCACTTACTGGCATAACTATCGTTTCTATCTCTTCACCTTCCGCAACCACATAGATCATCGGATAAATAACACGCCGCTTTATGTTCGCGACATCTTCCTGCCGCCCCAGCGCTTCGGAATATTTGGGATCGTTGATGACGAGGCGTTGATCATAGCTGTCTATGTCAATCTGCAACTCCTCGAGCTGCTCACTGTCGAGCACACGCTGCTCATTTAAGTCGACAACATAGGCTGAGAATTCGCTGAAGCGTTCTGCCACCAACTCATCACCATCTTGCTTAGGATCGAAAAGACCTGCGGCGCTAAGAATGTTCTTATTCCTATCGAGGATTCGATTCGCATCCTGCATTGGCTTCAGTACTACCGCCGTTCCCGATACGACGATTGAGCACACCACGCAGAGACTGAATGCGACCAGAAGTGTTCGCTTAGTAGAGTCTTTAGAGGACACCGCGCGCCCTCCTTCTACTTATGTTTGCCTTCACCACGAAGTAATCAATGAGCGGGGCAAACAGGTTTGCGAACAATATCGCCAACATCGTGCCCTCGGGATAGGCTGGATTCACCACACGGATAAGCACGATCATAAACCCTATCAAGGCGCCGAATACCCACTTGCCAGTGCTCGTCATCGACGCAGAGACCGGATCGGTCGCCATATACACCATGCCAAAAGCGAAGCCACCGAGAACGAAGTGCCAATACCACGGTGTCGCAAAGGCAGGGTTCGTATCCGAGCCGATAAAATTAAATAACGTTGAGGTCACACACATGCCGAGGAATACACCTAGCATGATGCGCCAGGATGCGATGCGGGTAACTAGTAGAATGCAGGCGCCCAGCAGTATCGCCAGCGTCGATGTTTCACCAATAGAACCCTGCATCTGACCGAAGAAGGCATTTAACCAACTCAGCTCGCGTCCAGTGGCCACTGCTATGGCGGGCAGGCCTTCCGCTGCGATCTGGCTTAAAGCTGTCGCCCCACTAAACCCATCGATGGCCGTCCAGACAGAATCGCCTGACATCTGTGGCGCATAAGCGAAGAATAGAAAGGCACGACCTGTCAGCGCCGGATTAAGGAAATTCTTTCCAGTGCCACCGAATACTTCCTTGCCCACTACGATGCCAAAACTAATACCCAGCGCTGCCTGCCATAGAGGAATATCTGGCGGCACTATTAAGGTAAATAAGATAGAGGTGACGAAGAAACCTTCGTTTATCTCGTGCCCGCGCTTCATAGCGAACAATACTTCCCAGAACCCGCCCGCGATAAATACAACAATATAGATGGGAATATAGTGTGCGGCGCCGAAGACAAAATTATCCCAGATGCTACTAGGGTCGTGCCCGGCAATCGCGGCGATGATTATTTCGTGCCAGTCGCCACTGCCCTCTAGGCCCATGGCGACTATTGCACTATTCGCCTGAAAGCCGATATTGTAAATGCCGTAAAGCATTGGAATGAACGCGGCTGCCCATACCGTGATCATCACTCGCTTCAAATCGATTCCATCACGTACATGCGGCTCGGCAACGGTAACCTTGCTCGGCGTATAGAATATAGTATCTACTGCCTCGAACAAGGCGTACCAAGACTCATACTTGCCGCCCTTCTTAAAGTGCGGCTCCATATCATCTAATATGCGGCGAAGTCCCATTACCCGTTATGCCTCTTTCTCAATGCGCGTAAGATTGTCACGCAGAATGGGCCCGTACTCATACTTGCCCGGACAGACATAGCTGCAAAGTGCCAGGTCTTCCTCATCTAGCTCAAGGGCTCCAAGCTTCTGCGCCGTCTCTATATCGCCGACTATTAATGCACGCAACAATTGGGTTGGAAGAATATCTAGCGGCATGACCTTCTCATACGCACCGATCGGTACCATCGCTCTATCACTACCTTGAGTACTGGTGGACATTGCGTGACGCTTATCCTTGTAGATGCCAGAGATATATATCCCCATGACTGAATGACGATTCGCGCCCGGCGACAAATAACCCAAGAGCGGACGCTCCCGCCCCTCACGCAGTACCGATACCTGCAAGTGATAGCGACCAAGATAACTTTCCGCATTTGCTGCGGTTCGGCCACTCAGTACAGACCCTGAAATGATTCGGCTCTCGTGCGGCTCCAACTCGCCTGCACACAGCTCTTGAAGATCGGCGCCGAGGCGAGTCACAAGCAGTCGTGGCTCACTCACCTGCGGCCCTGCAAGCGAGATGATGCGCTCGACACTCAGTTTTCCTGTGCTGAATAACTTGCCTATAGCAATCACGTCCTGATAATTCAGCGACCAGTTTTGCTTGCCCATACCTACAGGCTCAAGGTGATGGATATGCGTTCCTGTCAGACCGGAAGGATGCGGACCCCTGAATTCCTGAACCCCAACTCTATCCGTGAACTCCTGTCCCTGCAAAGCGCTGTCGACCTTACTATCTACGCAAACATAGGTGTGCTGCTCAGGCAACTTCGCCAGAATATTTACGCCGAGAACGAAGCTACTCAGCTCGTTCTTTATTACGACGCTCGGCTGTGCCGCTAATGGATTGGTATCCATCACATTGATAAAGAGTGAGTGTGCCTGCCGCGATGGATCTGCCACTTTGCTGAAAGGGCGCGTTCGCAGGCTAGTCCAGAGACCGGAAGCCAGCAGGTCTTCGACAACTGTTTCGCGCGGCAACGTAGCCAGCTCAGCATTGGAATAGCTATTCAGCGCTACTTGTTCGTCGGCTTTTCCCTCTTCTTCTAACTCCACAACTACCGAGAGGAGCTTCCTCTGATAACCACGATTAATGGCCTGAACGCGGCCGCAGCCGGGGGATGTGAATGTTACCGAGGGATTTTTCTTGTCACGAAACAGGGCTTGGCCGAGCAACACCTTATCGCCTTCGGCGACCAGCATAGTTGGCTTCAAGCCAAGGTAATCGCTGCCAAGTAGCGCAACAGACCGCGTCGACCGGGCCTTTCCTAGCGCCTGCTCAGGTGCTCCGGAAATCGGTAAATTCAATCCGCGTTTTGTTCTGATCATTGCGTCAGTCTAGGCGCCATTAAGCGTATTCGCAGAGGTTAAATGAGTTCCATCCGCCACCATGACTGCAACATGACAACGGAGAAAAATACGTCGTTTTAAAGTTCTAACGACCATATTTCAGGCGGGGGCATTATAGTCTTAAGCCACTGAAATAGCTAGCTTAAGCCAGCTACTCCAAAAATTATGGCAGCTGCTGTTACTCCTCTACAGGATATTGCTGATAAATAATGCCTGCCATTTTGTAGACCATTCTTCCTACCTGGCAACAATATCCAAATTCATTGTCGTACCACAGATACAGGACTACATGCTTATCGTTAACGATAGTGGCATTACTGTCCACAATGCCTGCCTCTCTGCTGCCTACAAAATCGCTCGAGACCGCATCGGCCGACTCGGTGTAGCTGATCTGATTCTGTAACTTGGAATGCAGAGCAATATCACGCAGAAACTCATTGAGCTCCTCACGCGTAGTCCCCTTCTCCAGCGTTAAGTTCATAATCGCCATGGATACGTTCGGAATAGGAACACGGATCGCATTGCCGGTCAGTTTACCTTCCAGCTCAGGCACGGCCTTGACTACCGCCTTAGCGGCACCTGTCTCGGTCAACACCATATTCAGTGCGGCGGAGCGTCCACGACGACTGCCCTTGTGATAGTTATCGATCAAGTTCTGATCATTCGTGTAGGCGTGAACTGTCTCAACATGCCCATTAACAATGCCAAACTTATCATTAACCACCTTCAGTACCGGCGCGATGGCGTTCGTTGTACATGAAGCGGCTGTGATGATGGTATCGTCGGCTGAGATTTGATCGTCGTTAATGCCGTAAACGATATTTTTCAAATCGTCCTTGCCAGGAGCGGTTAGCAGCACCTTTGCCGCTCCCTTTGCTTCTAGGTGCCGCGAAAGACCCGCACGGTCACGCCACATGCCGGTGTTATCGAGAATCATCGCGTCTTCGATACCGTATTTTGTGTAGTCGATCTCCTCTGGACCATTCGCGTAGATAACCTGAATCTCGTTTCCATTGGCGATCAGGCAATTATTCTCTTCATCGACGCGCAAAGTTCCTTGAAAGGCTCCGTGTACGGAGTCATTCATGAACAGGCTTGCCCTTTTCCGCAAGTCGCCTTCGCCGCCAGGCCTGACCACAATCGCCTTGAGCTGCATAATTTCGTCGGTACTCGTGCGCTCAATAAGCAGACGCGCCATCAATCTGCCGATTCGACCGAAACCGTATAGCACCACATGCTGGCATTTATTGATCGGCTTCTCGTTTACACCGTCGAGGTAGGCTAATTCCTTTTTAACGAAGTCATCGACAGGCAGAGCTGCATCGCCTCTCTTCTCTTGATGCTCCATAAAGCGAACAGTCAGCTTGCCCAAATCAATTTGTACGTGCCAAAGGTCCAACTTTGCTAGCGCCATCAATACGTTGTGGGATTCGAATTCCGACATCTCGTTGCGTTCTATGCCACGAACGAAGCGATGCGCCTTCATGATGAAAGTCACAGATCGGTTATGCAGCGGCCTACCGTAGATATACATACCTACATTTCGCTGACTAAATAGTCGACCGATAACAGGAATCATTTCCTGCACTAGTGCTTCGCGCTGTTTCCAGTCTCCGAAGTAATCATCTACGCTTGGACGGACCACAAATACCCCTTTTTTTCTTCGCTAAAATTGATGAATTTTGAAACGCGGCTATTATCTTGTGAAAGCATAGCCAGTGCAACCGAAGTGACACTATCTAGGCCAATAGATGGCTCTAATTATTTCTATAGCCGCCAAAATATTCAAGCCTGCTTCATCGCTTGAATTGCTATACAATTACCGGCTAATTTCTAGGCAGCCTTAAGCCCTGAGAACGCACACAATTCTGATTCCTCGAAGCCGAACTGCAGCATCCATGACCACTACTTTCAACCCTCCGCTGCCACAAGATGCGAGCTTTGCCAGTCACTGGCAGCAAACTTTCGGCTCCGCCACTAGCCTCGCGCTGGCCAATGCGGCTGCGAATAGTGAAGGACCGCTGCTGTTGATCTGCCAAGACAACGAATCGGTGGAGCAATTCAAGCGAGAGCTACGCTATTTCTGCAGCAAATTACCGAATAGAGCGGATCCTCTGCCGGTTTTCAGCCTTCCCGATTGGGAGACACTGCCCTATGACAACTTCTCTCCACATCAGGATATCGTTTCCGACCGCCTGAGCGCTCTATATCACCTGCCCGATCTTCAGCAAGGCATTCTAGTGACATCGATCGGCAGCCTGATGCACAAGCTACCCCCTCAAAAGTATATTCGCGGCAATAGTCTCGATCTTGCCGTGGGGCAAAAGTTGTCTATTCAGGATATGCGGGCGCAGCTTGTGGATGCCGGTTATCAGTCCGTGGACTCGGTCTTCGAACATGGTGAGTTCGCGGTCCGGGGCTCAATACTAGATATCTATCCTATGGGCAGCCGCTTTCCCTATCGCATCGATTTGCTAGACGACGAGATAGAAACACTGCGCATCTTTAATCCCGAGACACAGCGCTCAGATCAGAGAATCGAGCAGATACGTCTATTACCCGGTCGCGAATACCCACTCGATGCTAAGGGCATTACTGCTTTTCGTAGTAATTTTCGCGAGAAGTTCGATGTCGATCTGCGCCAGTGCCCAATCTATCAAGACGTAAGCGACGGCATCAGCTCACCCGGCCTCGAGTATTATCTTGCCCTGTTCTACCAACGATTAGACTCACTATTCGATTTTCTGCCTGCTAATACCACCTGCTGTAAGATTGGCGATCTCGCAACCGCAGGACAAAATTTCTGGCAGGATATTCAGCGACGTTATGAGGACCGGCAGATCGATCACTACCGGCCGATCTTACCACCCGCGGACATCTTCCTAACAATCGACGCCGTACTTGCAAATCTGAAGCAGTTCAAACAGATAAGCTTTGCCTCGGGAAGCAGCGCTGTCCCGCTGCAAAGCCTGAGTCTTCCAGAGCTCAGCAGTAACGCGAAGCTAAATAAGCCCTTCGCCGCCGTAGAGCAATTCATCGAGCAGAATCCGCAACAACGTATCTTATTCTGTGCAGAATCCGCTGGTCGAAGAGAAGCGCTGCTTGAGGTGCTCAAACAGATACAAATCAAGCCAGAACAGTTCGAGCACATGCAGAGTTTCGTAGAATCCACTTCCCCCTACGGCATTATTGTCGCACCTCTAGACCAAGGCCTCTGGCTGGAAGATAAGAAGCTACTACTCATCACCGAAGCGCAGTTGTTCGGCAATCGAATCGCACAGCGGCGTAGGCGCAGCAAGAGGCAGAGCGATACCGACTTTATTATAAAGAGCCTAACTGAATTGAGTATCGGCGATGCGGTCGTACATCTAGACCACGGCGTCGGCCGCTATCGTGGCCTGCAAACTATTAATACCGATGGCCAGGATACTGAATTCCTCACTCTCGAGTATGCAAATGCAGCGAAGCTGTATGTGCCGGTGTTGTCGCTGCATCTAATTAGTCGTTACGGCGGCTCCGAGCAGGAAAGCGCCCCATTAAATCATCTCGGCAACGACCAGTGGCAGAAAACGAAACGCAAGGCTGCGGAGAAGATTCGCGATGTCGCCACCGAGTTGCTAGACATCTATGCACAGCGCGAAGCAAAGAAAGGCCACAAATACAGTTGGAACGCCGAGGAATACGATAAGTTTGCCTCTAGCTTTCCCTTCGAAGAGACCGCCGATCAAGAGAGCGCGATTGACGCAGTTCTAGACGACATGAAAAATGGCCGATCTATGGATAGGCTAGTATGCGGCGATGTGGGTTTCGGCAAGACCGAGGTAGCCCTCAGAGCTACTTTCGTCGCCGTGCAGAACAACAAACAAGTAGCCATGCTGGTTCCCACTACTCTGCTTGCGCAGCAACACTATGAAAGCTTCAAAGACAGGTTCGCAGACTGGCCGATCGTAATTGAAGTTATCTCTCGTTTTAAGTCAGCGAGCGAACAAAGTGAGATCCTAAAGAAGGTAACAGCTGGCAAGGTCGATGTGCTGATCGGCACTCATAAACTGCTGCACGGCGATATCGACTACAGCAATCTCGGCATGCTGATAATTGACGAAGAACATCGCTTCGGTGTGCGCCAAAAAGAAAAGCTCAAAGCGATTCGTAGCAATGTGGACATCCTGACTCTTACTGCTACACCGATACCAAGGACGCTTAACATGTCGCTTGCTGGTATTCGCGACCTCTCTCTCATCGTCACACCACCAGCACGCCGATTATCGGTAAAAACCTTCGTTCGCCAAGAACAAGACAGCCTAGTCCTAGAGGCAGTCTCTCGCGAGTTATTGCGTGGCGGCCAAGTCTTCTACCTACACAATGAAGTAAAATCTATCGAGAATACCGCCGAGCATCTGCGTAATATCATTCCGCAGGCGCGCATCTGTGTCGCCCACGGACAGATGGCGGAGCGCGATCTAGAAAAAGTCATGGCTGACTTCTATCACAAGCGCTATAACATCCTAGTTTGCACAACCATCATCGAGACCGGCATCGATATCCCTAGCGCGAATACTATTCTTATCCATCGCGCCGATAAGTTCGGTCTGGCGCAGCTACATCAATTACGAGGCAGGGTTGGCCGCTCCCATCATCAGGCTTACGCCTACCTGCTCTTGCCAAATGATAACAAGCTCAGTGCAGACGCCAACAAGCGCATCGAAGCTATTCAGGCCGCATCCACACTCGGTGCAGGCTTCACTCTAGCGAGCCACGACCTCGAAATAAGGGGTGCCGGAGAACTTCTAGGCGATGAACAAAGTGGCCACATGCAGAAGATAGGCTTCTCGCTTTACACAGAGATGCTGGAGCAGGCAGTCGCCGCGATCAAGTCCGGCCGCCGTCCGGACCTAGATCTGGATTTCGACAAGTCCACTGAAGTAAATCTGCGCATACCTGCATTGATACCAGAAGATTATCTTCCGGACGTGCATCTACGCCTCATTATGTACAAGCGCATATCCGCCTCTCTCGATGATAACGACCTGCAGGAACTTCAGGTGGAGATGATCGATCGATTCGGCCTATTACCAAAACCACTAAAACTACTGTTTCGCGTCACACTGCTAAAGTTGAAGGCAGAAAAATACGGTATTAAGAAAATCGACGCGAACGTAACAAGCGGCCGTATCGAATTCAAGGCACAGACAACGATAGACCCGATGTCTCTTGTGGAAATGATCCAGAACAACCCTCAGACCTACAAGCTTGGCGGTGCCAATAGCCTGCAATTCACCCACAATTGTGATGAAGGCACTGATAAACTGGACTTCATCGGTGAATTACTGGATAACTTCAAACTCGTGAAACAGCAGGCGGGCTAAACCAGACACGTCATGAAGCTCTTAGCAAACAAGCATTCTCTTCGCGCAATTAACTCTGCGCCCGCGACCCTGTCAGCGCTCTTCTGTGCACTGCTGTCAGCCTTACTCCTTTCGATTTCCAGCTCGGCACATGGACAAACATCGCAGCGTTGGTTCCAGATCGAAGTGTCTATCTTTAGTAACGAATCCTTTGCCGATAGAGACGAAGAATTTTGGCAAGCTGACCGCAGCGAGCTCAGCTACCCAAGCCCACTGCGCAGACTCGACCAGCTAAGCGATCTGCTCATTAGCGATCAGATGATCGCCGATGCGATTGCCGAATCGGAGCAAAATGTTCTCAGCACTGATGCTCTCAGCACCAATATTCTCACCACTATAGAAGAAGCAGACATCGAACTCGATGAAGAAGCATTGGCGGCTCAGGAGCGAAACGAACGCCTCGCGCAGATACTAGCCACTGGGCCACAAGCTGCTCGCCCCGAAGGTGAATTCAAGTTCTTCGATTTCTCGAGCGACCCTCACCTACAACTGAGCCCCAAAGACAGCAACTTTCAACAGACTAACCGTGCACTCGAACGCTCCTCGGAACATCGACTTCTGTTTCACGGATTATGGCGCGAGTCGATTGCCGATCCAAAAGATGCAATACCCTTATATGTCCAAGGCGGATTGCTCTTTGATGATCAGCACGAACTGCAGGGAACTATCACCTTGCGATTTAACGACAACAGAGACCGCATCGTCATCGACAGGAATCTGTGGCTGACCGAATACAGCGCATCGGCCGACCTTGAGAGCGAATGGCAACTACCAGCAATTCCTGAAGCGATGAAAACGAATTTGGACTCATTAGCTAGAGCTGAGCAGGGCTTACAGTATGGGATCAATCGTGTTTTTCATATGGAGCAGAGCCGGGAAATGCGCAGCATGGAATTTCACTACATCGATCATCCGGCGATGGGCATCATCATACTCGTAGAGCCCTACGAACCACCCCCTCTCCCACTGCCCGAATTCGACTTTGAAGAAGCGAACTAGGAGATAAACTCAAGCTTCAAGCTCAATTTCCTGCTTTCTATTTCCCAGTGTTAACCTAGTGTTAACCTAGTGTTAACTCTGCCGCACGATTTCGGCAATCACCGCAGAGACAAATCCCATACCACTCTCTAACACCGAGTGTATGTCTTCGAGAGTAATGGGCTCTTTCGACAGCCCAGCCGCCCAATTTACTGAAAGCGCTAGACTCGCATATTCGATTTCCAATTCGCGGGCCAACGAGGCTTCTGGCATGCCGGTCATGCCTACCATGTCACATCCATCTTGAGCTAAGCGCCGAATCTCTGCAGCCGTCTCCAATCTTGGCCCCTGAGTGCAGGCATAGGTGCCGCCGTCCATGACATGGCAACTCGTTTGCGAGAAAGTATTAACCGCCTCCGTCGCTTTGAGGACACGCTGACGAATAGTTTCGCTATAGGGATTGGTGAAGTCGATGTGATGAACCGTTTTCAGTTTACCGTCGTAAAACGAGACATCGCGTGAATGGCTGTAATCGATTAACTGATCCGGCACCGCGACCGACCCTGGGAGTAAATCGCTGTGAATGGCACCCACCGCATTGACTGCGACGATCTCAGTAACACCCAGTTCGGAGAGTGCAGCTATGTTCGCACGGTAGTTAATTGCATGGGGCGGAATCTTGTGATTAGCGCCGTGGCGCGGCAAGAATATGAATTCCTTGCCTTCATTTGCGATCCGTACAAGTCGCACCTTAGCGCGAGTATAGGGCGTTTTTAGAGCAACTTTTTCTAACTGCTCAAAGCCCTGTAGCTCTGACAGTCCGGTGCCACCAATTATCGCTAACATCACAAATCTCGATTAAATCTGGGCTGTGAACATACGACACCTACCTAGCTATGGCAACTGCAGTCCTCGATAGCTTCAGCTACCTTGCGAGAAAGCAAATCTTGGGAATCAGTGAGTGAAAGATACGAAAAGCAGAGAGAAAGCTACATAGCCAGAGGAAACATTCTGCGATCTTGCATCCTCTGGCTCGGTAATCGATACCTAGGCGAGCCAACTAAGGCTTAGCGAAGACTGGTCTTATCGAGTAGCTTTCTTATTATTCACAAAACTTGAGGATTTTCCAAAGCTCAAACGCCACTTACTCATAGAAGTGCAATACACATCACAAAATGTCCGTTTATTTAGATGCAAGGACTGCCCTCCTGCTAAAATATCCACTGCACATTAGATTACACAAACGCCGTTTGCCTTGCCTCGATTAGCTGTACAATAGAGGCCTTCGCCAAAACACCCAGGACCCATGTCAAAGCAATGAATCTACTGCACGGAATCTATCGATTCGTTTGGAATCAAAAATGGATCGATCTGCGCCACAAGAAGGCCATCTACAAGAGGCTGTGCAGCTACGGCGACGTGCCAGACAGCCCTTTTTCCGCAGATTTCTTTGGCCTTCAGTATCAGGGCAACCTCAACAATAGTGTCGAGTTCGCCCTCTATTACAACGGCGCATTCGAAAAACCCCTGCTATTCTTCCTACGCGACACGATGCTTAAGCTGAAGCTATCAGCGAAGACATCTGCTCTTAGCTTCTTCGACATTGGCGCAAATATAGGCCAACACTCGTTGTTCATGTCCCTGCATGCGGATCAGGCGCATTCATTCGAGCCCTATTCAGTCGTCAGCCAGAAACTCGAACGTCATATCGAGCTCAACGGAATTAACAATATACAGCTACATAAGGTCGGGCTCAGCAACCAGCAAGAAGAATTAGATTTCTATGCGCCAACTGGACGCAATCAGGGTATAGGCTCTTTCGACGCCGGTACTGTCAGCAAGGGAAACAGGAATCTCGGCAAGCTAGCGCTGGTTCGCGGCGATGACTATCTGGCACAGAATGCATTGCAGGATATCGCCCTACTCAAGATTGATGTCGAGGGTTTCGAGAAGAATGTGGTCGCAGGCCTAAAAGAGTCGCTAGATAAGACACGGCCGATCATCGTGCTCGAGGTCACCTACGGCAACTCACTCTCCTTTGCCTCCTTGGATCAGCTGCATGCTGCATTGCCCGCCGACTACGCACTGTTCCGATTCAATAACCGCAAGGCTGACGGCAGCAAGGCGAGACGTCGCGGAGCCAAAGCCAAGCTCAGCGGCGACTATGAGCTAATCGCCTTCGATGAGTGGCGCAGCAGCGGTCAGGACGATGTCATTGCCTGCCCGAAAGAGAACTTAGAGCAGCTGCCGCGGAAGAATTCAGCCTAGCACCGAGCTTCCTGTAGATGAATTCTAGGCAAAAAAAAGCCTAGCGCTAAGAATTCAATCCTAACCTAAGCTATTTCAATACGTTCTTGCCTAATCTATCGGTACTGCTATAGATAGCTTTAGTAAATTATTGTTTTTTATAAAGTTCTCAGAATAGCTCATCGAGGTGAAAACCCGCCAGGCAGGGCCATCACTGTAGCGGCGCCCGTCTATTCCAGCTGCGTAATGGAATGAATCTCCACAGTAGTACAAGCGTTAAATTTTGCGAAGCGCTCGAGCTCTGCTCCCAAAGCCGCCAGAAAAGCCTCCCTATTATTAACGCTGCTCTCTAGATACAGATTCATTACATGAAAAACACCGCTCTTCCTGTCTGCCTTCGCATCGAGTCGTGCTAGGAATCGATTGCCCTGCAATATTGGCAGGCAGAAGTATCCATACTTGCGCTTCGCCTTAGGCACATAACATTCGATCTGATAGTCGAAACCGAAGAGCGAAGCTAAACGCTTGCGCTGAATAACGGCATTGTCGAATGGCGACAGAATTCGCAACTTAGGGCTGGGCAAACCTTGTTCGATAATCTCTAGAGATTTCGGGGTTGCGTAGTATCTCTGGCCATTAACTTCTAGCGCCTGCAGCATGCCCTCTTCGACTAAAGCGGCTACAGTCTGAGACATCTGTGCGCCCAGTCCCCTACGCAGATAACTCAGCTCCGCAATCCGAGCCAGACCCTGCGCGCGTAGATAGCTCCCTATCAAATGGCCACACAGTTCCTCGCTTGTTGGCATGCTGACATCGATGCCGCTAGGCAGAACGCGCTCGCGCAGATCATAGACTTTGTGGAAACTAATGCGGCGAGGAACCATCAGTTCACCCTCCATGAAGAGTTGCTCCAGCGCTATCTTTGAGGGAGAGCGCGCCCACATAGCATCACTTCTCTTCTTATCTTTGAAATCTTTCGCAGATAAGGGTCCCTCCTCACGAATACGCTTCAGAACCTTGTTCGCCTGTTTGCGGTCTTTCGGATACCCATGGCTATCACCGGAGGCGATGCGCTGCATCATCGGCAGCGAGTAGCGATAGTCCCTCATCGGCAGGATGGCTAGAGCATGCGCCCAATGTTCAAATACGGCCCCCTGTTCCTGCAGCAGATCTATATCGCTCGCCTTGAAGGCTGAGACACGATTCCATAGTGTGTGAATATGCGCCCGCGCGACAACTGAGAGCGTGTCGATCTGCACGTAGCCGAGATGCTCGATAACCTTCTGCGTCGCGTCTAGGCCACTGCCAAAACTGCGCCTACTGGCTAGTCCTTGTCGGGCAAGGATGAGTCGGCGTGCATCACTTTGAGAAACGGATTCAATCATTGGAATGTGCTGTGGCCTGCTGGGAAAGAAGAAAACTACTCTTTCTTTTGGGGTATTGCTAGGGGATGGGGTTTTGGGGTTTTGGGGTTTTGGGGTTTTGGGGTTTTGGGGAATGGCTTCGTTCAGGTAATGTGGATGCTGAAGGTCAGCGCCCGCCAGGACTCATCAGATATTTGGCTTAGCCAAATACCTGACCCTTCGGGCGGCCTTTGGCCGTGTGCGGAGCTCACGCTCCTTTCGAACCGCAGGTTCTGCGCCTACTGGCGGGTGAACCAAACCAAAAAAACCCGCTATTGCGGGTCTTTTGGGTTTGGTGCGCCCGCCAGGACTCGAACCTGGAACCCCCGGCTTAGAAGGCCGGTGCTCTATCCGGTTGAGCTACGGGCGCGGAATGAATCGCTGAGCAATAGATATCAGCTCTGGCGAATCGGCGTGTATTTTACACGATTTCTTCTAGCTGACCATGAGTAGTGCGCATCTAGAGGGAATTGCTTTAAGGGGCAGATTTTAATTCGGTGGAGATGCTCGGATAAGAGATGGCGAAAAAAATAATGGGGTGACTGACGGGGTTCGAACCCGCGACCACCGGAGTCACAGTCCAGGGCTCTACCAACTGAGCTACAGTCACCATTGATCGCTAAACTGCGCTGACTCAAGGAATAGCATGAATCCGCAGCAGCATTGATTCACATAGAGTGAAACAACGAAATTGGTCGGGGTAGAGAGATTTGAACTCCCGACATCTTGCTCCCAA
>TARA_B110000858_G_scaffold194350_1_pt1 | contig 22043 bp, 18 predicted proteins | sample TARA_B110000858 | Tara Oceans TARA_B110000858 (sample SAMEA4398247) | marine metagenome | biome: Polar Biome; feature: [SRF] surface water layer (ENVO:00010504); material: water (ENVO:00002006), including particulate matter (ENVO:01000060) such as... | depth 5 m | reverse complement strand
TCTCAAGCAGCGGGGGATTCTAAGAAGCTTGGCCTGCTCAGTCAAGAGCAAAGCCCTAAAATTCGGGATATTTATGTCTTCTTCGCTCGAAAAGCACAGCTTTCTCTGTTTACTCCCCAGTAGCGACCCTATTTGGCAGAATACTGGAGCCTTTTGAGCCCCCTTCTACGGAGCACAGACATGAGATAAATGACCGGCATCAGCTGCATCAATTCTAGGTATCTTGACCCTAAAATTGGACTATGCCATCCTCGCATAAGGTTCTGCTCTCTCGAAAAGACTGTAAAAGCAGCGCAGACGTACAGAGCTGATAGAATCGGCCGATGCAATCAGGGTGCCGGGAAGAATAAGCCTCTCTAATAGAGGCCGTTGGGATACTAGGAAACCAACCATGAACGATAAGCGTCAGAAGCAAACTGATGATGCTGGTGTAAGCATTGATCAAAAATTGATCGAGGAAGGCACCGCTCAACTCAATAGTGAGATTCAGGTATTAGAAGCCTGGCTCACTGAGCTCAATTCTTCAGATAAGGAGAATTCCGAGGTGCTAGCCGCCAGAAAGTCCTATAACGATATGCTAAGCAGTCGCAAGGAAATGCTCAGCACATTGGCAAAACAGGCAAAACTTCAGTCAGTCGGCCAGAACTAGTCACGTAAACGCAGACACTTAGTGAAAAGCGGCTAAGCCTTTCGCTGTCGAACGAGCTCACCAAGCCCCCATTAATCGAAGAACCCACTCCCATGCTGTCAGATCAACAAGCTAGAACCATGCTGTCACTTCAGGCAGCGATGAATGCGAAGGTAGATCCAAACTGGGTAGCCGCCCGCTATCCCTATATGCGTGCCGTCGTTATTGAGGCAGCGGAGGCCATCGAACATCATGGCTGGAAATGGTGGAAAAAGCAGGAGAAGGACCTTCCTCAACTGCAGATGGAGCTGATCGATATCTGGCATTTCCTACTCTCAGAGATTCTGCTTAGTGAAGAAGGTAGTGAGGCGGCGGCCCTACTTAAGCTGACAGAAGAGCTAGAGACTATCGAAGGTTCACAGCAAGTCGATTTCGACGGCAAACAGTACCACTTAATGTCGATGGACCTGCTTGCCCAACTTGAGCTGCTTATAGCGCTTTCTGCCGCGCGAAAAATCGAGCTGTCTGTATTCGCCGCGATAATGAGCAATTGCGAGATGGGCTGGACCGACCTGTACTGCCAATACGTCGGCAAAAATGTACTCAACTTCTTTCGCCAGGATCACGGCTATCAGGATGGCAGTTATCAGAAGATATGGAACGGCCGCGAAGACAATGAGTATTTGGTAGAGGTAATGGCCGAGCTAGACCCTGTTGATACCGAGTACAAGGACAAGCTCTACTCGGCGCTCAGCAGTCACTATCCGAACTAACTCTCGATTTATCCGCAGCTACTTGTAGTAAGCGTTCTCTGTAACAGTGTGATCCGTCACATCTCGCACTTCCCTCAATTGAGGAATTTGCTCGAGCAGGGTCTTCTCGACGCCGTCTTTAAGTGTGACATCGACCATTCCGCAACCCTGACAGCCGCCACCGAAACGAAGAACAGCGACATCCTCTTCAAAGATTTCTTCGAGAGACACATTTCCACCATGAGCGGCCAATCCAGGATTGACCTCGTTGTATAGGATATAATTAACTCGGTCTTCGATTGGGCTATCGTCGGAGATCTTAGGCAGCCGCGAGTTTGGCGCCTTAATTGTGAGCTGTCCTCCCATCGAGTCCTTGGCAAAGTCCACTACAGCTTCTTCCAAGAAAGGGATACTAGGCAGCTCGATAAAAGCCTTGAAAGTTTCATACTGCTTTACTTCGTCGTCTTTTTTTTCTTCTCCTGGCCGACAGAATGAGATGCAGGTTTCAGCTTTCGGTGTTCCCGCATCCAGAATGAAAATTCGCACGGATATACCCTCGCAATCTTGCTTCTTGAGCAACTCTGTAAGGTATTCTTGTGCAGATTCGGTGATGGTAACCATAGGTCTTTCTCGCGCAATGTATAGGACTATGTGAATCATACTCCAATAGATCAGAAATTAGAATATCCGAGTGTATTACTAGGTTATTTTCACGATGCCCTAGGCCTCCATATTTGCTAGACTTAGCGGCTTTTTCCAGCAGCAAGCTTGCATCGGTCAGTAAACAGTAAATTGAGTACAACAACATGAAAACCAGCGAATCAGAAACACTTCTCCGCAGCCTACTCCAACAGCGCATTTTGGTGCTCGACGGCGCTATGGGAACCATGATTCAAGCACGCAAACTGTCAGATGCAGATTTTCGTAGCGACCGCTTCGCAGACTTCCCCCATGAGCTGGCAGGCAACAACGACCTACTCTCCCTGACCCAGCCTGAAGTGATCAAGCAGATTCATCTCGCCTACCTGCTTGCTGGCGCAGATATAGTCGAAACCAACACCTTCAATTCGACGCGCAGCTCGCAATCTGACTATCACATGGAAGATCTCGCCTATGAGCTCAATCTCGAAGCCGCCAAGCTCGCCAGAGCAGCATGTGACGAGATAACAGCGACGACGCCGAACCGGCCTAGATTCGTTGCAGGCGTATTGGGACCAACCAGCAAGACCGCTTCGCTCTCGCCGAAGGTCAGCGACCCGGGTTTTAGAAACATTAGTTTCGATGAATTAGTCGCCGACTACAGCAATTCCACCAAGGCACTCATCGAAGGTGGCGCTGACATCATCATGATCGAAACCGCATTCGATACGCTAAACGCGAAGGCAGCAATCTTTGCTGTCAGCGAGTGCTTCGAGGCTCTTGATCTAACATTGCCTATAATGATCTCGGGCACGATTACCGATGCCAGCGGCCGTACACTTTCCGGCCAGACCGTCGCTGCATTCTGCAACTCGGTTGCCCATGCTCAGCCTCTGTCCATAGGCTTCAATTGCGCTTTGGGAGCTGAGCAGCTGCGCCCCCACATCGAGGAGACGGCAGCGCTCGTCAATTGCTTCGTCGCGACTCACCCAAACGCTGGCCTACCCAATGAATTTGGCGAGTACGACCAGTCCCCTAGCGACATGGCTGCCATCATCGCCGACTTTGCAGAGAGAGGCTTCGTCAATGTTGTAGGTGGTTGCTGCGGAACTACCCCAGACCACATCGAGGCGATCTGCAAGGCTGTTGAAGGAGTCACTCCCCGAGCGATCCCTGAGCCTAAACCTGCATGTCGCCTAGCCGGCCTAGAGGCCTTCAATATAGATTCCGAGTCCTTGTTTGTTAATGTAGGCGAACGCACTAATGTAACCGGCTCGGCAAAATTCGCCCGCCTGATTATCGATGAGAACTATGACGAAGCTCTAGAGGTTGCCTTGCAACAGGTTGAGTCTGGCGCGCAGATCATCGACATCAACATGGACGAAGGCATGCTCGATTCCGAGATGGCTATGGTGAAATTCCTGAAGCTCGTTGCCTCCGAACCGGACATCTCTCGCGTACCGATCATGATCGACTCGTCTAAATGGGAGATCATAGAGGCTGGTCTTAAATGCGTTCAAGGCAAGTCCATCGTAAATTCGATCAGCCTTAAAGAAGGCGAGGAAGATTTTCTCGCGAAGGCTAAGCTATGTCTAAAATATGGTGCAGCCGTTATTGTTATGGCGTTCGATGAGAAGGGTCAGGCCGATTCACTAGAGAAGAAGAACGCAATCTGCAAGCGCAGCTACGACCTGCTAACACAGGAGCTAAACTTCCCTGCGGGAGATATTATATTTGATCCCAACATTTTTGCAGTGGCAACCGGCATCGAAGAACATAACAACTATGCCGTGGATTTCATCGAAGCCTGTCGCTACATCAAAGAAAACCTACCCGGCGCGTTGATCTCTGGCGGCGTGAGCAACGTTTCATTCTCATTTCGCGGCAACAATACCGTTCGCGAAGCCATCCACTCGGTCTTCCTCTATCACGCGATTCAGGCCGGGCTGACGATGGGCATTGTCAATGCTGGGCAACTTACGGTCTACGACGATATTCCCGCCGACCTAAAGAAAGCCGTGGAAGATGTCATCCTCAACAAGACTGACGAAGGAACAGAAAACCTGATGGAGGTGGCGGCGAACTACTCCGGAAGCTCGCAGAAAAAATCAATCGAAGACCTTGAGTGGCGCGAAGCGCCTGTAGAGAAACGATTAGCGTATGCCCTCGTAAAAGGTATTACGAAATTCATCGAGGAAGATACCGAAGCGGCTAGACAGGAAGCGGACAAGCCCATAGAGGTTATTGAAGGGCCTCTAATGAAAGGCATGGACGAGGTTGGCGATCTTTTTGGTAGCGGCAAGATGTTTCTACCGCAAGTGGTTAAGAGCGCGCGAGTGATGAAGCAGGCTGTTGCCTACCTACTTCCTTTCATCGAGGCAGAGAAAGGCGGCGTAATCCAGAGCAAGGGCAAGATCTTGATGGCCACCGTGAAGGGCGACGTACACGACATCGGCAAGAATATTGTCGGAGTTGTTCTCGGCTGTAATAACTACGATGTTATCGACCTAGGCGTCATGGTTCCCTGCGAGAAAATTCTCCAAGTTGCCAAGGAGGAGAACGTCGATGTAATTGGTCTTAGCGGCCTTATCACGCCATCACTCGACGAGATGGTCCACGTCGCGGGTGAGATGCAACGACTCGACTTCAACATACCCCTATTGATCGGTGGCGCTACGACGTCCAAGGCGCATACAGCGGTTAAGATTGAGCAGCACTATCTGAACGACAGCACCATCTATGTGCCTGACGCCTCTAGGAGTGTGTCCGTTGTTAGCACCCTACTCAATGCAGATAACAAGCCCGAGTATGCGAGCAAGATTCGCAGCGAGTACGAAGTCATTCGAGAACGGGTTGCGAACAGATCAAAGAAAATCAAGCTGCTTCCCTATAAAGAAGCGAATGCTAACCCCTATACTATCGATTGGGATGACTATAAAGCAGTCAAACCTGCGTTCCTAGGAACCAAGGTATTCACAGACTACTCCCTCAGTGATCTCATCGACTACATAGACTGGACGCCATTCTTTATTACCTGGGGGCTCGCTGGAAAATACCCAGCCATCCTAACTGACGAGAAAGTAGGCGAAGCCGCAACCGATCTATTCGCCGATGCTCAGACCCTCCTGAAGAGGATCGTCGATGAAAAACTACTCACAGCGAAAGCCGTGATTGGATTCTGGCCAGCCAATAAGACTGCGGACAACGATGTCCAGCTCTATGCCACAGATGAGTCCGGCACTCCGCTTAATAAGCTGTATTTCCTCAGGCAACAGATGCCCAAAGACGCTGAGCTCGCGAATCTCTGCCTAGCTGATTTCATCGCCCCAGACTCATCTGGTGCCGGCACGGATTACATGGGCGGCTTCGCCGTTACAACTGGAATCGGTGCAGATGAACTCTCTGCCGAGTTTGTGGCAAAGAACGATGACTATACCGCGATCATGGCGAAGGCTCTCGCCGATCGCCTAGCCGAAGCCTTCGCCGAGCACATGCACAAACGTGTACGCACAGAGTTCTGGGGCTACGAGCCCGCTGAGGAATTGTCGACGGCAGACCTAATCGGCGAGAAGTACCGTGGAATTCGCCCTGCTCCCGGCTATCCCGCCTGCCCGGATCATTCGGAGAAGGAAACCCTATTCTCCCTACTCAATGCGGCCGAGGAAACACAGATCGAACTGACCGACAGTTTCGCCATGAACCCTGCTGCCAGTGTCAGTGGCTTCTACTTTGGCCATCCAGAGTCAAAATATTTCTCTGTAGGCAAGATTGCTCAGGAACAAATAGATGATCTGGCTAATAGAAATGGTAAACCGGCAGCAAAAATGACAAAATTACTCACTCCAAATTTGGAATGAGATCGGCGTTGCAGTAACAGTAATACGACTAATAATTGACTAGCAGTTAATAGAGAGCTTTAAGCATAATGTACAGATACGACGGATATGATCATCAGATGTTAGCGGATCGAGTCGCACAATTTCGCGACCAGACCGATCGATTCATAGATGGCAAACTTAGTGAAACCGAGTTTCTACCCCTACGGCTTCAGAACGGACTCTATGTTCAGCGCCTCGCGCCGATGTTACGTATCGCCGTGCCTTATGGCATGCTGTCCTCAATTCAATTACGCAAACTTGCCTACATAGCCAATCACTACGACAAAGGCTATGCACATTTCACTACTCGACAGAATATCCAATTTAACTGGCCTGCTTTAGTTGATGTCCCAGATATACTCGCCGATCTCGCGGAAGTAGAGATGCACGCCATACAAACCAGCGGCAATTGCATTCGCAATACCACAACAGATCAGTTTGCAGGCGTTGCTGTTGATGAACTTGAAGATAGTCGAGCGTATTGCGAAATAATACGTCAGTGGTCAACCTTTCATCCGGAATTCGCTTACCTACCACGGAAATTTAAAATTGCTGTGTGCGGAACCGCCATCGACCAAGCCGCTACACAGGTTCACGATATCGGTATCTATATTGTTAAGGGCCCGAGCGGCGAAGTGGGTTTCCGCATCCTTGCAGGTGGCGGCCTCGGCCGTACACCTGTGATTGGCCAAGAAGTTTTCGATTTCGTGGAGAAGAAACACTTACTCACCGCGCTCGAAGCAATTCTCCGCGTTTATAATCGCGAAGGACGTCGCGACAATAAGTACAAAGCAAGAATTAAAATTCTGGTGAAAGAGACTGGAGTCGACGAATTCAAGAAAAAGGTAATGGAGGAATGGGCAATCATTAAAGATTCCTCGCTCACCCTCACAGACGAAGAAATTGACCGCTGCCAGAGCTTCTTCCATGCCCCGGACTATCAAGACCTCAGCAACAGCCCCGCCGAGCTTACCGATCAATTGCGAGACAATTTACTATTTGCGGCCTGGCACAGTCAGAACGTAAATCCGCATAAGATTCCTGGCTACGCTATCGTGACAGCCTGCTTTAAAGAGACTGGCGTTGCACCCGGCGATGTTACAAACCGCCAACTGGAGCAGCTTGCAGACTTAGCAGGCCAATACAGTTTCGGCGAAATACGCATAAGCCACCAACAAAATATCGTCATGGCGGATGTTCGTCAGGACCAGCTCTTTGAGCTGTGGACAGCATTAAAATCTGGCGCAATGGCAAGCCATAACCTAGGCCTGCTCACCGACATTATCTGCTGTCCAGGCGGAGACTTCTGTGCGCTAGCCAATGCGAAGTCCATTCCTATTGCCGAGTCGATACAGCGAAAGTTTGACGATCAAGAAGAGCTCAATAATATCGGTGAGATGAACCTCAATATTTCTGGCTGCATGAATGCCTGCGGACATCATCATGTTGGCAATATTGGCATTCTCGGCGTCGACAAGAAAGGCGAAGAGTACTACCAAGTCTCACTCGGGGGCTCATCGAAGAACAATGCGAGCCTCGGAAAAATTATAGGCCCCTCCTTTGCGCAAGATGAAATACCTGGGGTGGTTGAGACCATTGTCGCCGTGTACAAAGACAAGCGCAGTGCTAATGAAAAGTTTATCGATACATACAGACGAATTGGAATTGCTCCATTCAAGGAAAAGGTCTATGCCAAAGCTGATTAGTAAAACTGCTGTCATGGACAATCCCTGGACAGTGATGAAGGCTTCTACTGGGCCAGAGATATTACAAGCCGTGCGCGGCAAAAATTTCATCGTACCGCTGCAGTTCTGGAAACTTTATCAAGAAGAACTAAATGATTACGACGGCAACATTACTGTATGGATAGATTCCAATGAGACCCCTGCCCAGATAGCCGATGAACTTCACGCTCTGCCTCTGATCGCACTCAATTTCCCGGCATTTTCAGACGGACGATCCTATACGAACGCCCGGGAACTAAGGCAGAAGTATGCTTACAAGCGCGAAATTCGAGCTATAGGCGACGTGCTTCGCGATCAGCTTTACTATATGTCCCAATGCGGCTTTGATAGTTTCGAAATCCGCCAGGATCAAGATGTAGAGCTTTGTCTAGATGCGTTCAAGGATTTTAAGACGGTCTATCAGTCTACTATCACGGAACCCGCTCCCTTGTTCAGACGACGCTAACTCGCTATAGTCGAGAACCATAAGCAAGATAGCTAGTCCATGGAATCAGACTCCCTACTCTTTTCCTTCTTCCTCATCTTCACCGGTGCAGCGGTACTCTCAACGATTGCCCTGTTTTTTCGTCAACCTCTACTGGTGGCGTATATCTGTGTGGGCGCCCTGCTTGGCCCCTATGGCATGGGATATATATCCGATGCTAGCCTGCTGACAGACATTGCCGAGTTCGGCATTATCTTCTTACTATTTTTACTCGGCCTAGATATGCAGCCGAAGAAGCTTTTGTCTACCTTACGTAAAACCTTCCTAGTCACGCTCGCAAGCTCTATCGTCTTCGTTCTTCTAGGCTATTCCACTGGCCTGCTATTTGGATTTAGTCAGCTCGAGAGTCTCGTGATTGGATTTAGCCTGATCTTCTCGAGCACCATTATTGGTATCAAGCTTTTGCCCACAACCGCCCTACACCAGAAACACATGGGCGAGATTATGGTCGGCATCTTACTGCTACAAGATTTCATCGCCATTTTCCTGATCACTTTCCTAGACGCAGGAAATCTCCAACAGTCAGCCGCACTAAAAGTCTTAATCGCCTTCCCGCTACTGCTGGGATTCGCCTATTTCGCTACGCAGTATGTCCTGATACGACTAATAGCTAGATTCGATCATTTTAAGGAATACATTTTTCTGCTCGCCATTGGCTGGTGTCTGGGCTTATCGGAGCTTGGAGTCACACTAGGGCTCTCGGCTGAGATCGGCGCCTTCGTGGCTGGCGTGGCCTTAGCAACAAGTCCTATCTCACTCTATATCGCAGACAGGCTCAAACCGCTTCGAGACTTCTTCTTGATACTCTTCTTCTTTACGCTGGGTGCGCAATTGAATCTGTCGCTACTACCTGACATCCTCGTCGCCTGCGTGGTATTGGCCGCAGCTGTCCTGACAATTAAGCCCATCGTGTTTCAATACTTGTTGAAGAGATTCAGCGAGAAGCGCAGGCTTGCCTGGGATGCAGCCCTGAGATTAGGACAGATTAGTGAGTTTTCGCTACTACTAGCCTTCGTAGCAACTCAGTCTGGAGTAATAGGAGAGGTCGCCTCCCTTACTATACAAGGTGCGGCGATCCTAACTTTCCTAGTTTCTTCCTATATCGTTGTACTGTTCTGTCCAACTCCTATCGCGATCAACCCAAAATTGCGCAGAGACTAGGCACGAACTTTAAACCCTCGTCTATCAGCTATTTAAATCGAGAACGAAGCGTCCGTTTGCCCCGCCGCTTAATAGCTGCGTTAGGCTCGCATCGAGTTCGTCGAAACTAATATCTGTACAAATATCCTCGAGCTGGTCTAGCTTCCATTCGGCGCCTAGCTTGTTCCACAATGTTCTCTTAGTTTCGATAGGTAAAAGTACCGAATCGACACCCAACAAATTCACGCCTCGTAAGATGAATGGTAGAACCGTGGCAGAAAAGCTAGGAGACTGCACCAAGCCACAGGCAGCAACACTTCCACCGTAAGCTAGTGATTTGATCACATTACTTAGAGTGTCTCCACCCACCACATCGACAGCGGCGGCCCAGTCTTCTTTTAACATTGGGCGCTTATTCTCTTCGCCTAGAGTATTTCGATCTACAATTTCGGAGGCGCCTAATTTAGTAAGCGTTTCATGAGCTGCTTGCTTACCCGTGCTCGCAGCCACATCAAAACCAAGCTTGCTCAACAGAGCGACGGCAATCATGCCGACACCACCGCTTGCACCAGTAACTAACACCTTGCCCTGGCTTGGCTCAGCACCATTTAACAAAAGCTTCTCGACACATAGCGCTGCAGTAAAACCCGCCGTTCCCAAGATCATACTTTCCTTTTGGCTCAAGCCTGATGGAAGTTTAACAACCCATTCAGAAGGCACACGAATCATCTGCCCAAAGCCACCGCTAGTATTCATGCCAAGGTCGTAGCCGATGACCAGCACCTCGTCACCCACATTCAGACCTGCATCATCGCTACTAATTACAGTTCCCGCCGCATCTATGCCTGGCGTGTGTGGATATTGCCGCGTAACACCCTTATTACCACTGAAAGACATGGCGTCTTTAAAGTTTAGTGAGGAAAAATTCACCTGAATAAGTGTATCGCCCTCTGGCAAGTCATCAACACTACGATCGACCACTTCCGCACTGTATTTACCTTCACTCTCTTCCGATACCTGCAATGCTTTGAATTGTTGCAATTGTCTATCCACCCTAGTTACTAGTTTATAGAAAAGGCTCTACGGCCCTTTTATCTAAAATTTTTCTACTGAAACGTAGTCGTCGTCGATTTACCGATCCAACTCGAGAACAGCTTCTCGACCGTACCTTGGAAGACGCCGCCGATCTTATCTTGCAAAGATTTGGGAAGCTCATACTCCACCTCATAGACATCGGCTTCCTCGCAGGCACTTACAATGCAGTCGTCACTGGTCTTTATCTCATCGACCATGTATCGCTCCTTAGCCTGAGTGCCAACCCAAGTTTCGCCAGTGGCGATCTTGTCGATCTCAACACTAGGTCGGTGCTCTTTGATCCAATCCTTGAAGATATCGTGCATTGTTTCCACTTCTTCTTGCACCTTGTCTCGACCTTTCTCCGTAATCTCCCCAAACTGAGTTAGTGTTCTCTTGAATTCACCCGCGCTAATAATTTCGTAGTCGACCTCATTTTTCTTTAGCACACGATGAAAGTTTGGCAACTGAACCAGCACACCTATAGAGCCTATAATTGCAAAAGGTGCAGATACCAGACGATCTGCCAAGCAAGCCATCATATAGCCGCCGCTAGCCGCGACTTTGTCTACGCAGATAGTAAGAGGAATTTGCTTGTTCTTAATACGCAGCAGTTGCGAGGCCGCAAGCCCATACGCATGCACCATGCCACCTGGGCTTTCTAGGCGCAGTAAAACTTCATCGAGTGGCTCTGCCAATGTCAGTATAGCCGTAATTTCTTCGCGTAGAGATGCGACCTCGTCTGCTGAAATATTTCCGGTGAAGTTAATTACATAGACACGTTTTTTCCTTTGTTCTGCATTGCTAGTGTCTGTGACGGCATCATCAGACTTCTTCGCTGCCTCTTTATCTGCCTTAGCCTGTTCCTTCGATTCAAGTTTTGCCTGTTTCTTTTCATCTTTATGAACTTGCTTCAGCTGATCTTTTGCAAGCACGGAATAACGCAGAATATCCTTCATATCGTCAAAATGATCGTTGAGATGGCTTACCTTGATCTGGCCCTTCCCGCCAGTCTTTCGCTGGCGACTCCCGCTAGCTGCGATCACGCCTATCACGATGACAATGGCCACCACGATGGTCACCGCTTTTGCCAAAAACATACCGTACTGCATCAAATATTCCAAGCCTACTTCTCCTGTAGTGTTCGCTGTTTGTGCATTCTGCCTCTAATGCTTAAGAAATTCTAGCCAACTCGCTCTTTCTGAACCTCATCTATAAAAGCCCGGATTAGCTTGCCAGAAACACTTATCTTCTCCGATGGCACATTCGGCAAGGAATCAATATCGAACCATTTCGCATCTAATATCTCGGATGGCTCAGGGACAATCTCACCACCAGCGTATTCCGCTAAAAACCCCAGCATTAGCTGCGATGGAAATGGCCAAGACTGACTGGAAATATAACGTAGATTTTTAATCTGTAGACCAACTTCCTCCTCAACCTCTCTGTGCACAGTCTCTTCTGCTGTCTCCCCAATTTCGATAAAGCCGGCCAAACAGCTATAGTAATTGGATTTATTCCGTGAACTTTGAGCCAGCAGCATCTTATCACCCTTGGTTACAAGCATAATCACACAGGGGCTAATACGCGGAAAGAAGTGCAGAGAACAGTTGTCGCAGACTAAGGCTCGCTCGCTCCCATGATGGACCGTCTGCGCACCACAGCTACCGCAAAATCGATGGCTCTTATACCAATCGATAAGCTGGCTCGCTCTGCCCGCGAGAAGGAATTTCTGCTGATCCGCAGAAAACAAGACACTGCGCAAAGAATGGAGCTCGGCTTGAAGAATCGCGGATATATCCTGCTGTAAACTAACTGCAATTACCGAGGTGTCAGCATCCCCTTGCAGCAAGATTAAATCCACAGAGTTATTTAGATGATCTCTGATCTGATCAAGGCCCCATAGAATCTCTTCACCACGCAGCAATATCTGCGATGAATAAAAGAGTATAAAGCTATCGGAGTCAGTTAATTGTTGAAGGCTGAGGAAATGCTCTTTGTGGGACATGAATACTCGATTAAAAGGTGACTGGGACTAATTCTTGAGCTGCCTTGTTCAAATTGATTCCTGTCTATTGCCCGCTAGGCCTGTGTTTCGCCTTCTAATTCCAACCATAGACAAGCTTGCTCACTACTCTCGGCAATCTCCTTCAGGCGCTGCCGATGCGCCTCCAGCTCATCACTGCTGGCCTTGATCACCGCAATCTTCTCTCGCTCAGTATGACTCTTCTTCGCCTTAGCCCTGCGCGTAGATCCTTCCGATTCATCTTCGGCTAACAGCAGGCTGGATTGTCCGCTTGTCATCACCAGATAGACATCGGCTAAAATCTCCGCATCCAGCAAAGCGCCGTGAAGCTGCCTCTGTGTATTGTCTACGCCGTAACGTTTACAGAGTGCATCGAGACTATTGCGTTGTCCAGGATGCTTCTCGCGAGCGAGCAGCAGGCTATCAAGAACACTACAGAAACTCGTCATTTTGAGAGCATCAGTTTTTGTCGCGCTCAATTCGTGATCCAGAAACCCGATATCAAATGGCGCATTGTGTATAACCAATTCCGCACCATCGACAAACTCGAGAAACTCAGATTCGATCTGATGGAAGCGCGGCTTATCGGCAAGAAATTGCGAACTCAGGCCATGCACCTCCAGAGCCCCTGCATCAATATCTCGGTCTGGATTGAGATAGCAGTGAAAATGCCTACCGGTGAGCTTGCGATTGTCGATCTCCACGCAACCGATCTCGATAACTCGATGACCCTGAGCAGGATCCAGCCCCGTTGTTTCAGTATCAAGTACTACCTGGCGCATATTATTCTCTTTTTGATCGAACTAGTTAGCTGCCAATTAATTCAGCTCATCTATTCCACGATTTGCCAATTGATCAGCGATCTCATTTTCTTCATGCCCGCTATGTCCCTTGACCCATACCCATTCGATTGAATGCCCAGCGACGAGTTTGTCTAGCTCCTTCCAGAGCTCCACATTCATAACAGGCTTCTTGCTTGCCGTACGCCAATTGCGTTTCTTCCAACTTTCGATCCACTCGGTGATCCCGGTCAGCACGTATTTAGAATCGGTTGTGATCACGACATCGCAGCTCTTGTTCAATGCCTGAAGCCCTTTGATCACTGCCGTGAGCTCCATTTTATTGTTGGTGCTCAGAATCTCACCACCATATAGAGTCTTCTCCACATCGCCAAAGCGCAGCAACACTCCCCATCCGCCTGGCCCTGGGTTTCCTCGGCAGGCTCCATCGGTATACATCTCAACTACTTGTGACATAGAAATATCTAACGTCCTAATTAATTCATACTACAATTATTTAATACTACAATGCTCTCAGTGGATCTTAATCTTAGCACGAACGTTTTCGGCCGCTGGCATCACCGAGGATCGCGCGCGTAACGATCGCCACTTCGGCAATATGGGTGTAATCGGCACCGCCTGGTTGATGCAGTGAATAAAATAAGCGCCACCGAGCGGGCTGCCCAGCTTGTTCCCAAAACTCTCGACGCTCTCTGCACGGCTTAAAATTTTTGACATCTTCAGCGGCAAGAAATGCAAGCCGTAAGAAATAGAGTCTATGTGTAAATCTAACAACTTCAACCAATCACTAACGCGCCCCTTGGAAATAAATTTCCCCCGCCAAGGAATGTTTTTCTTCCGCTTAAAAAGCTTCCAGAATCCCCAGCAACTATAGGGGTTGAAGCCCACAATTAGCATGTGGCCACCAGGGCGCAACACTCGAGCTGCCTCTCGTAGAACGCGATGGCTATTCTCTGCAAAATCGAGAGCATGATGAATAACAACAACGTCGACACTATCTCTACTTAGCGGCAACTCTTCGTTACTCGCTACGGCTCGAGTGGAGCCTACCCTAAAACTTGCGGAGAAAATTATCTTATGGCCCACGGGGCTTTGATCAATAAGAGAATGCCCTTCACTGAATCCGAGTTGCAGTATGTGATAGCCGAAGAGTTTCTCAAGAGCCGCGTGAATCACTTCTTTCTCGGCCCTAAAAACTGCCTCCCCCTGCGGGGATTGAAACCAATGCGCCACCTGGCTTGCGAGCATGTCTGCGTCAGGCATACCGCGAAGCAAGCGACGGCGTGTCTCATGTTTAGAGAGCAGATTCATTTACTGGCCTTAAATGACACTGTATTTATCAATACTGAGACGACATAGTTTAAACACTATCGGCCGAGAAATTAAGCGATATCCTATCGATCTGGTCTACGCCAAGCATTATGGCTTGTAATAGCTGGATATCCTTATATCATGTTGTTTTCGGCGCAGTATCACCCCTATGATCAGTACTATCCAGCCTATTTTCGCCTTTACAGACAACTACATATGGGCCGTCAGCGAGGCTAACAGTCGGCGAGTCTGCGTGATTGACCCCGGCGATGCACAGCCTGTAATCGAATATCTGGAAAATAATGGACTGCAGCTTTCCGGCATACTGATCACGCATCATCATCCGGATCATACTGGAGGCATTCAGGAGTTGACGAGCAGATATTCCTGCCGGGTAGTCGGGCCTAGCTCGAGTGGCATCAAAGGGATAAATGAATTTGCGTCTACAGAGGATAGCGTCACTCTATTCGAGCAGAATTTTTCTGTGATTGAAGTTCCGGGTCACACTCTTGATCATATTGCCTATTATTGTGCAGACGAGAATCAGGTCGAGCCGATTCTTTTTTGTGGTGACACACTTTTCGCGGCTGGCTGCGGCCGACTATTTGAAGGCACGGCAGAGATGATGCATGAGTCTCTCGGAAAATTATCCACCCTGCCCGCGAATACTAGAGTCTATTGCGCCCATGAATACACAATGGCAAATCTCCAATTCGCCATGGCTGCCGACGCAGAAAATCCTGCATTGCTAGAGCGCATCGAAATAGAGAAAGCGAAGCGGACGGCCAAGCTACCCACTCTCCCCTCAAGCATCGAGTTAGAATTAGCGACCAATCCATTCCTGCGCTGCAAGGAGGCGAAAATACAAAAAAGCACAGAGATACAATCGGGCCGAATTGCTAGCAACGAAGTAGAAGTATTCGCCGCTCTACGCGCCTGGAAAGATTCGTTCTAATATCCATCCGCCATACAAGCCTCTATCAAATACACTTACTAACTTTTCGGGCACTTGATTTGCGCACATTTATTAGCAACATTGTAATTGCACTACTGCCGCTATTGCTCACAGCCTGCCAAAACTTGCAGCAGCTAGAATCTTCCGCTGCAGATTCTGCAAGCATTACCTCATTAGAAACCCCCAAGTCCGCCCTAGGGGATTCGCTTAAGGACTCAGAGATAACAAGCACCGCACCCACGCCGACTACTGATTCCGACATAAGCTATGATGATCTATGGGAAAGAATTCGAGACGGCTTTCAGCTAAATGCCCATTACTCTCATCCAAATGTCGCAAAATTTATTCAGAACTATTCAACAAAGCAACGCTATTTTGACTTGCTGCAGACAAGAGCCTCGCCTTTCTTGTTTGAAATTGTAGAGGAAATTGAGCGCCGCGAGCTACCAATGGAGTTTGCGCTACTGCCCATGGTCGAAAGCACCTATAACCCCAACGCTTATTCGAGAGAGCGTGCGGTCGGCCTATGGCAGTTCATTGGCGCTACCGGATCGAGCTTTGGCTTGCAACGAGACTGGTGGTTCGATGGCCGCAGAGATCCTTTAGCCTCAACGGACGCCGCCCTAGACTATATGGCACAACTCTATCAGGAATTTAACGAGGATTGGTTGCTCGCCATCGCAGCTTACAACACAGGAAATGGGAATCTACGCCGAGCTATCCGCAAGAGCGAGGATATCGATGCCAATTTCTGGACACTCGATTTACCCGGGGAGACTGAGGCGCATGTGCCTAAGCTCCTCGCCCTATCGGCTATCATCGCTGACAACGAAGCCTGGAATATCCAGCTAGAGCCACTCCCCAATGAACCAGTACTACGCTCAGTCCAGGTCGGCACGCAGATAGATCTTTCGCAGGCTGCTAGGCTCGCCCAAATCGAGTATGAGCAACTACGAGCACTGAACCCCGGCTATCTCCAGTGGGCCACTCATCCTGATCAACCACAGGCAATGCTTCTTCCCTTCGAGAACGCGACATTACTTGAAGAAGCCCTAGCCGGCCTTGATGAACGTGAACTTCTGACTTGGGATAGATATGAGATAAAGCCAGGTGACACGCTGGGCGCGATTGCACATAGACTAAATACGCGGGTTGATATCTTGCAGACGTTTAACTCCTTAGCTGGGAGTCGCATTAAAGCGGGAGAGTCCTTATTGATTCCGCGCAGCAACGATCCTGAACTGCTGGCTTCTGCGCCACGCGTAGCAAATAAGACAAGGCAGAAACCCCCTCAGATACCAGCCCAATACAAAGTACGAAACGGGGACAACCTCTGGCTTATTGCAAAACGATTCCAACTACGCTCGAAAGAAATCGCAGCATGGAATCAGATTTCTCTCGACGAATTACTACAGCCAGGCCAGCTTATAGATTTGCGCTACGCACTCGAAGACAAGAATCAGCAGCCCGAAGTTCAGGCCAGCACTAGTGCTAACCTCTATAGCGTAAAGCGCGGCGATAGCATGGACGTAATAGCCAAGCGCTTTGGCATTGACTTGCAAAAGTTGTTGCTATGGAATGAACTAGCTATCGACGAATTAATCTTCCCCGGACAAGAACTTCAAGTTATTCCGGTGAGACTGGAAAACTAACAGCTATGACAGATAAGCTAGGAACTGTTGTTGCACAGAAAGAATTTCTCGGCCATCCGCGCGGCTTGGTCATTTGCTTCCTAACCGAAATGTGGGAGCGGTTCAGTTATTATGGGATGCGCGCCCTTCTCATCTTTTATCTAACTAAGCACTTCCTTTTCTCAGACCAATCTGCCTCAAGCATCTATGCCGCCTACATATCACTCGTTTATATAACACCTGTGATTGGCGGGGTTGTAGCAGATCGCTATCTCGGCCCTGTTAAGGCAGTCATCCTTGGATCAGTATTACTCGTTGCCGGCCACTTAGGCATGGCCATCGAAGGCGCTCAGGCGACCGAAGTTATTGTCGCCGGTGAGACTCTCATTCAACGCGACCCACTCTATCTGCAGATATTCTATTTCTCACTTGGGCTAATCATCATGGGTGTTGGCTTCTTAAAAGCGAACATTTCTACACTTGTAGGCTCCATGTACAAACGAGAGGATCCTCGACGCGACGGAGCCTTCACATTGTTCTATATGGGCATCAATGCTGGTTCATTTCTAGGCGCAATAATCTGCGGTCTACTATTGGAATATAAAGGTTTCAGCTGGGGCTTCGGTGCAGCAGGCGTCGGCATGTTATTTGGCCTATTGGTGTTTATAAAAGGCCATCATCTATTTGGGAGCGCTGGCCATCCGAAAGATCCTGCGGCGCTACAGCAGAAAATATTACCAGGGCTTAGCCGTGAAGTGATTATCTACATTCTAGCCTGCGTTGGCGTGTTGATATGCTGGCAGCTTATGCAAATTCCACCACTAGTAGGCGGCTTAGTTGGCGTCACGCTTATTATCATGACGCTGACAGTTGTGGTCTACGCCTTCACCAAGTGCGAGCCTATCGACAGAAACAGGATGCTCGTCTGCCTCTTTTTAATGAGTTATCAGATAATCTTTTGGTCACTCTGGGAACAGACTGGCAGCTCACTAAACTTGATGGCTGATAGAAATGTAGACCGTATTGTTTTCGGTCTGGAATTACCTGCTGCGATGTTTCAATCGGTTAATGCCTTCTTTATTATTACTCTCGCTCCCGTCTTTAATATTGTCTGGCTCTACCTGAACCGGCGCGGCTGGGAGCCCAGTACTCCTACTAAATTCGCCCTAGCGCTCATGCAACTCGGGCTCGGCTTCTTATTCTTGGTATATGGTGCGTCCACGGCGACCGACCCAAGCCAGATAGCCCTAATCTGGCTGATTCTGCTGTACTTGCTACATACCACAGCGGAACTCTGCATATCTCCGGTTGGCCTTTCTATGACCACAAAGCTCTCTGTTCCAAGTGTCGTCGGCATGATGATGGGCTGTTGGTTTCTAGCGATGGCAGGAGGAAACTATATATCTGGCACTATTGCCGCCATGACTGGCTCCAACACGGTAAATGGCGAGGTAGTTGATCCGGCAGCGGCGCTTGCGAACTATATGGATATCTACTACACAGCAGGCATCTATAGCATCGGCATCGGCATATTGGCACTTTTGATAGCACCCGTATTGAAGCACTTCATGCACGGCATAAAATAATTCATGGCGCGTATATCGCTCCCCTGTTTGATTAGTGTTTAGGCATGGGTAATCCGACAAAAATACAGTAAAATAATCCCCATAAATTAGCTAAACAGGATACAAACATGGGTTACCTAACAGGTAAGAAATATCTAATTCTTGGCGTTGCGAGCAAACTCTCGATCGCCTCAGGCATTGCCGAGGCGATGCATCGTGAAGGTGCCGAACTGGCATTCACCTATCAGAATGAAAAACTAGAAGAACGTGTTCGTAAATTTGCGGAATCCTGGGGCTCCAATTTAGTGTTCCCCTGTGATGTCGCCAAAGACGAAGAGATTGCAAATCTGTTTACTGAACTCGGCAAGAGCTGGGACGGTCTGGACGGAATCGTCCACTGCTTAGCTTTCGCTCCCGGCAATGAACTCGACGGCAACTACGTAGACGTCACAACGCGAGAAGGATTCTTGATGGCGCACGAAATTAGCTCCTATAGCCTCGTCGCCCTCGCGCAAGCAGGCAAGGCGATGATGGCCGGCAGAAATGGCTCTTTACTCACTTTGAGCTATCTGGGGGCAGTTCGCAGTCTTCCTAACTACAATGTTATGGGCTTGGCGAAAGCGAGCTTAGAAGCAAACGTGCGTTATCTGGCAGCAAGTCTTGGCCCCGAAGGAACGAGAGTAAATGCAATCTCGGCAGGCCCAATTAAGACTCTCGCGGCAGCTGGTATAAAGAGCTTTAGGAAAATGCTCAAACACAACGCACAGCAAACTCCGCTAAGAAGAAACGTGACCATCTCTGAAGTGGGAAATGCCGCGAGCTTTTTATGCTCCGACCTAGCCTCTGGGATCAGCGGCGAGATACTCTATGTTGATGGCGGCTTCAATACTACCGCCATGGGCTCACTCAACGATCTTGAGACTGAAGAGAAATAGCCCTAGGCTTATTACATAAATATCGCATTGCAGCCACTTCGTTAAACACGACTAAGCGGCCGCAATAGCCTTTTCAACAGGCCGATTAGAGCGTCTGTTCGTCTAGAATGCGCGACTGAATGTCCGCATTCTCCTGCAAGTTAGTCATATAGGCTTGGAAGTCACTGGTACCTAACGCCGAGATCATAGCAGACACCAAGTTCTCTCGTTCGGTCTGCTCCAATGAAGCTATTGAGCCAGCATTGACATTAATCAGCTCAACAATAACAGCAGTGTCATTGCTCAATGTCAGACTGTCATACACTGGTGTACCCGCATCAGCTAAAGACATAGAGAATACTCGACTCAAAACCTCTCTATTAACACTTGCTGCGGTTCTGCTTGCATCTTCCTCTGTGAGCCATTCTATGTCGTTCTCAGCCATGAGCTGATCAATAGACTCAGCATTATTGATGCTCGTTAGAAGCCGCACACTAAGGTCCTGAACTGCATCACGCTCCATCTCAGTACGAATTATTACGGCTATCTCTGGCTCGACTTCCTCAAAAGGAAGAACGGTAGCCTCATTGAAACGCTCAACATTCACTACTACTGCCTGTGAGGGGCTCAGCTCAACCACTTCGCTGTTGTTTTCATCACGCAATACATCCTCGGAGAATGCTGCCGCGATGAGTTCTGGGTTAGAGAAAATACCACTTCCTCCAGTACGTCCAAAGCTGTCACTAGTAAGTATTTCCAATCCTAGTTCTTCCGAAATCGTTTCTAGATTTCCGGTCTCAAACGCCAGATTAGAAAGGTCCCCCAATCTTTGAGCATAAATTGGCTCTACTTCTGAGCTCTTTAAATCACGTTCGATACGATCGGCAACTTCTTCAAAACTCTGGAAAACTTTTTCCGAGTTTTCAGTGAGCATTACGATATGAACACCGAAATCCGAGACGACAGGGCCCGAGACTTCATCTAAGGTCAAACTCTCCAGCACTGTTTCGATAGCCTCAGGGAAGGCAGTGCCATCGGTATAGCCAATATCTCCGCCCTCTTCTGCAGACACGGTATCTGTAGACATATCCAACGCTACCGCGCCAAAGGCTTCCCCAGCATCAATACGCTGCTTAGCTGTAGCAGCCATCTCTAGAGCCTGCTCTTCGTTTAGATCTCCCCCTACTTCGAAGAGTATGTGTGAGGCGCGCCTCTCGGCCTTCCCTTCAAAGGCAGACCTCTCCATTTCATACTGCGCTAGCACGGCAGCTTCGTCGAGTGTAATCTCGCTAGAGATTACACTCTTATCTAACAACACATAGGCCACCGATACTGTCTCGGGCTGCGTGAAATCTCCTTGATTTTCCTCGAAATACTTTTGAATCTCTGACTCAGGGATAGCTGTTCCAATGGTACGAGCGCCCAAAGGGATTGAGAGATAGCGGAAATCTCGTGTCTGAGCCGATAGGGCTGCTATTCGCTCCAATTCAGAGTTAGTAACAAAAGCCGAACTGCTGTACGCGTTTGCAAGTTGTGACAACAGCATCTGTTGCTGCAAAGATTCCCTATAGAGAGGAACGCTAAGACCTTGACTAGCTAGGGTTCGCACGGTTATATCGGCATTAAATACACCGTCTATTTGGAACTGGGGGTTTTCAATGATCGACCTATCAACTCGATCGCTAGACACCGCCATCCCTGATTTTTTGGCTGACTGTCTCAGTAATACCTCTTCTAATATCTGCGACAAAGCAATTTGCTGAAGCAAGCTCTGATCTATGGAATCCGCGTTCCCGCCTATAGAATTCAATAGGTTCTGTGTATTCGCCTGTAGCTGGGCTTCGCTTATTTCCTCGCCATTGATTTCCGCGACTGGCGGCGATGTTATGAAGCCATTCATGATCGAATCCACTCCGAAAAGAGCAAATATGGCCACGATAAAGCCAATGATGACCTTGGCTATCACACCCTGTGAATTGTCACGTATATCTTGCAGCATAGTTGTTCCTAAATTCCGCTAAATCGCTTATCTACCATCCCTCAGTAAGAGGAGGAAGTAATCTAGTTCGTAAACCAAAAAAGGCGCATCATAGATGCGCCCTACTTTTCTCTTGGGGACCACGGGGGAAATCAGCCTCTAAAATCCCATTCAATTCAGATTCGTAGCCATAAAATTTAGAGCTGCGAACCTACATGACCTGAGCAATCCCAGGCTAGTTATTGAACTTGTAGTCCAATCAACTCAACTAAGAGTTAACAGAATCCTTAAGTGCCTTACCTGCTTTAAAGCTAGGTACACGAGCTGCCTTAATTTGAATTGGCTCACCCGTCTGAGGGTTACGACCAGTTCTAGCCGCTCTGTGCTTAGTGGCAAAAGTTCCAAAACCAACCAACACAACCGGATTTTCCTTCTTTAAAGAATCCGTAATTGCCTCGATCATTGCATCGATTGCTCGACCAGCAGCAGCTTTAGGAAGGTCCGCACTAGCGGCAACAGCATC
>TARA_B110000858_G_scaffold36590_2_pt1 | contig 22217 bp, 24 predicted proteins | sample TARA_B110000858 | Tara Oceans TARA_B110000858 (sample SAMEA4398247) | marine metagenome | biome: Polar Biome; feature: [SRF] surface water layer (ENVO:00010504); material: water (ENVO:00002006), including particulate matter (ENVO:01000060) such as... | depth 5 m | reverse complement strand
TCCCCATTTTATATTGATAATGGCGGTCCTGGTCTTGAATCTCAACTGCAGCCAGGAATTGATTTATTATTAACTACCTTAGACTCTATAGGTTTAGTAAAAAACAAAGATTATTTATGGGTTAAAGACCCGGCTTCTTATCACGGGGAGCGGGGTTGGAGAGAGAGATTCCCTTCGGCATTTAGTTGGGTCTTCAATTCGTCTAAAGATTAATGATTTGTCGAATATTTTTCATATGGTAAGGTCGGTAAAGAAAAAAAATAAGACTTAAATAGATAAAAACTAATTGATTATGAAATTTAAATTTTCTCTTTTTAATGTTTTATTATTTGCTTGTATTATTGTTACCGGCCAAAATCCAAAAGCTTTGAGAGCCGCTTTCGATTTTGTTCAGCCACCAGAGGCCTTGTTATCAAAAGATTTCAAGTATTCTTCATCGGGAAATGTGACTTATGAAGAGGAAGTAAAAATCGAAAAAGAAGAGAATGATTATGCCCTTGAAGAGTGGAATAGTCTGAGAATGAATCAAAAATTAAAAATAAAAGCTTTAGATGGGAACAACCTTCCTTACAACAAATATTTCCCTACGATCCATTCAAGTGATAGGCTGACAAGTTTTGTATACATTGAGGGCCTCGACAAATCGGAGGCAGGTAAAGCAAGTGTTAATGTCACAATTAACAGACCTATTTGTTCGTCTTCTTCTCGAAAAATTAAACGTGTTCAAGATGGTACAACGATAACACGATTTCTCGCTGTTGTCACCACAAGCATATCAATTGAAGCGATAATTACTGATGATCAAGGGCATATAGAAAACAAAAATTATACGGGTGTTTATAATATGACTGACCCAGAGGAATTTACTGGAAAAATGTTCGGCGGGGGAATTAGTGCTGAAGCCATGGGTAGGGTTGAGAAAAGAAACTTTCAAGTTTCGGAGAAAATGGCTTTAGAAAATGCGTTAAAGGATCTTTCAAAATATTTGTCTATGAGATATGGTTTTGTAACTATTAACAAATACGCCACGGACATATGGACTTTTAGAACTACAAAAAAAAATAATTATGATAATATAAATACTGCATCACAGTCTTTAGTTGGAGCATATAGATTGGGCATTGATAGTGATATGAGGGAGCAGTTTGAGACAAAACTCATATCTTCTATTGAGGTGTGGAAGGAAGAATATGGTAACTACGCACCGAATGATAAAAAAGCCAGAGTTGGAGCGCTTCAAGCAGGCCTTTTATTATTAAATATTGCTGAAGCTTATTTATGGATGCAGGACTTCAGTAAATGCTCTCAAGCTCTCGGTGATTTCGAATCAATCTTATCTATGAATAAAAAATTGGGTCGAAATTATGCGGCTATATCGCATTATAGAAGGCTTGAAAATTTACAAAGGGATCTCCAATCTCGATATTCTTCACTGAAAGAATAATTTTTTTTTGACTAAAGTTCAAAGTGGAGAGATAATAATGCCGATTATGGTCATTGTTAAAAAAATTAGACATTGAATTAAAAAAGCAATATTGTTTGGGATAACCAACGCCCAATGTATATCACCAAATTTTCTCCATTTTAAAGGAGGCTCACTAACAGTAGATTTCATTTGCTCCTTGTGCACCTTCATTTTTGAGGTCTGAACGGCATAATACTCGCCACAAAATTTACATAAATGGTCATATTGGCTGTCATTCAACATTACTTCATACCATTTTAAACATGAAGGGCATTTGACGGTTTTCATCTTTAAATTTTCTTAATTGCCTCAAGTGCCTTATCATAGTTTGGTTCATTGCCAATTTCAGAAACCTGCTCGGAATAAGTGACAAATCCTTTTGAGTCTAATACTATTACACAGCGACTAAATAAAGTTGCAAATTTTGTGTCTATCATTCGAATGTGATAATCCCTTGAAAAGTTGTCATCTCTTAATTCTGATAGAACAATGGCATTGTCTAATCCTTCAGTCCCGCACCATTGGTGAAGAGAAAATGGCATATCCCTGCTAATATTCAAAATAGTAAGATTGTCAAATAAAGTACCGAGCTCATTAAATTTTCGAACAGAATTTTGACAGACTCCCGTTCCAATACTTGGAAAAATATTTAAAACAATAACTTTCCCAATAAAATTTGAAAGACTTATTTCTGATAAATCACCAGAAGTTAATTTGAAATTCGGAGCCTTACTTCCAATCTCAGGTAGGTTTCCAACTGTTTGCGCTGGATTTCCACCAAATATTATTTTTGCCATTTACTAAAGTTAATGAATATGAGTACTATGAACACCTTGAGATAATAAAAACCCAGCTAAAAGTCCTAAGATGACTATTGTCCATAACTTATTGGGCATTTTATGGTCTTTTTGAAGTTCAAACAATATGGTGCTTGATACATGCAAGAAAATCCCTACTACCAAACCTCCGATAAACCCTTCCATTCCTAAAATGTTTGATGGTAGCAATAGAGTACTTGCGAGAGCACCAAAGGGAGCTGCTAGACTAAGTCCAATAAGGGCAAAGATCACTTTCTTTCTGCTAATGTTGCATTGCAAAAGCCAAAAAGTTAATAATGCTGCTATTGGCACGTTATGGACTGCTAGTGAAATCGCAAAGGAAATCATCTCTCCTTCATGGAGCCGAAATAATGGAATCCCTTCTACTACTGAATGAATTATTAGGCCTAAATATGCAGGCCATGGATTTGGATCTTGGCTGTGAATATGACCATGTTCTAAACCTTTTGACCTGCTATCTAAAGCAAATTGGAGAAAATACCCCAAAACGATCCAAAGACCCCAAGGTATGCTGCTGACAGGTTCAATTAAGGCCAATTCTGGGATCCAAAGAAAGACAGTTACCGCAAATAGAAAAGCTCCTGAAAAAGCATTACTTTTTGCCAACCAAGATGTTGGTATTGATTTAAGGCCTAACCAGGCTCCAAATATAATTGGTAGAATTAAAATGGCTAGAGATAAAGCGATAATCATATGTTGGTAAAGTTACGAAATAGCTTTGTGGAGAGCTTGTATGGCACCCCCAGATATAACTATAATTAATAGCCACCTAATATATCGCTGAGCCTTCGGTATTCTGACGATATATCGAGCTCCAAACCATGCTCCTAAAGTACTTCCAGCGGCAAGAATTAATGCGGGTTTCCAGATGATGAGGTCATTATAAATATATATTAATCCTGCAGGAACGGATAAAACTGCAGCCATTAGTAGCTTAATCACATTGGCGTCCCTAATACTCCATTTGTCTGCTAAGACTAGAACGGACAACATGAGAACCCCAATACCCATTTGGACATAACCACCATAAAATCCAATTAAGAAAAAAAGCATTCCTGATTTAAAAGAATTTAAGTTCCTTGTAGATTCTGAAAAACCTGTCCAGCGATCCTTTTTCCAAAATAGAGTGGCTAGCATACTAGTCATTACAATCGCTAAAGACCACTCCATAATTTCTGGAGAAATTTGACTTCCAATTAGTCCGCCTGATATTGATCCGGCAAGTGTAGGTAGAATAAGATTTTTCCCTTTTGCAAATAAATAATTTCTTCTCGAAGTTTTTTTTAGACTGAAGATTCCAGTAATTGTTTGAGTCATTACTCCGATTCTGTTACTTGCATTTGCAGCTGCTCCGTCGAGTCCACCTAATAATAGTAGGCTAACGGTTAAGGCAGAGCCATTTCCAGCAAGGGTATTCACAATACCAGCTATTATTCCACCAATAAAAAGTAGTATATCCATTGTTAGACTCACAAATTCAAAGATAGGTGAACGTCGTATCTTTGATAGATAGAATTGTTTCTTGAATTATGAAAAATAAACAAGCTAAACTTGGAATACTATTTTTAGGGTTGGTATTAGGGACAGGTAGCGGATTATTCCAAAGCTGTGACAATTTCACAAATGATTTTACAATTAATGAGGACTTTGGCCAACTAAATTTTAAAATTGACACTACTGAATTTTTAGAAGAAAGATTTTTCTCGGTTAATTATGAATTGGTTTCTTTTCAAGAGGGATATTTTAAAATTGTATTACAATTAAAACAAAATGATATTAGTAAAAACGATTCTATTTATGAGTATGTGCTTAAAGGCGATACATTGAAAGGAACGACTTACTATGTGGATGCACCGCTGTCAATGGGCTTAGTTCAAATAATCGGTAGACTTGATTTTAAAACAGATGACGAGAATGATGAATTTTAATTTAAATCAAGCGATAATAAAATATTAATGTCCAATAACCACCCCCCTGATGAGATATTCATCGCAAAAACCCTAATGGGTTTAGAAGATGTTTTAAGAGATGAGCTTCTTAAGCTTGGAGCAAGAGACATTCAATTAATGACAAGAGCTGTAAGATTTAAAGGTGATTTAGGTTTTCTTTACAAGGCAAATATTTGTATCGGATCGGCAATAAGAATTTTAAGGCCGATTAAATTTGTTGAAGTACATGAATCTGAGGATCTACTCCTAGCTGCACAAAAAATCCCATGGGAAAAATGGTTTCATCCAGATAAAACGTTTGCAGTATTTGCATCAGGGACGCATCCTGAATTTAGTCATACGGGTTATGCCGCACTAGTATTAAAGGATGGAATTGTAGATCGTTTTAGATCACGCACCGGCAAGCGGCCTTCTGTCGAAAAAGAATTTCCCCAGGTCAGAATTGAACTTCATTTAAATAAAAGACATTGTACAATTAGTATTGATTCATCCGGAGACTCTCTTCACAGAAGGGGGTATAGAAAGGAAATGACTCTTGCGCCTATGAGCGAAGTACTTGCAAATGGATTAATACGATTAACAGGATATCGAGGAGATAGGCCCCTTTATGATCCTATGTGTGGTTCTGGAACTTTAGCGATTGAGGCCTCAATAATTGCAGACCGACTTCCTGCTGGAATTTATAGAGACTCTTTTGGGTTTATGCACTGGTTAGACTATGATAAAGATTTGCATGCTGTCATTGAAGCTGCGGCACTCAAAAGAATACAAGAATCGTCTCAGGGAATCTTTGCCTCTGATATAGATCCAGATGCCTTAAAGGCAGCAAAGTTAAACTCTGTATCGGCTTTGGTTGAAGATAAGATCTCATGGTCACATGAAGATTTCATAAAAACGACCGCCCCTTCAGAGCGCGGAATATTGGTTATGAATCCACCTTACGGAAGGAGAATTGATGTTGATGTAGAGACTACATATAGGGCAATTGGGGAACATTTAAGAAATGCATATCAAGGATGGACTGCTTGGGTTGTGGTTCCAAGTGCTAAAGCTTCAAAAGCCCTACAAATGAAATCTAATCAACAAATACCTTTTCAAAATGGTGATTTGGATTGTATGTGGCAAGAGTTCGATATTTATAGAGAATGAAAAAAATAGGATTAATTACTTCAGGTGGAGATGCTCCAGGAATGAATGCATGTATTCGGGCTGTCGTTAGAACGGCATCATTAAACGACATGGAGGTTACAGGTTTTTATCGTGGATATGAAGGGCTATTAGAGAATGATAACGTTGGCCTAACACGTTATGATGTTCGCAATATCATACACCGAGGTGGGACATTTTTAAAAACGGCGAGAAGTTCCGAGTTTAGAACCAAAGATGGCCGATCCAAAGCATCTTCAATCATCAAATCTCATGGGATAGAAGGTTTAATTGTAATTGGTGGAGATGGATCTTTTATGGGTGCAAATCTAATTTCAATGGAGCACGGAATACCGGTAATTGGATGCCCTGGCACAATTGATAACGATTTGTTTGGAACAGATTATACCATTGGCTATCAGACTGCTGTGGATACAGCCATAGGTGCTGTGGATAATATTCGTGATACGGCAGCATCTCATAATCGATTATTTTTTGTTGAAGTCATGGGTCGTGACGCTGGATTGATAGCTCTAAGAACAGGAATTGCTGCTGGAGCAGAAGGGGTTTTGATACCAGAAACCCCGACAGATTTGAATCGATTGGTGAATTACTTGAAGACTGATTTTAAGAAAAAGCGACGATCGGGAATTATAATTGTTGCTGAGGGGGACTCTGAAGGCGGAGCATATGAAGTTGCAAAAAAAGTTCAGAATGAATTTCCTAATTGGGAGACAAAAGTCACAGTTCTTGGTCATATTCAACGAGGCGGTAAGCCAAATGGTTTTGATCGAATTTTAGCGAGTAGAATGGGCCATGGTGCAGTATTAGCACTCAGAGAGGGGAGGAATAGAGAAATGATTGGTATATCGGGAGGTCAACTTGTGCATGTGCCTCTTGATCATGCAATAAAGCACAATGCAACTATTAGTCCTTATTTGTTGGAACTCGTAGAGGCTTTATCTTAATAATATGTGGGTTGAAGTCATTCTACCTGTTCCAGTGCATTCGACTTTTACTTATTTATGGAATGCTGAATCTGAACCTGTTTCGGGATTAAGGGTTCATGTTTCATTTGGACGACAAAAATGCTTAATGGGTGTTGTTCAAAATGTTATTTATAGTCCTCCAGAATTTGAGTGTAAGCCAATCATTCGAGTGCTAGATGATCTTCCACGAATCCAAAATCAACAAATTGAATTTTGGAATTGGCTTGCAGAATATTACATATGTCCTATCGGTGAAGTTATGCAGTCCGCTCTTCCTGTGTTTTTTAAACTTAAAGAAAATGACGCGGGTCCATTTACTTTGGGAGATGGATCAGTTCCACATTGGAGATTGGTAAGCAAAAAATCAAATAGAGGGATTATCTCCAAGATATTTGAAAAGCTGTCGCGAGCAAAGTTTCAATCAGAAGCACTAATGACATATTTTCAAATCTGTTCTAATCAGATAGATTCGGACAGAGACCATTACCCATGGGTTTCCCAGACAGTTATGCAAGAGTATTCTTCCATAAAAACAGTTCATTTAAATGCTTTAAAAGAGAAAGGAATTCTTGAAAAAAGCATGCGTCTTTCTATTATTGAGGCTATTTCTGAAGGAGAAAAAATCAAGCTTTCACATCTTCAAGGGAATGTTCTTAATGATATTTTGTCAGGGTTACATAATAGAAAACCAGTTTTGTTGCAGGGTGAAACAGGGAGTGGTAAGACAGAAATATATTTAAAACTCGCTGATAAAGTTCTAAAAGAAGGTATGCATGTTTTAATGTTAGTTCCGGAAATAGCCCTAACAGCTCAACTTTACAAACGTTTAGAGAACTCTATGGGATTAGATGTGGTGTCTGTTTATCATAGTCAGGTTTCTGAAAGCCAAAGAAGAGATATCTGGTTATCCTTATTGAACCCTGGAGGTGGTGCTAAGCTTATTCTTGCTGCAAGATCAGGTGTTTTTTTACCAATGGAGTATGTAGGTTTAATTGTTGTCGATGAAGAGCATGAAACGAGTTATAAGCAATATGATCCTTCTCCTAGATATCACGCCCGTGATGCCGCTGTATGGATTTCTAATCAAACTGGAGCTGGAGTGGTTCTTGGTTCTGCTACTCCGAGTCTTGAGACCTTTTATAATTGCCAACAAGGTAAATATCATAAAGTGCAATTGAATGAGAGATTTGGAAAATCTAAAAAACCAATTGTAGAAATGTTGTCTTTGGTGAAGTATAAATCCTTAAAAATGATGGAAGGACCACTTTCTAAGCCAGCAGTTAAGGCCATTCGTGACACTTTAAATAGTCAAAAGCAAGTTTTAATTTTTCAAAACCGAAGAGGTTATTCACCTTTTTTAACATGTATGTCTTGCGGTTGGACAGAACCATGTTCAGATTGCGATGTCGCTGTAACCTATCATAAAGAGTCAAAGTCATTAAAGTGCCATTATTGCGGTCAGGGCAGAAAACCATCCAGTATTTGCCCCTCTTGTCAAAAGTCTGCATGGCAACTTAGAGGTGTCGGAACAGAGAGGGTGGAGGAGGATCTTGAAGAAATGTTCCCTGATGCCAATATAATTAGAATCGATTCGGACTCAACTAGGAAAAAGAAATCTATGTCAAATTTTATTGAATGGCTTGAGACAGGAAAAGCTGATATTGTTGTAGGGACTCAAATGATAGGAAAAGGTCTAGACATATCAGGTTTGTCTCTTGCTATAATTATCAATGCAGACAATGCTCTTCAGATGGCTGATTTTCGCGCTCATGAGCGTGCTTTTCAGTTATTCTCTCAAGTTGCTGGGAGAACAGGAAGACGTGAGCATCAAGGTCACGTGATTATTCAGACAGCAACCCCGGATCATCCTATATTAATTGCTGTTAAGTCTGGAGAATATAATCAAATGGCGAGAAATCTTATAGAGGATCGCAGGCAACATCACTATCCGCCATTTGTTAAAATGATTCGAATAGAATTACGTCATCGCAAGCAAATAACTGTTTTAGAAGCTGCTAATTTCTTAGCTGAAAAATTGCATCGAAATTATGGTGGTGGAGTTTTAGGTCCAGATGAGCCTAATGTTTCACGTGTGAAAAATATGAATTTACAGCATATTTGGATAAAACTACCTTTGGGTCAAGGGTTATCATCTTTAAAAGAAAAATTGCGAAAGATAAATAGCTCTCTATATTTTAATGCTGACTTTAGGTCAGTAAAAATAGTTATTGACGTTGATCCATATTAGTCATGGTTATTTCCCATTGAATTTTCCTTATAAAATAATTTCGAAAAACCAAATATTGCTGTGGCATGAACTAAAATCAAAATTGACCAGTCTATTATTATTCCCCTGGCAATTACATGAATATTTTGACTCAAAGGAAGGACCCAAGAAAAAAAAGTTCCACTTAATAAGCTTAGGCTATTCCATTTGAATAATTTTAATTTCATTTCTAATGAATTTAGAGATTTAATTTATGTATTTTCAGAATGAGTTTTCTTATTTAATTCCGACCAAAGTCTTTCTATAGGCACTGGGGCAGTGACTTTAAGCATTTCATCTTTGATAGGGTGCTTTAGTTGTATCATCTGAGCGTGCAGGTGAATTGCTCCATTCGGATTAGATCTTTTTGCTCCATATTTCAAATCACCTTTTATGGGATGTCCAATAGCACTTAATTGACATCTGATTTGATGATGTCTCCCCGTTTCAAGATTTATTTTTAACAAGGTATACCGATCTCCCGAACTTAGTATCTGGTATGATAATATGGCCTCTTTGGCTTCTTTTTTGTCTGAAACAAAGCTTTTCTTTATTCGACTATCTTTCCATAATGAATGAATTAGTTTAGTATTCATTTCTTTTGGAATTCCTTCTACCACAGCCCAATAAGTTTTTTTGACAGACCTATCGGCGAATGCTTTACTCACTCTTGTCAATGCTTTCGATGTCTTAGCTAATACCACTATTCCTGAACTTGGTCTGTCTAATCTGTGTGGTAGTCCAATAAAAGCTTTTCCAGGTTTATTATGACGCTTAGCAACATCTTTTTCTGCCCAGTCTTTAAGTGTTGGATCTCCAGTAATATCACCTTGAACAAGAAGGCCTGACGGTTTGCTGACGATTAAAAGGTGATTGTCTTCAAAAAGAATAACAGGGTTTTGCACAATATCAATAGCTTTCTTCTGAGTTAGGAAAGGCAAGAGACTTTACATCGGTTATATAGTTTTTAATGGCATTGGGTATTAACTCTTCCAAGTTTAAATAACGACGAAGGAATCGTGGGTTGAATTCAGTATTCATGCCAAGCATATCATGTAATACTAGTACTTGTCCATTTACGCCGGAACCAGCACCTATTCCTATGGTTGGTATCTGAATGGAATCACTCACTTTTTTGGCTAAATCTGCAGGTATTTTTTCCAATACAATTGCGAAGCAACCAGATTTTTCCAAAGATTTTGCATCTGTTAAAAGTTGTTCAGCTTCTTCTTCTTCTTTTGCGCGAACCGCATATGTACCAAACTTATATATACTTTGAGGAGTTAGGCCTAGATGTCCCATTACAGGAATGCCGGAACTAACTATGCGATCCACAGTCATGGCAATTTCCTTACCTCCTTCTAATTTAACAGCATGTCCTCCCGATTCTTTCATGATTCTAATTGATGAAGAAAGAGCAGCCTTGGGATTGCCTTGATAACTTCCAAAAGGAAGATCAACAACTACCAGAGCTCTTTTTACCGCCTTGATCACACTGGATGCATGATAAATCATATGGTCTAATGTGATTGGAAGAGTTGTTTCATGGCCTGCCATTACATTACTCGCAGAATCTCCAACAAGTATCACATCAATACCTGCTTTATCAACTAATCTCGCGAGACTAAAGTCATATGCAGTTAACATAGCTATGGATTCACCTCGTTGTTTCATTTCAAAAAGACTATTAGTCGTGACCTTTTTATATAATTTTTTCACGTTTGACATCTTCAAATATTTTAATCAAAAGTACAAAGCCCATGCGTGTTATCTTTACGGACATGAATTTAAAAGGAATTTTTATTTTTTCCAGTATTTTAGTTGGTTTTTTATCCTGCGATAACACGCTTGTTGTTACTGCACCATTTGAAAATATCCCGGTCGTATATGGTGCTTTAAATCCTAATTCAGATACTCAATATGTCAGGGTAGGGAGAGCTTTCCTGGGTCAGGGTGGTCCCAACGGGGGAATAGACAATCCAGACAGTTTGTATTACACAGACTTAGTTGTTGAACTTCAGGCTTTTAAAGATAATGGAGATTTATTATGGACGAAATCATTGAATAAAACTCAAGATGTCCCCAAGGACTCTGGATTATTTACCAGCCAAGGACATCGATTATACAGTTTGGTCATTCCCCAATTCACCTTGAATAATAATCGACTAGATTGGTCATATAAATTATTGCTTAAAAAAGATACACTAAGTAGAGCTTTTGCAAGTGCAGAGACACCTTTAGTTAAAGAATTTAGGATAAAACGCCCCAATTTCCAGGGAACTCAGAGATTTAGTTTTACTTCAAGTAAAGGTGCTGAAATTCAGTTTTATCAAGCTGTTAATGCTCGTATTTATCAGGGTTATGTTGATTTTCTCTACATGGAAATGCCTGATGGGGATCAAAATGACTCAACTCGTCATTCAGTGAGATATTTTCTTCCATATACAATTGGTAGTTCTTTAAATGGTGGGAGTTATTTGAGTACTTCTTTAAGTTACGAGTCATACTACACCTTTTTGTCAGAGGTAATACCAATTAGACCGGGATATATGCGCTTTTTTCGGGGCTTCACAATTCATCTAACAGCAGGATCAGATGATCTAGCAACTTACATATCTGTTTCTCAACCATCGAATACAATACTTCAGGACCCTCCATTTTATACTAATGTCGATAATGGTGCAGGTATTTTTGCGAGTAGGGTCGGGCTGGATCGGCCTAATATAGGTTTGACATCTGCCTCCATGGATAGCTTGGTTTTTGGCAAAATGACATGTCCCTTAAGGTTTGCAAAGGCTAGTTTTCTTGATACCCTGACATGTAACTGACAATTTGTCTCAGTTATGCTCTTGGTACAATGATTGTCTGTATGCCAGTCAAATCAAATATATTCAATCGAATAAATAATCGAAATGGGTAAAATAATAGGAATAGACTTGGGAACTACGAATTCGTGTGTTTCCGTTATGGAAGGAAATGAAGCAGTTGTTATTCCCAATGCGGAAGGCAAACGCACAACACCTTCAATTGTTGGATTTGTTGAAGGTGGAGAACGTAAAGTAGGAGACCCTGCCAAACGTCAGGCAATCACAAATCCAACGAAGACCGTGTTTTCAATAAAGAGATTTATGGGAGAGTCGTACTCGAATATTTCCAAAGAGGTCAAGAGAGTACCATATAGTGTTGCAAAAGGTGACAATGATACTCCTAGAGTAAAGATCGATGATCGCATGTACACTCCTCAAGAGGTGTCTGCTATGATTCTTCAAAAGATGAAGAAAACTGCTGAAGATTACCTTGGAACAGATGTTTCTGAGGCGGTCATCACAGTACCTGCTTATTTTAATGATTCTCAACGGCAGGCTACAAAGGAAGCTGGTGAAATAGCTGGTTTGACAGTTCGTCGAATCATTAATGAGCCAACCGCTGCTGCTTTGGCTTATGGTATTGATAAAATGAACAAAGACATGAAGCTAGTTGTCTTTGATTGCGGTGGTGGAACTCATGATGTTTCTATTCTAGAACTAGGTGATGGTGTCTTTGAAGTGAAATCTACCGATGGGGATACTCATCTAGGGGGTGATGATTTTGATGATCGTATTATTAATTGGTTGGCAGATAGCTTCAATAAAGATGAAGGAACTGATTTGCGTAAAGATCCAATGGCTTTGCAGCGTTTAAAGGAGGCGGCTGAGAAAGCGAAAATAGAATTGTCGAGTGCCAATACTACTGAAATCAATTTGCCTTACATTACAGCGACTGAAAGTGGTCCAAAACATATTGTTCGTTCTTTAACTCGCGCTGAGTTTGAGCGTTTAGCTGCTGACTTAATTGAAAGAACAATTGCTCCTTGTAAATCCGCACTGAAAAATGCTGGATTATCAGTTGGTGATATCGACGACGTTATTCTTGTTGGGGGATCGACTAGAATACCAGCAATTCAAGATGCGGTAAATAAATTTTTTGGTAAAGAACCGAATAAAGGGGTAAATCCTGATGAGGTTGTAGCAATTGGAGCTGCAATACAGGGTGGTGTCTTAGCAGGCGATGTTAAAGATGTTTTACTTCTTGATGTCACTCCTCTGTCTCTGGGAATTGAAACAATGGGTTCTGTCATGACGAAGCTTATAGAAGCTAACACAACCATTCCTTCTAAAAAATCCGAGGTTTTCTCCACTGCAAGCGACAATCAGCCGAGCGTAGAAATACATATTCTTCAGGGAGAACGTCCAATGGCTAAGGATAACAAAACTATAGGGCGTTTTCACTTAGATGGTATTCCTCCAGCTCCCAGGGGCACACCGCAAGTTGAGGTTACATTTGATATTGATGCTAATGGTATTTTAAATGTCAGTGCAAAAGATAAAGCCACAGGCAAGGAACAAAAGATTCGTATTGAGGCATCTTCTGGTTTAAGTTCAGAAGAAATTGAAAAAATGAAACAGGAGGCTGAGGCCAACGCTGAGTCTGACAAGGAGGCTAAGGAGCGAGTTGACAAGATGAATGCTGCAGATCAGATGCTGTTTCAAACTGAAAAGCAGTTAGTAGAGTTTGGAGATAAGTTAGGAGACAAAAAGGCTGCTATTGAAGAAGCATTAGAAAATCTCAAGAAGGCCCATGCTAGTCAAGAAATTAGTGCCATTGATGCTGCTATGGAAACGATAAATGAGGCATGGAAAAACGCATCTGAAGAAATGTATAAAGCTCAAGAGGGAGAACCTCAAGAGGGTGGAACTCCTGAAGCTGAATCGACTTCTGATGACGTAACTGATGTGGAATTTGAAGAAGTTAAAGAGGAAGAGTAAAATCAAAAATGTTAAGTTTAACTCTAATTTTTAAAAAAGGTCTCTCTAGGGAGACCTTTTTATTTGAATCAATTTTAACAACTCATTTAAATCTAAACATTCCATATTTTAGAATGCAATAAATTGCACGAAAACCATCTCTCCAGCTTATTTTTTTACCTTCTTCAAATGTCCTGCCATAATAACTGATACCTACTTCGTAAATACGGATATTTTTGATTCTTGATATTTTTGCAGTCACTTCAGGCTCGAATCCAAATCGATTTTCCCTTAAATTCATTGATTTCAGGAGGTCTCCACGAAATAATTTATAACAAGTTTCCATATCTGTTAGATTCAAATTTGTAAACATGTTAGATAAAAACGTTAAAAATTTATTTCCAATCGAATGCCAAAAAAATAAAATTCTATGAGGTTTTCCACCTAGAAACCTTGACCCATAGACAACATCCGCATGACCATCAATAATAGGGCGAAGCATTTCGTTATACTCTTTTGGATCATATTCTAAATCAGCATCTTGAATTATTATATAATCACCTGTTGCTTTTGAAATTCCAGTATGTAGAGATGCCCCTTTTCCTCTGTTAATCTTATGATGATGATATGAAATAAGTATTTCTGAATTTAGCTTTATGAATGAAAGTATCAGCTGCTCAGTATTATCATTACTATTGTCGTTCACAATAACAATTTCTTTATCCCAATCTTGGGGTAATTCTACATTTTTTATTTTGTCTAAAATTTTTTGAATAGTAGACTCTTCGTTAAATGCAGGTATTACTATGCTTAAGACTTTCATATATTCAAAATTAGACTATTTTGACTGTCATATTCTGAGTAAATATAGACTGGTTTGAATTATGAGTTTTTACAATAAGGCAATTGTTGGGTTAAAAGTAGGCAGCTGAAAAATTAGTTATTGTAAATCTGTCACATAATGCTAAGCACGAGTTTTCGTGTTTTATTTGAATAACTCTTACTTCTATTTAGCGGTTTATAGGATATTATGACTTATTTAATGATTTTCTTGATCTTGATACTAGTTAATGCCCAGGAGAGATTAATAATAGGACTTAGCCAATTGAAAAAACAGTAAATGAAATAATCTCCCGTAGCGACTCCAAGTGTTGCGGATTGGTAGGCTCCACAGGTGTTCCACGGCACTAAAACGGATGTAACAGTACCACTATCTTCAAGTGCTCGGGATAGATTTTCCGGTGCTAGTCCCCTTTCACGATATGCTTTTCTAAACATTCTTCCAGGCACAACAATAGCTAAATATTGATCAGCTGCTGTTATATTTATAAATCCACAGGTCACCAGGGTAGATGCAATTAATGAAGCGCTACTATTTGTCACACTTAAAAATGCTTCGGTTATTCTTGTTAAAAATTGAGAGGCCTCTAGAACGCCACCAAAAGTTAAAGCACAGATTATTAACCATATCGTCCCTAACATTCCGCTCATTCCTTTAGTGCGCATAAGAGAATCGAGTAATGGATTTTGCATTTCTAGACTTACAGATCCATAAAGACTGGTTAAAATACCTTTGTAATGGCCAATAATATCCGAGCTTCCTCCCACTTCAGATATTATTTCAGGTTGTACAAAAAATGCAGTTAAAGACCCAAGCATAGCACCAATACCCATAGCTGCAACGGCATCAATTTTTAAAGCTATCAATCCAATGCTAAGAATGGGCACTATAAGAAGCCACGCACTTATGTTAAAGCGGCTTGATAATTCGTTAGATAGGATCTGGATATCATCTGATAATAAACCATTGTCAAAACCTAAACCCATAAATGTGAAAACAACAAGAGTAATTATGACAGCTGGCCCGCTCGTTAATGCCATGTATCTGATGTGGCGGGTTAATTCTGCTCCTGCCATCGCTGGAGCTAAATTGGTTGTGTCAGAGATTGGTGACATTTTATCTCCAAAATAAGCTCCAGAGATTACTGCCCCCGCGATCCATGTTGGAGGAAACCCTAATGATTGGCCAACTCCCATCAGCGCAATTCCAATTGTTGCAGTTGTGCCCCAGGATGAGCCTGTGGCCAAACTTACAAGAGCACAAACCACAACACTAGCCGGTAAAAAAATAATAGGAGATAAAATTTTTAGTCCAAAAATAATAAGAGTTGGAATAATTCCAGATATCATCCAACTACCTGTCAATGCTCCTACCATAAGTAAAATAAGAACCGCTTTGGTGCTGTCTTGGAGTGTGCCTTGAATACCGTTCCAAATATCATCGGTTTTAATTCCTTGAAATTTTGCTAAAACTGCTGCAAATCCAGCAGAAAGCAATAGAATTAATTGGTTGCTACCATCCAAACTACTGTCTCCAAATATTCGAACATTCACAAATAGGGCGCTGACTAAAAAAATAATAGGCAATAATGAGTAGAAAAGTGAAGGTCTTTTATTCATATTGGCAATATAATTATTTCTTCACAAGACTATTAAGAGATTACCCATGGATTTAAAACTTCAATAACCGCTCCTAATGGAAGGCCTTTTACGTTATCATAAGACCCTTCAATACTTTTGATTCCAATATGACCAATCCATTCTTGAGCACCATAACCCCCTGCTTTGTCAAAGGGTTTGTAATTTTCCACATACCATTCTATCCATTTCATGGGTAAATCCTCAAAGGTGACAAGTGTTAGTTTAGAGCAGTTATTCCATATTTTACCATCCGTTGCCCAAACTGAAGTTATAACTCGATGTCTTCGACCACTTAATTTTGATAGCATTTTCTGACAATCATCCATATCTTTTGGCTTTCCGTATCGAATTCCATCCATCCAAACCTCAGTATCAGCTGTAAGAAGTATTTCTCCAGAGTTTAATGTTGGCAATAATGCATCAGACTTTTGACGAGCGACCCAGGAGACAGTTTCAATATCATTTAGTCCTGGAGGTGCAACTTCATCTGCCTCTGAAGTTCTTTGCTCAAATGGTATATTTAATATTTTTAGCAATTCGTTGCGCCTCGGTGATTTTGATCCAAGAATTAATTTCCCTCTTAATTCAAAAGGTATTTTAGCGTTTACCATATTACGTCTTCTTTTTTCATCCAATCACCCTGGATTTTTAAAACTTGCTCGATTAGATCTCTAACGCAACCTTTACCTCCTTCAATGGGTGATATGTATGTACAAATACCTCTAATTTCAGGAGCTGCATCTTTCGGGCATGTGCTTAATCCAACTTGGTTTAGTACTTCATAGTCTGGTATGTCATCACCCATATATGCTATGTTTTTTAGTTCGATATCATACATAATAGTTAATTCTTCTAAGGCTTCAATTTTATTTGAAGCACCCAGCCAAATATCTGTAACTCCCAAACCTTTAAGTCTTTCTTTCACTGCTTGAGACCTCCCTCCTGTTATAATAGCTACTTTGTAACCTTTTCTAATTGCAAGTTGAAGGGCATAGCCATCTTTTGAATTAAAACTTCTTATCGGCTCTTGGTTGGGCAAAGCAAGTACGGTTCCATCAGTTAATACGCCATCAACATCAAAAACAAATGTGGTTATTTCTTTTAAAAGTAATTTGTAGTTCAATTTTTTCTCATTTTAATTTCAGCAATACGGCTACTAATCGTTTTATAAATGTCTTGCATCCTTTCAGGAAGCATTTCCAAATGTCTTTCTAATGTTGCTTGATCCCCGCGATGAGCTGGGCCGGTTTGAATATCATAAGCTCTACTTGAAAGAGCATTGCTAATTGTTTTTTGAACCATTGAATCAAAAAATGACGGATCAATTCCACTCAAGGAGCAGTATTCCTGAAGCATTCCGATTTGATGGTTCAAAAAGTTATTCGAAAATACTGCTGCTAGATGATATTTGCTCCGCATTTCACTAGAGTAAATCAAACCTTTTGGGATATTTAAGTCAATATGAAACTGTTCTAAAATAGGAATTAGAGACGAGTCAAGAGCTTCCCAAAATACCGGAAATTCAGCCCACGGAGTATTTTTACCTTTAAAGGATTGCATTGGGTACCATACTCCCGATTTGGAATAAAAAGAAATAGAGGATAAGGGAGTAACTCCTGAACAATGAAAAATTGGAATGGAAATATTCCTTTGAAAAAAGCCATTGACAAACTTCACTATTTGATCGTCCGGTACAGCTAGAAAAACTCCTTTTACTTCAGAAGGAAAATCAACAGGGTCATTAATCCAATTACGGCTTGCCAATTGAATGCACTTGTCTCCAAGTCTTAATTTTAATGCATTACCTAGCGGTCCGCGTCCAAGGATAACCCAAAGTTGCATCACTTCCTATTTTCATTAATTGCTCGATAAACCCTTTTCCAAACGGCAAGCAGAGTGCCTATGCCCATCAAGATTGATCCAAGCCAAAGCAAGTTTATGTATGGAAATATAAATGCTTGTAATAAGACGAATGGGGGATCTCCATTATTTTTTTCCCAAGCTGTAATGTTAAATTTTCCCTCTGCAGTTGCGACACCATCAAAACGAAATTTCAATCCCTTTTCTTCAAGTTCTACCTCTGAAGTATGAGCTTCGTTGCCATCTAGATGATATGGAAGAGTTAGATCTGTTTCATCACCATTCATCGATTTAAGAATTAGCTCTAATTCTAGGTCTAAGTGTTCTATTTCACCTGAATTTTGGTTTATTGAAGCATTTTGAACATTTAGAGTGTCGCAGTACAGTAAGTATTCATTAAAAAGAAATACTTCTTCTCCGCTCTCCAAAACAGCTTCCATAGGATCTGACCAATCTCCATTTTTCTCATTTAGTGGTCTTAAATCCGCATAGCTTATGTATGTGTAAACATCTCTGTTCCAAAAATGCTTAGTACTTGGTTCTCTTACATTACCCATCCTATCATTAATTTGAATGAATGGGTTTAGGGTAAATGATGGCTTTAATTCTGGACGTTTAAAGTCATTCCATGTTGAAGATTCTTTTGTTTCGTAAAAATCAACATCAAATACTCGATTATGGCCTTCGGTTCTTTCATTGCGCCAGGAAACATAATAGGGATACATTGAAACTGTATCATTTAGGGGTAAAAGAATATTTTCATTTGATGGGAAGTCTTCGTGAATATATGTTGCATTTGTACTGATCGCTTCTTTTTTTCCATTACTAATAAGGGCTCCTATTAATACCATTGAAAATCCGAGATGAGCAAGTGCCATTCCACTTGAAGTCCATCGTCCACGAACAATGCGTATCCAATAGTCTGCATTGCTAAAAACTCCAAATATTGAAACGAATAATAGAGCTGCATACAAAGGGTTATAAAGCTTTAATCCCCAAACACATAATGCACTTATTAATATCGTAATAATAAATGATGGGAGAATACGCTTGAATAACGCACTAGGGGTTTCTTTCCAGCGCAGAAAAGGACCGATAGCTAGTAGACTAGTGATTACCAGAGCGAGCGGAATCTGGAGACTATTAAAATGTTTTGCTGCATCCGCAGGAGGAGCCATTGAATTGCCCAAAATTGGAAAAAGTCCCTCAGGACCAATGAATTTATTTAGTACCGGAATGCTGGTGCTAAAAGTTATCTGAGCCGCTGAAATCAATAAAGTCATCGAACCAATGAACATCCAAAATTCTCTTGAGCTAAACGCTTCTTCTGAGGGGCTTTTAGGGTATTTTTTCCAATGGAATAAATAGATAAATATTGATCCAATTGAAAAGAATCCTAAAAAGGCAATAAGTTGACCATTTAATCCTAAGTCAACAAAGGCATGAACGGATGTTTCGCCAAGTATTCCAGATCTGGTTAAAAATGTGGAGTAAAGAACAAGTAAAAATGAGAGTATAGTTAAGAACAGGGCAGTTGCAGGTGCTGATTTTTTATGCTTTACTATCATCATCAAGTGTCCAGCAGCAACAAGTGTTAGCCATGGAACTAAGCTCGAATTCTCAACAGGGTCCCATGCCCAAAATCCACCAAAACTTAATGCTTCATAGGCCCAGGCGCCGCCCATTAGAACGCCAGTACCTAGTATGGAAATACCGAAAAAAGTCCATGGCAGGGCAGGTATAACCCATTCATAATATTTTTTTTCTAAAATTCCTGTTAGGGCAAATAAAAATGGAATAGTTACAGAAGCAAAGCCAAGAAATAGCGTGGGAGGGTGAATCACCATCCAATAGTTTTGAAGAAGAGGATTAAGTCCTTGTCCATTTCTTAGAGACGGTAATCTAATTAGATAATCACGCAGCTCTGTCCAAGGCAATCCTATATTTTCTGGTAATTCTCGTATTAAAATAAAAGGTGAAGATCCAATTTTTAAATCACCGATATAAATACCAAGAAGCATTGATGTCAAGAAAACTTGAACCATGGCTAATAGCATTAAAGTACCGAACTCCCATTTCTTTGCTGTTCCAACTAATACCCAACCAAGTATTACATGCCATGTTGTCCAGAGTAAAAAACTACCTTCTTGACCTTCCCAAAAGCAAGACGCTATGTATTTCATAGGCATCTCAAGTGAGCTATGTCGCCAAACATAATCAAATTCAAACCAGTGGTTAAATAGTGCAGTAAATAGAATTGCGATCGTCCCAAAAACACCAATAGAGTGAAAGGCAAAACTTAATCGGCCTGCTGATTTTATACCTCTGTGATCATTAGTTTTTTTATTCTTAGAACGAAAAAAATAAAGGCTGTAAAAAAAAACAGTTGCAACAGCACCGGCAAAAGATAATGCTACTGACGCTCTTCCTAGAAAGGAAATAAGACTATGTTCTCCTATATAGTCCATTTTCTATGAGTTTATGGAATAAATACCAGTTGTGTCTAGCCCTTCGTCATCAGTATACTTTGACGGGCATTTCATTAAAATTTCTGTAGCGACAAAATTAATATCGGTAGAATGTCCAGTTAGGGTAATTTCTTCAGATCGTTCAAAATCCATTGGCTTGGGTTGATTATAAACAACACTTCTAGATTCCCCATCCTTATCAATTGCTTTAAACGTGAGTAAAGTAGTTTTAGGGTCGAACTTTATGGGATTATTTAAATCAACTTTAGCAACTACAGTAACAGTCTCAGGTTTTTGTTTTTCTGCTATTTCAAATGTTGCATAAACACTGGCGTCTTCCAAAGTAACCAACAATGCGCCAATCATTATTGCAATAACTAATAGAAGTACAATTTGAGTCTTTTTCATTCTTTGTTTCGTTTTTCCAAACGATTTATTTTTTTATCGAGATATATCAAGTAAGCTAATAGACCACCAAATATTATTCCTAAAACTGTTAGGACCACATATATTTTGCCCTCAGCTCTAAATATATCTGCCATTTCAACGGCTGAACGAGTTACTTGTAAAAAAATCATTTCTCTTTCTTTAAAATATCTAAACGATGTCGAATTGAACTGATCCACCATCCAATTAAAATCCATCCAAAAACAGCAGGATAAAATACCATACGCATCCCACTGTCTAAGTCATAATTTGAAAAGGCCGGATTTCCACCATTTCCAGGATGAAGAGATTCTGTCATCCTTGGTAAAATCCCTATGAAAACTATCATTAAAACAAAAGCAAAGACATTATAAACAGAGGAGAGGCGGGCTCTTTTCTCAAAATCCTCAATGCTACTTCTTAAAACGAAGTACGCAAGATAAATCAATAGGGTTACAGCTGTTCCATTGAGCTTGGGGTCTGATGTCCAATATGTGCCCCAGGTTGCTTTGGCCCAAATCATTCCTGTGAACAGTCCTAACAGGGAAAATATCATTGCGACTTCAGCAAAATTTTTAGCTTTTAGATCAAGGTTTAAGTTCACCTTACTTCCATCTTGTCCCGACAGCAAAAATCGTATGCTTTGGACTAGTGAATTCCCAAGTAGAGCAATCATAGTAAACCACATTGGAACATGAAAGTATAAGTTTCTAATAGTCTCATTGAGTATTACTAATCTCGGTACATCAGACATTAGGCCGGCATACATTGAATATGCGACTAGTATAATTCCTGTTACTTTCCATGCTTTCATTAGGAGCGCCAAAGGTAGGGAAATAGAATAGCTCCAAGAGCTAGAGATAATCCACAAAGAGATAATTCGCCAATCCATAATGGATAAATTTGTTCTATGTGCTCACCAAGGAGTGCAAGTTTGCTCGCTCTAAGAGAAACTAAAAGGGTAGGGAGCAATAGAGGAATACTAAGAATGGACATTAAGCTTGCATTGCCATCTACTTTTGCGGCTATTGCAGATGTAAAGCACAATGTAAAAGATAAAGCAACGGAGCCCAGGCTTATGGATACTATCAGAGGAATAAGTGGCATCGAATAATCCGATGACTTTGGAAATCCAATCCAAAAAGAAAACAGCAAAAAGCTCAATAATGATATCAGTAAAGTACTAAATGATGAGCTTAAGCTTTTCCCAATTAAAAGTTCTAGTGGGTGAACAAGTTGATTTATGTAGTGATACTGACCTTCATTTGCGGAAAATGTTTTATTAGCGATTTGAAGTGCACTAAAAATGAGAATCATCCATAAAAGAGCAAGCCATGTATTAGGGCTTGGATGTTTAATTAATAGTGATGTTAAAAATGTAACTATTGCTGAAAAAAGTAGCGAAACAAACCAACCTGAGCTTCTTCTATACTCCAACTCCCAATCCCAAAGGAATATGGTCTTTATTGCTTTCACTCTCAACACAAGACAAAGATAAGAACTAGTTTAAGCAAAACTTTTTGCTATTTTATTTGTTTATCTTG
>TARA_B110000858_G_scaffold17273_1_pt1 | contig 22292 bp, 27 predicted proteins | sample TARA_B110000858 | Tara Oceans TARA_B110000858 (sample SAMEA4398247) | marine metagenome | biome: Polar Biome; feature: [SRF] surface water layer (ENVO:00010504); material: water (ENVO:00002006), including particulate matter (ENVO:01000060) such as... | depth 5 m | reverse complement strand
TAACTTACTGCTTTGTAGCCCGAGTCTCTTGTAGTAACAAGTTCAGGTAGTATTGCTTCAATATCTTGGGCAATTACTCCTATATCGTGACCAGTTTTAGAAGTAACATCTGATATGTTTTCTTTCCAATCAAACGATACTCCTTTAATTTGTTTTACTTTATTTAATGCATCGGGAATTACCTCGATATTTTCTTTTAATCTTTCATCTGATGAGTAGTACGCTGTAATGTCTCCAGTAGCTACTATTTCTCCTGTTGTACCTGTTGCTGCAGCTCCTACTCCAAAACTATCAAACTGTACATCAGAGGTTGTTGTTAACCCTCCGTTAAAGTTAACATAGGAAGAGGTAGTGGCGAATGATGATGACGTAACAGTTCCAGCTACATCTGCTCCTAGTATATAAGAAGAGGTGATTGCATTTTCTATTGAACCTGTTAATGTACCGTTAATAATTCCTGTTACGATTAGGTCTCCAGAAATTGTTGCTGCACTAGCAGTTAAAGGTCCTGCTAAATCAATTGAACCGGTAAACTGATGTTTATCAGATGTTTCGTCTCCAAATATATTACTACCAGTAGAAAATGAAATAGATGAACTTACAACTGTAGTATTTACTTTAGTGGCATTAATAGTACCTGTTACTGTAAGATTACCTGTTAAAGTATCTGTAGTGTTCTTTAAGTAACTATTTGCTACTGATGCTGAGGTTATTAATTCTACCCAGCTTCCGTTATGAGCATAATAAGCTTTACCCTGGTCGTGTACGTGTGCAAACATTCCGTGGTAATTTGCTGCAGAAGGTAAAGAGGCAATTGTTGGGTAGAGGAATCTAATTTTATTATTAGGTCCTGTTACTTCAACTATACCGTCTATTGACCCGGTTCCTTTTAAATTTATACTACCTGTTGAGTTTAAAAGTATATTACCAGTTTGAGTTAAACTTCCTACAGTAGTTGTATTTCCATTTCTAACCTCGTTGCCTAAGCTTAAAGCACTTCCTGTATGTATTAAGTCCCCTGTTAAGGTTATATCACCAGTCTGTGTTGTGTTTCCTACTTCAATTACATTACCTGTAATATTAAAGTCACCTACTTGAGTCTTGCTACCTGAATGTAAATAACTCCCAGTTTGGGTGTTAGTTCCTATATGAAGTTTTTGACCTGTTACTGTATTGTTTCCGGTCTGTACTTTATTACCGTCGAAGTTTTGATTACCTGTAATAGTCTGATTACCTGTCTGAGTTAATGGACCTTGTAAGTCTTCACTCCCTAATATGAGAACAGAACCAGTAAGTTGATGTGTATCATCCGCTGTATCTCCAAATTTATTAGAACCCGAGGTATACATTATTGAAGTTGCAACTGTAGTAGTAATAAACTTTTGAGCTGTAACTGTACCGTTTACATTTATATTACCAAAATGATTGTACGCTCCAGTGACGTGAAGTATGCTACTAGAGTAGTTGAATCTAAAATTAGGTGAACTAGTTAAAAATTCGTTTGAACCAGAAGCGTTATTTCCTGATTTTAACTGTATGTATGTATCTTGACCAGATGCAGATGGGAAAGGAAGGTGTACTGGGGACCCTAAAGCTTCAGGTTTAAATAAACTTACTGTATTATTATTTACAGAAGCAGAGTTAAAGTACTCTCTAAAATTCTGATCTAACTCATCTTGAGTTAACGGCGATCCTTTTATTCCTCTATATGTAAGTCCCATTAGTTATTCTCTAAATTAGTTATTCTAGTCTCAAGTTGATCAATACGTGCGTTTTGCTCTTTTACTGCCTCTATTAAGACTCCGACTACGTTGCCGTAGCTAACAGATAGCCATCCTTCTTTATCTTCAAATACGACTTCTGGTATACTAGAGGATACTTCTTGGGCAACAACTCCTACTTGTGTTCTACCGTCCATATCAAAAGTTACTCCTCTAGAATTTAAAATTCTATCTAAGGAACCTGAAATAGTGGTAATGTTTGTTTTGAATCTTTCATCAGATACTTGACTTATTGTACCCGTAGCTCCTATACTTCCTGATACATATAGCTTATGGCTAAGAACGTTAATTGGTTCTGCTACCCCTATACCTACACTTCCGCTAGAATCTACTAAGAAACCTTCTGCGCTATTTAATCCAGCACTCCCTGAAAAGAAAGCTACTCTTCTATCAGCACCTAAGCTACCTATTCCTTTAAGAAGAGGTACTCTATGTGATTGTATATTTACTGGTACGTTTAAACTACTTGAGTAGTGTAAAACTAAAACTGTACCGCTATTGTCTATGGAGCTAGAATAGAAATACGAACCAAAGTTAGTATCCATTTCACCATAGGTTAAGCCTTGTCCTTTATTTGCTCTAAACGTTATCGCCATTATAGGTCTATTTTAACGACTAATGTCATATCTGTGTTTAATGGTTTTGGTACGGGTCTTCCGGTTTTTGCTACAGCTACTAATTGATTGGCTTCGTTATAAAGACCAATTGTTGTAATGTAAGGAGAGAATGCACTCCCTGTTACATTAGAAGCTATAACTCCATTTGAACCTGTTACCGATGTAGGATTAAATGTATGATTCATTTCTGAATCTTTAATCTTACAATGTACATTATATGTATAAATAGGTTGGTTTGATTTCCATCTCAATTTATGTCTACTATATGTACTATAGTATCTTGCTGTTTTAGGATCAGTGATGATCGCTAGCCCTTGATTGTAGATAATATCTCCAATTATCTGCTTAGGGTTGGTATAATTTTTTTCTGAACCGCTATAGATTAGATTTCCATCGCCATCGTCTATAATTTCGATTCTTTGTTGACTTTGATTAGGTATAATATATTCTTCTGGAGATTCTATAACATAATCTTCTTCGTTTTCTACATAATCATTACCATCTATTATATTAGAACTGTACCATTCGTTTAAGTTCTCTATATAGCTATTGGTTCCGTCTACTTTATTTTGAGCGTACCCATCGACTACAAACTTGTCTCTATCTTCCATTAAAGGTTTAATAGAAATCGTATTAGGTTCTAAATGTGTACCGAAAATATTTTTTGGAAAAGATATTACTCCTACTTCATCTTGTAAATTTCTAGAACCGCTATAAGTTAATGTAGTTTGTAGAGATAAATCTCTTGATCCAGAGTATATTCCGTCTCCTATTCTATCAGCGTAAAATGAATGATTAACACTATCAAAAACTAATTTTTCGTACCTACCATTACGGTAGTCTAAAGGGTAGGGGTATCCAGGTGTAGAACCTGAAAAGCCTCTCAACGTCTCTATTCCATAACCTGAAAGTAGACTACCTGTTACTTCCCATTGCTTTTTAGCAACATAGTCAGATATAAAGACATCTTGACGATTTAGTTTTTTGTATGTGCTCATTCATTAATAGTCAAGCTTGATTCTAACGAGTGCTTCTTTTGTAAAATCTTTTAGAAGTGGTCTAGAAAGTTTTGCAACTGCTAATAAGTCGTTATTATCATTATATAATCCAACTGTAGTTACAAAAGACTGTGGAGAGTTAATCATAACATTATGTCTGATTTCTCCTGATCCTGTAATCAACGATGGGTTTGTAGAGTAGTTAAACTCAGCATTTCTTGCTCTTACAAATATAAAGTTAGATGAAATAGTTTCTTCTGATTGAAGTCTGAATTTAGGTTCTCTGTTTATAATATCATAGAAGCGTCTAGTGTTAATTGCAGAGACAGGATTATTATTCCTATTTGTGTTTAACTTTAAACCTCCATCTTCAATATTTCCATCTAATGCTGAACCGTTAATTAGAATTACTCCAATGTCCGGTAAAAATTTACCGTAAGAACCAGACCCATTTGTATATCCATCTGAGTTTTTAGCTCCTGGTGATACTGTCCCTGTAGATCCAGAAATAAGTTCATATACTCTACCTGAGTCTGAGAAAGTCGTAGTAGCAACTAAGTTACTATTATCTGTTACTCTAATTGAACCTTGACTCCCTGAAACATTAAGTATTAAATCTAATGAACCGGGTAATAACTTTTCTTTGTATCTAGCTCTATCTACTGCTATAACGTAAAAGTATTCTGATGTCTGTGTTCCAAAAGTAAATTTAGCTTCTTCATCACCTAAAACTAAGTTTCGGTATTGTCCATAAAGAACAGAAGAAGGTGATTTCCCAGGTACGCTATCGTTAAATAATAGTGATCCTGATCCTTTTTCATCAGCATATCCAATTGAAAATTGGACTCTCGATATATCTAAGTCAGAGCCTGTGTTATATAAATTGTAGTAGTAATCTCCTGATACTCCACCAATCTGGGTTGAGGAGGTGAAGAAGCCGTTTAATGTTACCGTATCTCCTGTCCATACTGGAGCTGTTACCGACTCCGCACTAATTACTATATCTTCTTGGTCAAATCTTTTATACGACATAATTAGTTGGTTTTAGTAATTGTTACCGGTACTGTTATTCTAGCTCCAGAATCTCTACCTACAACCGTAATAGTTGTTTGAAGTCTTGTTCTGTCACCAAATAAAGTATTTACAGTAGTAGAAGTTAAATTAACTGATGTACCAATTACTGATTTAGATACGTTAGTACCTAGTGTTGTAGTGCTGTTCAATGCTTCTGCTGCTTCAGTATTAATACCTACCCCGGTAAATGAGTTTAGAACTCTTGCATCTGCTATTACTGCTGTATATCCTCCTGCTTCGAAAGTAGAAGTAGCACCTTGGTAGTTTAAAGTCTGTGGAGAGATTGCTAATGAAGCTCCTTGTTTTAAAGTAATAGAAGAAAAACCTAAATCTAAAATTGGTAATTTAGAAGTTCCTCTAGGTAGAGTAGTTAACTTATACTTCATTATTTGAGTTTCATCTGGAAAGGCTTCTAATAGAGGCATATTTTCCAATGCTTCCCCATAGAGAGCTGAACCTGATGGATGGGCTGGATTATATAATGTATAATCTATTTCATCATCCGATAGGGCAAATTGTGTAATTTTAAAAGAACCATCGCCTCTAGCCAAAAGCTCTCTACCTTTTTTGGTCAAGATTGCATCGACGGTAATTATCGAATTGTTTAAGTATCCCATTTTGAAATGTGTTTATATATAAATATGGTTGGTTAAATGTTTTATTGTATTGAAGTTACTTGTCCAATTTCATCTGTTGTTATTATAGTACCTTTGTCTATAGAGTATACTTTACTGTTTACAGCTCTTACAAATCTAGTACCTTGTTCTTGCTCTAAAAAGCTTCCCGCTTGTGGAAAACTTGAATAAGCCTTGTTAGGATGAGAACCAGAAAGCTCTGTATTAAAGAATATATTAATAATTTCTCGATCTGACAACTGTATCGCCTTAATTGTTGTGTTACTAGAGTCATTAGGATGTATACTTCCTCTAAACTCTTTTAATGCAACAGCAGGATCATTTCCGGGTATCGAGTTAGCAAGTACTCTAGTTTGAAAATTATCATAGTTAAAATCAAAGATAGGGCCTGCTTTAGTTGTCTTAGTACCCTGGTACCTACTGCTTATTAAACCTATTTTAGAATAGGAACAATTTTGAAGTTCTGCCGGTTCAGCTGATTGTGAAAGTATTGCTATTAGATTACTAGGTACCGCAGCGTTGGTATTTCTATCTGCTACCTGTCTTGTAGCGCTTAATTTACTTCTAGCTGAATTGCTTAGTAGTACATTGTAGTCATTGTTGATAAATGAAACAGCAACATAGGGTACAAATACAAACTCAGAGTCATCGTATATTACATTCTCGTCAAAATCTAAAGTAGTTGGCAATTCGTTTATTACAAAATCAGTTAGTTGAAAAAAGTAATATCCTCTTCTTTTCTGTCTTCCTAATATTGATGATTTAACTATTTGTCCATTGAAATTAAAACGAAACTCAGTTACCTCTTTAAGTGCAGGTTCAATTTTTACATTATTTTTACTTATTACAGGCATAGCTATACCTTTTACAGTATAGGGGGCTACAGGGTCTATGTAAGGATAAGAGCCAGTTACACTACTACTAATTAGTAAATTAGCGTTACCTGTTCCCCAGTTCGTTGGATTTGCTCCGATAAATTCTTGTAGCGTCATAATTAACTAAATCTTGCGTAATACTCTGATCCGTAAGTATTCTGTGTTTCAAAATAAATATTCAAAGTACTAGTATCTGTTATTAAATTACCTCCTGTTGGAGCATCGTACCAGCCGTCAAATGTACCTCCTGGATAGTACGCTGATGTTCCTACTATTGTGAAAAATTCATATATGTCATAGTTATGTTCATATGCTATAGAGCCTGAGGTTTGAGCTACTGTACTTGGATATGTAAGTTCTATAAATCCATCTGCAGAACCTGTAGCTTGTATTGTGAATGTATCGCTTAAATACGTAGCTATAAATTCAATGTTACATGAAGCAGGAATAGGTTCAGAAAGATTAAACACAGTCAAATCAAACTTAATTATTGGCTGAGCAGTCTTTTTAAATACGTTTACTCTATTTAAATCTTTACCTGTTACCCTTACTCTAGATCCTGAGAATTCCCCTGTTAATTTAGGAGATTCTTTTATTTCATTATACGGTGCTTTACCTAAAGGTGTTACTATAGTTTGAGTATAGTTAGTAGTGGTGCCTTCTACAAATGCTCCAGCATTAGAAGCAGTGATCAGTCCGACATCTATTGAACTGGTGTATTGTTTTTCTTCCCAAGATACCTCAACCTGTTTTGCTTTACTCCTATTTAGGGAGTGTGGTTGAATTATTAACCCTGTGTTAATATTAGATCTTGCAGGTATAAAGTCTTTTATTATTCTGAATATGCTATTATCAAAATACTTAAGTGTATGTACGAATACTCTTGGATCAGCAAAAAAATCTTCTCCAGCCCAATAGCTATCCCAGTTTTGCCATAGTATTTGAATATCTTCCCAGACAGGGGTATCATGGGTAATAGCAAGAGCTATTTTATTCAATTTATGATAAGCGGTATCTGAGTTTTGTCTAGGATCTCCAATGTAGTCATCAATATCAAACGAACTAGTGATATGTAGATTAATAAAGTTCTCTGCTATATCCTTATAGTTAAGCCCAATCTCTACTGTATGTATATCGTCAGAGTATTTATCTTTCTCGTTAACGATAGATGTATACCTTGATAACGTACTACCTGTTAATATACTTCCTGTTAAGTCTAATCTTACTTTATCTAGAGATGAAGTAGTATGAGTATACGGGCCTAAGTATTTATTTTTATCTATTTTTGCACCACCTGTTTGTCTTATTTCTAATAAATCTGAAGGAATACCAAAGCAGTTTATTAAAGCACGAATTCCTCTATCTGTTCCTTTTGATTTTAAAAGTAAAGGTAAGTTATGATAAATTCTTTTATATATCTCTTTCTGGTAATTATCCTTAGCTACAGGTTGTAGGTTTTCATTAGCTGAGCCTGATAATATAGTTAAGGTATCTAATATTAATGCTGAACCGGTAGAGGGGGTTTCTCCCACTAACATTGAAAATAAATTTCCAGTACTAGAGTTAGAATTATAAAGTTTTACACCGAAGCTTTCTATAGCTTCTCTAACTAAATCTTTTGAGATACCGTAATCTAACCTATTATCTGCATCATACTTGTCTGATGTAGCTTTAAAGTAAATCCATAAATTATCAAAGTGTTGACCTATCATATTTAAGAAAAGCATGTACTGTGCGTTATTGCTATCTTCTCTTAAAAATAAAGGAACAGTGTTTGTAAGATTGTCTGAATTAGTATTATCAAAGTTTTCTGCTACTGTTAACTGATTTAGATACCAGTTTTCTGTGGCTGCGTTTGAACTTATATAATTTTCATACGGTTTACTAGAGTTTTCTTTTGGCCAGCTATTACTACCACTTTGAAAGTATAAGAATCTATCGTAATGGTCGAAATTTTTAACTACACCGGATACTAACCCCTCGTAGTACTGTGAGCTTCCGCTTGCATTATTAGGTACGTATCCTGAGCTTTTAATTGAGCTTATTGTAGATTCGTAACTTTTTATTAAATCTAATTTATACTTAAAATTACGTAATCTTTCTTCGGCAGATGAAAAGTGGATAAAGTCAGAGTAGTCGTTATGGTCAACATCTATTTGTGCACTTGTTTCATTAAACAGTGCTAAGAGTTCATAATTACTTCCAGTTACAGGGTAACTAAATAATTCATTGTAGTTAAAGAACTCTGTAGGATTTGAATTCTCGTCTGCAATTTCTACATTAAAATTAGGTCCTTTAAGGTTTGAAGGTTTAAATACTTCAGGTAAAAGTTCTGCTGACACTTCATACCCTATGCTATCAGATATTGTCTCTTCAATATTAAAAAGAGTGTTCTGAGATACTGTAGAGGGTAAGGGTTTGTATAGTTTAACTATTATTGATGAACCCTTGTCTACTTTTTCGAAACCTATATTAAGTACCTTTATCTCTTCATCTCCGTATTTTAAATAAACTTCATTAAGGTATTGAGAGCTATTAAATTTTTCTATAAAAGCGTTTACTTTATTAGAAAAACCTTCATCAGAGTCAATAGTAGTAAGTCCTCTAAGTTCAGTACGGTCTTGAGATATTTCTTCAACAAAAAGGGTATATATAGCTTTAGAGTCTGAAAGTGTATCGTTAGAGAAATTATATACTAACTTTACATCTCCGTTTTCGTATCCAAGTTCTTGTACATCCGCTATTGGATTTATACTTATTTGTGACACTCCTATGCTTCCAGCAGATGCTCCTCCTCCTTCTACTTGAAAATTGGTATAGTCTTTTACTGTTTCAACTAAATCATCATTTAAAGAGTAAACTTTTACACTACATATATTAGTAGCTGTATCAAACAGACTATTAACTGTGTATGATTCAATTAAAACTTTTTCACTGTCTATTATATTAGCAGTTCTCTCTAAAGTTTTAGAATCTAGAGGCGTAAGTATGTAGTTATATTTAATCACTAGCTCCTGCTATTTGTAGTTCAATTATTTCTTGATTAGCTTCTAATAACTGCTGTCTCAATTGTGAGATTTCATCTAATAAAGGTTGAATGTCTTCAGTGTCTTTGTCAAAATCTATTAGGTTTCCGCTTGTAGTAACTAAGTATTCGTGAGAGTTAGTTGCTCCGTTTATTGGTATTTCGTTAAACAGTTCTTCATATAATACAAAAAACTCTTCAACAGTTGGCTGTTCTTCAACTGGTTCTGGTTGACCGAATGTTTTAAAAGACCTATCGATAACTTTATCAAAATCTTCTTTATCAAACTGTGTTTTCTGTATCTTTATTTGATTAACCATTTCTAGTGACCTTAAATGTATTATTATTGTCTACTACTAAAGTGCTGTCGTTTACTGTAGTTTTAATTAACAACCTATAAAATCTTTCAGGTTGAAAAGATCTCATATAGACGTTAAAGAAACTACTTGTATTGTCAGAGCTTATTTTTGTATGTTCACTAAAGTTTACTATCATCTCTCCGCTATACTCATCTTTTATCCCCCAGTATGAATTAGTAGGAAGTTTATACTCTCTTAGGTATATAGAGGTTGTACTAAATTCTCTTTTAGGGTGCGTAGGTCTAGTAGATAGTCTAAATTTAACAGTGTCTGAGTCTGCATACTTAGCTTTTGCGTTTTTTATAGTAATATTAACTAAATCAGATCCTGATAGTGGGGCTTCTATATTTTCTAGAGTAGAGACATGTGTGCTGTCATCCCACTTAATTTCTAAGTACGGAGGAAATATTGTGTTTGTATCTGATCCGAAGTACTTTAGGTTTATTGAGGAAGTAGTATTAGTTTCTAAGCTATCTTCTAATTTTAAAAGGATTCCGTTATTTTGTATAGAGCTAGTTTGAGCTACTACTATTGAGCTTACGTTAATATCTAAATCGTGATTAGAATTTATTCCTTTAGTTTGAGAGCTATTAGGTGAGTTTAAATAATCTCCACCAAGGGTACTCCATAAGTCTGCTTGGTTAGCTCTATGTTTCCATGTAACTCCTGTAGTGTTAAGAGGTTGGTCATCTCTTTTACCTGTTCCCATTACCCATGAGTTAGAGATGGGATAAGCTTCGATAGCATACGATTGGGGTAGTTCTCCTGCTTCAGCAAGTGCTAGGTGTAGACTTGCGGACCACTCACCTGTCACTTTAGAATTTAGAGTGGAGTTAATTATGGAAGAGTCAAACTGTATAAGTGTTCTCTGTATGTTTGATACTTGGTTTACATCTTTATATGTACCAATTTCTAAAATCTCATCTTTACCTGCGTTACCGTAAATGTTTACAGTATTAGTTTCAGACCAAATAATAGTATCTTTTTCGGGATATATTCTATATACTGCCATATTATAGTGTTGTTACTCTTCCTTGTATGTCTACATCTGGAAATTTTAATTCAAAAATACATGGGTCTAAGGATGGGTACACGACATTGCTTTTTGTAGCACCTCTCACATCGTATCCAAATTCAGAATAATTTCCTCCTGTTTTGTTTATTACTTCTATAGCCTCAACCGTCTGTATACCTTTTACTCCATCTAGTAATGTATATATTGGAGATAGATTAATAGGTTGATTGATTGACCATCTATTTGTATTAAAATATTCCTTTAGTTTAACTGTACATGCTAATAGTACGTCTCTTGATGATGCTGCTGGAAGTGTGACTACTTCAAAATTAATTCCAATATTAACTATAAAAGCATCAAGTATATTTACTCCGTCTGCTATCATCATAAATTGAGATAGGTATGTCTTTAGGTTCTCTTTTAAGGAGTACGGTGTGTTAACTAATTTCCCGTTATTATCCAGTGCTAAGGTATATAATGAAATAGCTAAAGGATTAGTACTTAGTAATCCGTCTTTTTGTGTATCCCCAGAAGTTTGAGTTGCATATACTTTTGCTATTGATCCAAACCTAGGAGGTAGGGATAGCGATCGGATTGCATAATCTTGTAATGTAACGGTACGTTGTTGTTCTGAAAACGAACGTAAGGAGTTTTGTCTGAGCTCTTCTGTGCTGTCTCCGTCTTTTCCTCCTGCTGCAGCTTTGGTATTATTAAATGCTAACGTGTTAGCTGAGGTATTATCTGAGAAGGCTTCTGCTGGAGCTGTTACTATGTTGGTGATTGAGTTAGCAGGTACGTTAGCTTCTACTCCTCCTCCTGTTAGGTAGCGAATAGTGAGGGTAGTCTCTGAGGGAGCTGATCCGTATGCACTTGTAAATAGAAAGTTAGAGGGGTCGTAAGAGCGGTAAAGTTCGTTTGTACTGTTTTGACCTGCATCTATACTATTTTGCATTCTAAAAGGGTCCGGTAGAAAGTCTCTTTCATCACTTCCGGCAATTCCAGAACCAAATTGAATTTCCAATATGCCTTTAGATGTGAATCTAGTTACAAACCTCCTAGGTACTTTTTTAAGTCTAAGTAATGTAGGGGCTAGGTTACTATCTGTAGCGGTATTAGATACTTCTTGAAATATTGTATCTTGACCTAAAAATGGTACTTCAGTCCACTCCTTACCGTCACTGTCTATAATATCTAATATTCTAATGATATTAGTATCGTCTACTTTTACTGTAGCAAATTTTTCTGCTGTTGTGTAGGTCTTTGAAGTACTCTTTATAGTCCCAGAGTATGCTTTTACTTTTTTAGTAAGTGTATATTCAGCTGGTTTACCATTTTCATCTAAAGAGTAGATCTGTACTTCTGTAGGATCATAAGAGCTAGAGAATTTAAAATCTACTGGCTTAGAGGTTAAGAATGTTGGATTATTAGATGTAGTGGCAGAGAGTACAGATGATTCCTGTACCTTTAAAGCTTGATCCCAGTTTGGTTTATAGTTTAGTCCGGTCGCTGTTACATTCTGACTAACTGTCATTTCCACAGATGATGCAGAAGTCACTTTGGGTTTGTAACCCATCATGTATGCTAGTGAATATAAGTTAGCAGGGTTTTTAGCGTGTTGTAAAAAAGTTTCCTGTAGCTGGGTGTCTTGGTAAAATGACATTACATCTCCTACGTATGATGCCATTTCTATAAACATCATTCCTGGTGATGTAGGTGAAAAGTCATTATAAGCATCAGGGAAATAATTTTTAGCATACTCCATTAACTGAGTCTTAAAGTCGCTAAAACTTTTATTTATGTATTTAATATCTCTTTCTTCAGCCATTATTGTTCAAAATTTATTACTACTTCATCTTCTATATTAGTATCTCTGACTTTATATTGAAGCGTGAACTGTACAGTGTTATTATCCGGAGTCCCTATAGTGTTAATTTCTACTGGTTCTACTCTTGGAAAATATATTTTTAAATCATTTCGTACTATTGCATCAATCTCTCTTATTTTATCTTGTGTGAGTTGATCAAAAAGTAAATTTTGTAACTTATTACCAAATAAAGGATTGAGGTATCTTTCTCCTCTCGCAGTTAAAAAGTAATTTATAATGTTGGTCTTAATAGCATCCTTAGTTTGATATGTAGAGTTAAATACCGCTTGCCCATTAAAGGGTAGGCTTATACCTACAGCTTTACTAGGCTGGTTATCTATTGGTGATATTTTCTCTACACTTACTGGCATACTATGTTAATTCTCCTTTGCTTTTTTTATTAGCTAAATCTAAAACATCTTTAGCTTTTTTAACGAAATCTAATTTACTTAAGTCTAAACTCCCTTGCATTGATTCTACTGTGCTCATTCCTAAGTTAGCAGCTTGTGTGGTTGCTAGAGTGGGTTTAGAAGCTCCAGTATTATTAATTATGTTATTGTAATCTGTACCTGTCATTTGACTTTTAGTCATATTGAGCATCTCTTGAATGCCATCGGGTGTGTTACTAAAGTTTAAATTAGTAGACTTAGGTGCAGGGGGCATACCTATCATTTCAGCTAATTCCTGTCGTGATGGCTTTTTGGGTGCCGACCAGGCGGTTGTGCCGGGTTCTGGTGCTTTGCTATACTTAGGTGAGTTAGGTTTAGAGGCTATTCTTACTGCCTCTGTTAAAACCTCTTGTAACTCCTCCTTAATAGCTGCTCGCACTTCTTCTCGTATGATTTTACGTAATTGATCGAGTTTCATATATATAAATAGTTAAATTATGGAAGTTGATTATCTAATCTGAATTTTACTTCATCTAATAGCACATCGGTGTCTGAACTAAAAGATGGTTGTCCTTTTATTACTGCTACTCCTTCATCTAATGTTCTTGCAACACCGAATCTTCTTGGTGCAATATCTGGTGATGTAGGGTCTTTTTCTATCTCTAGTGCATAAGTAATGCCGTTTTCAGCAGTATAGGTAAATGAACCTGGTTCTGCTTTATCTTTTGGGGTTAAATTTTGTAGTGAATCTAATAAACCTTTTAAATTATCTTTAAAGGAACTGTCATTAGAAGTGTTACTAGCTCCAAGATTGCTGTCATTAATCTTCTGTAGACTGTCTGTTAATGTCTTTATTGCTTTATTTATACCAGCTTGATCATTATTTAAGTCTGATCTTGTAAAAGCTCCATTTTTTCCAGTACCAGTACCAGCTATTACAATATTCGTTGCTCCATTATCAATATCCTCTTGAGTGCCTAATACTTTAGTGTTTGACAATTCCCCTGCAGAGTCAAGCTTTGAATTACCTACAAAGAGTGGTCCTAGGGTAGAAAATATAGTAATTTCATCGTCGTCCATTAGACCTAAGTCTTTTAACTCATCTTTATTTAAATTTCCATTTTTTAAATCTTCTTCGATTTGAGCGGAAACTTGGCATGATGAAATAGCTGATTCGGTTCTAGAGAGTACGGTGCTTATAGCAGATAGTTGAGATGCAGGTGTTTCTAATACAGCCTCTACCCCTGTTATGATCACTTCAATTTGAGTTATCATTTCTTTCATCTTTACTAGTAGGTCACCAAACTTAATAGGGAAATTAGCAGGTAAACCAAAGCCAGGTGGGATGGATAGTGGAATTGGTAGTGCTGATATTACTTTAATAATTACTTTTAAAGCCTTTACTGGTAGTTTTAAAGCTTTAGGAAGTTTTCTAAATTTATTAAGCCTGCCGTTAATACTAGATAAACTTTTATTTAAATTTTGTTGTTTATTCTTTAACCTATCTAACTTACCAAGAGTAGGGCATCCTGCTGATCTAAAATTATCAGAAATTTCTGTAGTCTGTGCTATAACATTAGCAGCAAGTTTACCTTGTAGTTTACCTACAATCTTAGCAATACCTGCGGACATTCCGCTTTCTTTTAAATTTACATATGCCATTACTCAGTAAATACTTTTTTAGATTTTAAATTTGGTATTCTATTTTTCAGTACCGGTACAATAGGTAGTATTGCATTAGCGATTGCTATAAGTTTAGCAGCAAACACTGGTGGTGCTGGTGGTGCTGTTGCAATACCTTTAACTAGTTGTTCAAATTGACCTAACCAATCTTCTAACCACTTTGCAGTAGTCTCTCCTTTAAGTACAGGTTCTTGCTCTCTCTTTAATGCTGCTACACCTAAGTATATTTTCTTAGCGTCTAACCCTACATATTCTTCTCCATCTAAGCTAACGGTTTTAGCATTTAGACCAATTCCTTCTTTAGCTGAAAATAGTGCGTGTTCATCGTAGGCGTTAAAATATAGTCGACCTGAGTTGATTATAACTTGTGCTCCTTTAAATTTATTAGCTGTTTCAGGTGCTTCACTCCAGGCATCTCTCTTAGTATTAGCCTCCTCTAGGTCTATAGTATGATCTGAGGTTAAATATATAGAAGACTTATCTTCATTTATAGTTTCAACAATAGGATCAGTTCCTTTTTTATTCTCTTTTTGACCGTTCCGTATGAGAGTAAATGGCTGTCCGTTATTGGAATTATCTGTAAATTCATTAGATTCGAATTTAGTTCCACCGAATCGTATACTTGAACCGTGTCGACTTTCTATTGTTATGTCTCCTGGGAAGTTTTGAAGCGGGGAAATATTACCTAACTCTTCAAAATCTTTATCAAAATCGTTATTGCTGTCCTGAGTTTGGTTAGTGTCTGGGTAAGCATTGTGATGAGGGTGGTTCCAGATAGGGACTATTGCATCCCAGTATACTTTTGTTGCATTAGGATCTGATGCTCTTAACTCGGTAGGTCTCGATACCAATGTGACTATCTCTCCCTTGAGGGGCATAATCTTAATATTAGCGTGATTACAGTATGCAAATTTTAAATCACCATCCTCTTCAGTTGGTGAACCAATTTCTCTATAAAATACACCATTGACGGATTGAGATTCACCTAGGTCTTTATATTTAGGATGAAATGCATCGTAGATTATATCAACCACACGTACATAGTTAGAGCCGGCAGTACCGGATGAACCTTGCGTTCTGCCTGTGTTACCGAATTTGCTTGTACCTAAACCTAGATTGTTATTCATCTTCTTCTAAAGGATCTTTAGATACCTCTTTTAGTTGCTCTTCTTGTGCGTTAGTTTCATCTAGTAAGTCCTGTAAATCAGAGAAGTCAAACTCACTTCCAGTGTCCCCTTTAGCTTGAGCGCTTTCCATCCTTTGTATGATTGTCGCTAACTTAACTAATGAATCGTCATTCTTAACTCCTATTTCCATGTACTCTTTTATCATAGGAACAATTAAAGTAGCGTCGCCGATACTTTCAATAAGAGGTTTTAATTCACTTATTAGTGACTTTACCTGCCCTTTAGTCTCTTTAGAGTTGTCGTAGATTTCACCAAAAAGGTCAGATAGAGTTTTTCCTTTAAATATTTCTTTATCTAAACTCATAATAGTTCTTTATTATAAATAGACTTACAAAGGATTATTATTTAACAAGCCTTGATCATAGTAGAATAAATACTTTCTCATCCACTCTTCTTTTAGTACAGATATGACTTTAGTTAAGTGAGGTGTCTCACACTCTGTCATTTCTCGAATATAAATGTATAAGGCTTTCTTTTTAAATAAATCTAAATCATGACGGGTTTTAAATATAGTCAGAACAGCATCGGCGATTTGTTTATCTGAGTCTTTCATAAACATATCATCTAAATCCTCATACATCTCTCCAACCCATTCGTCTAGAAAGTTAGAAAGTGAAATTGCTGATGGAGAGTCAAGGTCTAATGTAACTTCAAATGAATCTTCTATGTCAGAGAAAGAACCAACTTGCTTAAGTCGTTTATAGTTTTTGTTATTGTAGTTAATTAACCACCTCTTAACAATGGTCCCGAAGTAAGAGTATGCTTTTGCTCCATTATCTGGGTCAAACTTCATTATCTTTTCTTCTAATAGCACTGCTACAATTTCATGCTTTAAATCTTCTATTTTTTCCACATCGGTATAATAGAATTTAAAAGTATGTATTATATTCTCTGCTAACTTGTAAAAAGGTAGGTATATGTGGTCTGTAAATATCTTTGCTCGGTAATCTGAGTCTATAGAAACGTTATATCTCTTTATGTAGTCTTCTGTTTCTGATGTAAAGTAATTAGCTTTGGATTTCTTCCTTGCCATAATTATCTGGGAGCATGTATCTGTTCAGTTCTTTTTGAACTTCTTTCATTTGGTTGAAAAACTCTCCAACCTCATCGTCTGACTGAAATGTACCCTGCTCATCTAGGGTTTGTAAGTGTTTATGTGATGCAGAAACTGTCAACGAGATGTTTTGAAGGTATTCTACTTGGTCCTTCACGACATCTTCATAGTTTTCTACTTTTTTCACTAGGTTATTAATAATATACACTAATATTACCCCTAAGGCAACTAAAATCCCAATTATTATTTGATAAGTTAACATATTATAAGTTTTTTAACATATTTGACAATCCTTCTGAGGCTTTTACTGGTCTACCCGTTGAAGCTGTGGCTTTTTGTACCTTTGGTGTAGCAGAACCTCCTGAAGCCTTCCATAAATCGTATTCCACCTTGGAAGCTAAGAAGTCTGCAGTGTGTAGCACTGAAATAATAGAAGTCTTTTGTCTAGACGACTCAACATGACTGAAGAAGTACGCTTCATTTGCTTTATCGAACACTCCATCATGACATCTTATAGCTAAAAACTCTTTCTGGGTTACTTTAACACCAAACTTCTGTAAAATAAATAAAGATCGGTCTGGAATAAGCATGAAATCAAGTTCTGAGTTGAAGGTATACATTTCTGATAGCTTATCTTGCCTCCATTTATCGGTTTGAGGTATGTAGTTGGGTTGATCACCGTCGCCTATCTTACCTAAATCATGGAACAATGCGGCAAAGACAAGCTCTTCATCGGTGTAGTCTATCAATCCACCCATCTCCTCGTATAACCTAGATTGCTTTACCGCGTATTGTACCACTCTGTTAACATGATCTACATATCCACCTGCAAAAGCATTATGATACCAAGATTTCCCACTTGCAGGAGCCATCATATAGGTATCCTCCATGTGTTTAATCATAGCTACCACACTTTCCTTACGGTCACCAAGGTAGGTCTCAACTATCTTTAAATGTTTAACGTAATTAGATTGAATCTTTTCTGCCGATAATGCCATATGATATTATTTTATAATTATTATATTAGTATTGTTATAATTTATATGTACTTATATATTATATTTAAGTATTTATTTAATTATTAATATCTATATATTATTTAATATAGTTAAGATAACGATAATTAATTTAAGAAGCAACTATTCTACTATAAAATCTATAGAAATTTCTTTTTCTAAGTAATTTATACCTGCATCCCAAAAGATTACTGCTTTAATATTGATAGTATCTCCTTCCATTTCTGGAGGGAAAGGACCTACGATACGTTTTCCATAGAGTTCTTTAATATTTTCATTTTTAGATAAGTAAACTCGGGTTTGAGCTACAATTGGTATTACATCATAACCGTATTCCCATGTTGTATCTGTATAGAAATTAGCTTGTACTACTGATACTCCATTGTAATGCCAAAACTCTCCGGTAGGAGTAGCAAAAGTATTGATAGAAAACCGAGGATAATATGTACCATCCCAAGATAAATCGATATGGTAGTACCCATTTTCATCTATTTCTGAGGGAAGCTCTAAGAAAGCCTCACAACCTCCAGGGCATACGTCAGGTAATACCTCTTCTTTTTCACAAGAACAGAGGGATAATAAACCTATAGTAACAAGTACGTAGAGTATTATTTCTAATAATTTTTTCATAATATAACCTTTATTTTTTAATTACTTAAATATACGAAGAATAATTCGGTTAAGCAACTTTATGCATGTTTAATATGCTGATCTAAGTTCCATACTATCATAGCATTTAAATCTTCTTCAGGATCATTCAACTGCTCCCATTCAAACTGTATCGACTCAGATAGAGATATTAAAATATCACTAGATAAATCAGGTAACGTTTCGTTATTCAGCTGTTTAAGTGCTATTACTTCTAATAATTCGGATTGGATGTAATCTAATAATCTATTCATATAACCTTTATTTTTATTTATACTTAAATATAAGAAGAAAATAGCGGGGAGGCAACTTTTAAAGTACTTTTACTTCTGAAATTATTCTATTTTATAAGAAATACAACATCTACTCAAAATGTTTTACCAGCACTTCCATTACTATCTCTACTATATCATAATAGATCCCCTGTACGGTAGTCTCCTCTATACCATCATACCTCTTACTCACTTCTACTTTATATGGTAATTCCCTCAACTTTCCCTTAAGCTCAAACTGCCATTTAACATTCAACTGTATATCAAAATCAACTGTATAATCACATATGATCTTATATAAATCCACCCCTATCTCTTTCATAACCGCACTTGGGTGTACCCTTTTAATTGCCTCGAAGCATTTATTAATATGCTCTACTGTTAATGTAGGAGAGTTATTTATATCCATAATTTTTATTTAAAGTATTTGATTGCTCAAAAAGCAGGATGCAGTAATAACAGAAATACGGCGAAGCCGCCGCGCGAACGCGCAAGTTGCCGAGCGTTTTTTTATTAAGATATGAATAATATATCGAAACTACAACAAAGGTTTTTTATAATTAATATATTGATGTTTAGTTGAAATAGTAAGAAGCTGTTGATAGTTCTGCTTTAAATGGCTACTATATATTATTTCAGACGTTGTATTAGATTGAATTAAATAAGTTAAATATTCAGCGAAAATAATATTACCATTAGGAGACCAATGTCCGTCGGGATACTCATCGTTAGACCAGCTTTGTATATTCTCTAAATCACCCCATAGGCCACAATCCCACAGTAAACACGTAATCCCTAAACCTCTTAAATGCCTACAGATTGAATCAAACAAACCCGTATATACCTCTCTATAAACCTCCGATCGTCTAGTAGTTAAAAGGTAATAATCTCGTATGGTATTCTCTTCCTCTTTTGTATATAGCAGATCTGGGGTAGGCCAACAGTTCAACTCTTTATGTAAATTATCAACGCTTACTGGAGATAACTCTATATGTTTGGTATTACTGTGTATTAAATACCGTGACGGATCCGTTGTACCGATTATGACTACATCTTGAGACCCTAAAGAAGGTAAGGTAGTTATTAAAGTATTTAATATGGTCATATTACTTGCTCCACTTCCACCGTAATTCTCTAACTCCAAACCTAGGTTAGTACTTAAAACCTCTGCCCATATATGGTTTTTATGATACTTCCTTATCCATTTAAAATCTCTATCGTAAATCCTAGATAACCCTGCCCCTTCAGTAAAGCTATCTCCGAATGTCCAAAGTTTTCCCATCTATAAGTAAATCTTGATATCTCTTTATAACAGCACATTTCTCATACTGCTCTATATTCTCGTAGTAATATCTAAGGGTGTCCAAGCCTACAAAAGCCTCACCGGACTCGAAAGACTCTCCAATTTTATATATATCATCAAAACAAGTACTGTCTATTTTGGTTAAATAAGAAAGTAGTTTATTGTAATACTTGTATTTCGTTATATTCCTTACCTTTTTATATCTAGAAGGATATTGTCTCATATACATTATATCCATGAGGTGGTAATTATCTATACCCCTGAGTACCATACCCATTAAGACATAAGGATTCTCAAGATGTTCCTCTTGTCCATGCTCTTCGTATATCTGTTCATCACCTTGATCGAAGATGGCAAATAGTTGATGTGGATCGATTGGCTGCATATACTATAAATAGCTATTAAGGTAATGTACGAATAAAACAGCGTATAGGCACGAAAATTTTCCGAATTTTTTTCCACGATATAGTAGGTATTTTAAGTAAAAGTTCTTATATTAAAGTATGGATCAAAGCTTAGTCCTTACAGTAGTCTTATTACTCGCAATAATTGTTGCTCTTATACAGAGAGATATAATTAATGGAGAAGGCCAGAATACTATAGATTCAGATAAAAAAGAACTATATGCTAGACTACTGAAGACGGCTTTACTCATAGGTACTCTATACTGGGTGTATACTAGAGCGGGACCCTCTTTACTTTAGCATCTAATATGAAGGAGGTTAGAAACTTAATTCGATGCTCTCAATGCCATGAAGAGTTCCCCGGTGGATATGAATATAGGATGCATTGGGAGGCTAAACATTTTTATCCTTATCTGAAGGCTAGTAGTTTTGATTCGGAGAGAGCTATGGAAGACGCAAGATACAGTAGAAACGTAGATAGACTTATTAAAGAGATATCTAATAATATATAATATGGGATCACAATACTTTGGTAATAAACAGGAGAATAAGAAAGACTCTAAGAAGGTCGATGGTAAGCTCTCTAGAAAGAAAGAGCGTAAGACGACAAAGGTGAGTGTGATGAAGGCAGGTAGAGGTAAGTAATATATAAATATATACATATATATTATCCTATACACCGAAATTTTAGCCGAAATATGCAATTAGGTATGGCGCAGCCACACGAGCTACCAACCTGTAAGGGAACTATACTGTCAGTGTTATATCACCATGATCTCACCATGATGTCCAGGTGAGCTAATTCTTACCTACTTCCTCAGGTTGTTTTTCTTTATGAGCTTCTCTAACACAGATGAGAACTTATCCTTTAACTCTCTTATATCATCTAGTGTAGCTACATTGTCCGGAAGGTCTTTAGGCGTCTCTTTAGGCAGGTCTTTAGGCTGAAGTAATAGCCCTAGTATAGCTGACCATGATACATTAGGATACATCTCTTTAACTCTCAGAGCTATATCTCTATCTACCTGTATCATCTTACGTTCCTTCATATAGGTCTTTAGATCTCTTTAGGCCTCTTTAGGCGTTAATACCTCCATTGAAGACATATCCATCTTATAGGTAGACCTTTGATTCATTAGATCATATGTGTACAACTCTATGGTGGTTGGTCCTATCTTACCTATGTTCATACTACCAAAAGACATCACACCCACCTTACCTATGGCTAGATTCCTCTCACCATTATCATATACTGAGTAGCATGTTAACTGATATACCTCTTTCCTATACTTGAATGTGAACTTCTCGTCCTGGTTTAAAGAGTCCATTCTCTCTACAATCACCCTTCCGGCTTTTACCTTATTTGAATACGTCATAACCTTTATTTTAATTTCTATACCTTAATATACGAAGAAATCCAATAGGAACCTACTTCTAGGCCATATATTTTTATATTTCTAGAGAAAAAAAGAAGGGAGGCACACACGACCCTGTATCATCCATTCTATTTCTTACACATTACGTAGGCTTCTTTCTATACAATCTACGGATCTATATATCTTTATATGATTATATCTATATATGAATATATACACACATTCAATTAGATAGTCTCTCCTCTATTTTAGCCTTAGTCTGTTATCAATCCACCATCAAAGTCTATAAGGTACTCAGAGACAAGCTCTGCTTGTTAGGAACATTGTGCATATATTGTCTATATGGTCAGTTTCTATAGATTGGTTGGCCGAATGAACGGAGTGATATTCGCGCGTGACGACTTCGTCTAAGAGGATAAAACGCCCTCACTCTCCATCCTTCTTAAAGATATTATATACTCCAACTATCAATATTATAATCATTGTAATGGCTACCGTGTAATCATTTATCATATCCTTATGTTATTATAAAATCTTTATCCCTCTCATTATCCATCTCAAATACAAAATACTTATCTATCTTTACTCCATCTGATCTATCTTCTAATTCGACAGTTACTGGAACACCTAATGCCTCTACTTCTTTTATTCTATGACTTGCACTAGATAAGATATGTTGGATTGTCCTATCCATATATACTAACTTCATTTTCTCTT
>TARA_B110000858_G_scaffold198535_1_pt1 | contig 22577 bp, 11 predicted proteins | sample TARA_B110000858 | Tara Oceans TARA_B110000858 (sample SAMEA4398247) | marine metagenome | biome: Polar Biome; feature: [SRF] surface water layer (ENVO:00010504); material: water (ENVO:00002006), including particulate matter (ENVO:01000060) such as... | depth 5 m | reverse complement strand
GAGATGGAGTGGGAGGTGCCGGCGAGTTGATTTATTTTCAGAACTCGCCCGTCGATGTTTTCAAAACATCCTAAATTTTGTGCCTCTGCTTCGATATCGACAGGGAACTGAATATCGTACCTCTCGGTCGTCCTTGGTAAAGCATTATCCCACCCCTCGTTATCCTCGTAACTCATTGGATTTGTAAAATTGACTTGGTTGTCCATGTTTGCAATGAACGGCTCACAGGTGCATTCCGTGTCACCTCGTTCTAGCTTGTAGGTGTGGGCTTTGTACCAATTCTCGATAGTTCCGGCATCATAAACAGGTGCTTCTACAGTTTCACAAGTGTCTAAATCTCCAGTATGGCAGGAGCAGGAGCCTTGGAGCGACCCACCTTGGGCAGTGCCACCGAGAGTACCACTAAGAGCAAAGATATATATGTATGTGATATCTTCTGCACTGTAGACTTCCCAAAAATTCTGTGGACGCGATTCAGCGTAACCATTGGCTGCGGATTTCGAAACACGGGGTCTATATTGGCAGGCGGCATAGCATGCGTCTAATATACCTTGTGTATGGGATAGACTATATCCGGGATTGCTGTCGGTCCCTATATCTCCATATACAGGGACCCTATCGTCATTCTCACAATATACATTTGGAGAACCCGCATCCGTGGACTTCACTTTATCAGATGTCCTCACCATTTCAGGTTTCGGTGTGAAGATGGAAAATCCTTTGTAGCCCTTGTTTTTGGATACACAAAAGGCTGCACACTGCTCCTTCGGCTCCGAACCCTCTTTCAGTTCCAGAATAGTCTTGTCCTTGTCTACGACGATATCCCTGGTAGAGTCTCCGGTTACACGTGTCACATTAAAGGTTTCTGGGGACTTGGAAGTAAGCGTCTGAAACACAGAAGTAAAAAGCTGTTTCTCAGGTGCGTCCCCACAAACGGTTGGTTTCGTGAGGAGATACTCGTCCGTGTTCGCAACATAATTATGAATATCTAGAATACGTTCTTGGTCATTTTCGTATTCCAAGAGGGTCTCTGGAGGTTTGCAAACATAAAGGAACGCATCCTGGTAAAAGCGGTTCGCAGGGATCGGTTCGAATTCGGAGAGAGGGGTAAAGGAAGCGTACTTGTCCTGGTCCCAATATGTTCCTTTTGTGCAGCACCCGTATTTGCTGACCTTAGTGTTGGGTTCGCCATCATCGTTGCAAATGCACTCGGTTCCGTCTGTTTCTTCACCGTTCCAGAGACACATCATCCTGGCTGTCTCGCAAGTGTTCCCTGTAAATCCAAACTTGCACGAACAGTCTGACTTATAATTACTTAGCCGAAGCGGCGAGGGGTGACAGATAGACTGTGTATTATCTATCTCGTACGGATCGGGTACTGTTCGCATAGTGTACATTTTAAAATATGGATACCCTGCCTGCGGTGTATCACACACCTTCCCACACAAACAGGAGTTAATATTACCAGTTGGGACATAACTTAATATCATAAACCCATCATAACCTTTATCCGCAGCATGACATCTATTTGCACACTCCTGTGCTGGATCTCTGTCATAAAGAGGGTCTGTTTCCTGTAAACGGGTTGAATAGACTGGGGCTTCCTTGTCAGGTGTAACTGGTGTACCATCGAGTTCATAAGCCTCTTCACAAACAGAACTACTCGCCTTGTATCTTATGGTAGGTCCATACTCTTTGGCAGTGAAGACTTCATCTTCAAATTCCTTTTGGCACGTCCCTGTAGTAAGACTTGAAAGTGCAGGGATTGTGTTAGACGATCCTGTGGTCAAATCGTACGGGTGACTGTGATGGTTTATCCTGTAACTTATTTTATTTGGGTATGATGTAAGTGGAACACTAGCGTCACCATCTTTACAATCATCCACATTTGTCGCATAACATATACACCCACCTTTGGAACTCCCGTCTGTGGCGACAGAAAAGTGAGTAATGTCTTCTTTCGTATGTTTCGACCAAAAGAGTGGGGCTGAGTAGTCACCCCCAAGATTCGTTTTCTGCCCGTCGATGCAGCTCTCATAACATTTAAAGACTACTTCATCAACATCTCCATTTTGTCCTGCAGCTATTGTCAGCACTTGGTCTGATTTATCTGGTAGTTGACAATACTGGAAACTAGGTATAAGCGAATAAGGCTCGTCTGTTTTGAACCCATGTCTACAGTCTTCGGCATGCTTAATGGGTTCGGTACCATTGGGACATGTGGGGATGCTTCTGAGCGGTAAGTTAGAGTCGATGGAATACCATTTGTACTCCTTGTCGTACACATTGCCACATGTTTCGGGGGTTTGTGTATTACAAAAGCACCTGCCGGCGTTGGGGTCTGTCAATATAACTGAAAAGCCTAGCAATGTGCTGTCATCAGCGGCACGACCTGTCCAGGGCTCGCCTGAGGAGGCAGGCTCCCCAGTCCTGTACGAATTAACACACGCTGTACCACACGCTTGAACTATTTCGCTTCCGGTAGTGCCAGGGTTCTGGATATTTTCATACATCGTGGGACCAATTTTTTGCGTGCCGCTGGACAGACATACCCCAGTCTCCCCAGTGTCTGTGAATACGATATTTTCGACATCATCAACAACACTATCAACTTTCGCAAACTCGTCAATCTCGTCGTAGAATAGGGGCGTGCCATGACTCGATGCGTGGACAAGAACACCGTATTCGGATCTAGGGGCGGTTTCTAAGGTTGCCTCATCCGTCACATCCCCGCAGTAACATTTCGTTGCAGCGTCTCGTATCTGTATGCCCAGACCGTCTGTGGAGCCCCATCTGCAGGTGCCGCCCCCGTTACAAGGATTCATGTCCGCAGTCATGCCCGGACATTGAGACCTCGCATTGCTTCTGAAAAACCCTAGTGCAGGGGTCCTGCAGTCGTAGCCCGTCCAGTTTCCTGTCTGGGAGCTTTCTTCGCAGTTGCACACGCCACACATGATCTGATAAGATCTGAAATAATCTTCATCTGCCCCATTCTCGGTGACAACTTGTTTCTGAGCGAAGACGTTGCATGGTAAATCGACAGATGACATTTCGGGTAAAAGGGGATGAGCAGCATGTTCACGCGAAATATCCATTCTGTCATGACAGGGCATAAAAGGGATGTTCGAACCGAAATCGTAATCATGGCGCACTGCAGTTCCCTCTATAGAAAAATCATCCAATACAGCATTTCTCGTCACTACACTGCAATCTGTAACAGTCAGGCTTCCACCTATAGAACTGTCGGTTATATCCGAGTATGTGTACACCCCCTCAGCCCCTGTGACTGAAAACTCCCCAATTTTGGTCAATGTTGCGATCACATCAGAATCTTTTCGGATTACTATGGCGTCTGTAAGTTCGGCGGGACATGTGTTTTCGAAGGTCCATGATTCATCGTCACCTTCCCCAGAGAGCAATAAAGCATTGCCTTCTTTACATCTTATCTCAAAAGAGACTTCACCTACGTAATTCCCAGTGGCATCTCTGGTGACTTCAATTGTTCCAGTTAGTCCACTTATCTCAGCTGTTTGGACGTCACCAGTAGTGAAGGTGTCCCCCCGTATAGTTCCACCAACATTTAACCGGAACCCATTCCAACCATCGCCATAGCTATCTATCATGCTTAGGATGACAGGACCCCCTGTGGTTCCATCTTCCTTGTAATTTTTCTTCAAAGTGAAATCGGAACAGACGTTTATATCAGGATTTGTTCCAAAACTGTCCCCGTTTCTAACCGTAAAGTCTGTTTCAAACGCTAAGAATTCTACACTAGATGACAAGGAAGAGCTGTATGTGGAAATTTTTATGGCTTCGTCGTAGTACATGTGATATATGGAATCTCCACTCTTGATCACACGATCCCTAGCTAGAGTCATCGTTTCATTCGTACAGTCTCCGGAGTCGTAGTTCGCAGCGTTGCATTCTGGCAAGTGTTCGCACCTTGCACCGTCCAGTTGTTTAATAATATCACCACGCAATATAATGCTACGCTCGTCACACACACCGTGCCCACTGCATGTCAATGGTTTTTGTTCAACTTCGCATTGTAGATCACACTTGTAGCCAGTCCAACCCTGGTCACACGCACATCTAGCATCTGATTCGCACCGCCCATGTCCACTACAAACCGAGTCCATACTCTCCATATCATATCCCGGACATATAAACTGACAAGCTTTGCCTCTCCACGGTGTCTCATCCAGCCCGGGTTGCTCGAAGGACAAACCCACACCAGAAGAGCGTGTTTCGAACTCTTCTGCATAATCACACGCACAAGTCCCACCTTGGGGGAAACCGTGACCACTACAGGGGACCTGGTACTCTATGTCAGTACCCGGAGCCAGGTTAGTACAATCACCAATTCTATACGACCCACCTCTGGCAAAATGCTTCAAAGCTCTAATCCAATCGCAAGAAACTTCCATCGTGTGCTCTATGTCTTTAAAACATTTGAAATTCGGATCGAAGCTGTCGAATGCTTCTCTATCCCTGTCGGGGACAGAACCGTTGTATGTTGTAAAGGCTAGATATTCGTCAATATCGTACCCCTGCATGAGAGCGATACGATATGAACTATGGGGGTTTAGGTAAATCGGCTTTTCCTCATCAGTAAATGCAGTGAAAGGCGTTGCACATTCGCACCTGCCCCTGAAAAAGTTACACGCACTGTCCCGTAAGAAAACATGACAAAGGTCTGCATCGGTTTTTGAACTGTCTATATTAGAAAGAGCAGTGCAGTTGCTGTATTCGAAGCTAAAGGGGGTGTCTATCTCGGAACTACAGTCTTGATCCCCCTCACATGTCGCCGCACATCCTTCGGCTGGGTTGCCGCCATTAAAACAGTCACATTTGCCCTGTTCCACACCAAATGCGATCACCCCCCTGTCCTTTATGCACCTGCCCATGTTTAGATCCGAACCACACGATAGCTCCGTGTCCACACCTGCAGGTACAGGGCACTGCATATCGCACGCTGGACCGCCAATACCATATCCCTCACACCTGCACTCTGTATACGCACACACACCCTCCTCCTTATGCTCAAAGTCCATGTAATTGGTACAAAAGTCCCCCCAATGCTGGTCACATGGGGCAGGCATGGGTGTCGGATGTTCTGACAGTAACGGCAAGCCTTCGCAGCCCTCCTGGTAGTTGTCACACCCAGCTGTACACACAGTACTCTGGCGGTAACATTTGTCGTCGAAAGATGGTATTACTGTTGGCTTTTCCAACATTGAAAAGGCGCTGTAACCAGACCATATTGAGCTAAGAGAACCCGGTGAACAGTCTTCATTTGAGCGACCTATGCAGTAGCAGCGTCCATTCCCGTGAACTGCGAATGTGTGTGCTCGATACTCCTCCCAGAAATTAAGATTGTAAGTAGATTGATAACTATCGAGTAAATTTGCACCGTTTACATTTGCACATGCATCATAACAAGCTTTTTTATTGCTCTCGAAATCTGTTCCAGGGTTCGCGGCATCGTTTGCGTAAATACGCCCACGTATCAAATATCCTGTAGTGCTGTGATCACACATATGTGTCTGTAGTTGGGTGGTTTCACTATATGCTAAGGTTTGCCTCGGCTTTACTGTTATGCTATAACTATCTGTTACACCAGCCCACCGTACCCTTGACGAACAGTCGTTAGTTCCACACATACATCGACCACCCCAGCCCACGTGCAGGTAAAATGTAGTGTAACCTTCATCCTGACATCTATTTGCGCACTCTTGGGCACGGTCGGTACTCGCCAACGGTTCGGAAGGGTCTAAAAAAAGTGCGTATCCCCCAGAGTGGGGTCCTAACGGTCTGTCATAGGCAGCACAGCGATAGTCAGCTTGCAATAGTTCGTATGTCTTATATTCAGTAGGTCGCCACTTGCAAAAGGCACCCCAGTCGTAGTCCAGCTCATGAAATTTTATCTGGCTGCACATATCATGGTGCGAGCCCACCTTTCTTACAAAATCACTGCATGTGTCAGACACATAGTCGTATATCAATATAGTGAGTTTATTGGCTCCTGTAAAGCCCTTCCCAAACACAGTAATACTGTCAATCATGTGGGTTACATTACCTGTGTAGGCTGCATCGCCATTTTGATACCTACCAAACACAGCTGTATTGTCTTCTGTTGTTTCCAGCATTCCAGCGTGGATCGGGTCGATATCAATCACAACCTTTCCGTCCACATTCACAGATATCACTTTTGTAAGAGTACAATCCTGGTAATTCGGCATGGGTTCCCACTTATCAGTAAACTTATGTGTCATGTTGAACACATTCGCATCGTCGGGGATGAGGTAATCCCTGCAGACATCGTACATCTCTCCTGCGACACAGACGTCGCCGATTGTGATAGGAACCTTATACCTATACTCCAACTTGCTATCATCTTTATCGATCGATGTAAAATGACTTGAACATGTGTATGGGCTGCAGTAAAAACTGTTTGTGTCTTTCTGCTTAAAACATTTGTTAGAACCTTTCCAGTATGAACCGTCCCGAACAAAAGTCTGAGCAGAGCACCCGTATATAGCAGTTTTTAGGCGAATTTCAAGTATATCCTCGTTGGAAAAACTAGCATCGTACTGCCTCCAGTCAGATGTTACATAACCATAGCTATCCCTGTACTCGTACGGGTCGGGGACATCCGAAGCAAACTTCCATGGTTCACTCATGACATCTGTCATTGTTCTAGAATGTTCCCACTCCCATATCTTTACCCACTCGGCTGGTCCGAGCTCTGCATCGCATCTATCCTCACATAGATCGGGGTCTTCACATACCCCGTTCGAGGTACACGCTCGCTCTTGAGACAAGCACCATTCAAACACATTCGTTTCGTCTTCGAGCACGCGTTTGTTGCATATGTCATTGACCACCTCGCCATCGTCAGGAAACCCGGCAGTGTTTATAAACTTACAGTTACCCGTAGCTACGAGCTTATCCTTATCGCAGAATCCGTCACCGTTCTTATCTACACAGCATCCCTGTGTGTTTTTAAGCCCTTTTGGTGTATCATCTCTGTGGCAAAACATCTGATCTACGCGGTCATAGATCCTCGCTTGGTTTGCCACTATCTGATTCACTGCAGGTACATTCACACTTTCATCTAAACAATCCGCAGTTAAACCACAGTTTGCAGCTGTCTCAATAATGACAGACGGGTACCCGCTGCAAACTTTATCACCAGATATAGGAGCTGTAATGTTACAATTATCTCCGTAGTAATTGGGGTCACACCTGCATCTCCCCTCGATACAGTTGCCGTTCGTGCAGCCGTCGTCTCCACCACACGTAACACATGTCCCACCAGCTTTTGTACCACTAAAGATTGACCCCTTTGGGCAAATACAGCCTGGACCACTGTTTGAGCACACGCCACCGGTGGAACCACAGTCTAATGCATCGGCTACAGTGCTTTCTCTACAGTAGTGGTCACAGTCTGGTCCATACCAGTGATCATGACAACTTGCACAATCCGTTTGCGTGTCAAAATTGGTATCACACGCACACATGTCTACAGTCCCATCATAGTCCGGGTTTACGTTTCCGTCGTGGCACAAAGTATCTGGTACAATGATCGTACACTTGTCATCCCCTGTCTTGGGGTAGGCTGCAGCGATACACTCTTCACATGTATCTCCGGTAAACCCAGAGTTACATTTGCAGCCGTAGTCGCCCCGACTGTTCTTTGCAACGAACTCGCCATTGGCATTGTCTCTATCAGGACACTGCCATCGGTCATACTGACAAAAGGGTCCCACTTTGCTGTCATTACAAATGTCACAACGTGCACCCTGAAAGTTCGCAGTGCATTCACAGCCTCCTTCCACACACCGACCACGACCACCACAAGTAATATTCTCGTGACAGTCACAGTCCGGACCCTGCCATCCCACGCCGTGAAAGGGTGTATCCGAGTAAAGTTCCTCAGGCAGATCTACTGGGATAACCTCCTCAAAACACGCACACCCTGCTACATTTTGCGTACAGTTGCCGTGTACAGAGCTTAACTCTGTCCCCCTACCCTCCACACAGCACTCCAGTGAGCAATCGTCCCCTGTAAAACCGTCATAGCATTTGCAGGTTCCGTCGCTTTGACAGACCCCGTTCAATCCACTACACCGACCCGGACACGTGCCTTCACACAGATTACCAAAGTAGCCATCAAAACAGTCACATGTCCCATCGTCCAAATTGCACGACCCGTACACACACAAGGGGCACTGTAGCTCACAATGAGCCCCAGCACGTCCCTCTCTGCATTTAACAGTGCCTTTCACATCACCATAGTTCAGACAAAACCCATGACTTTCTACAAAATAGTTATAGGTACCACCAGAGTCGCGATGTAAAACCCCCGTCGCATCGTTTTCTGTGCCGGATTTGCACAGGATATCACACCTAGGACCAAAATATTTATCTTTGCAGGGACCCGTACACTGTGCAGTGGATTTGGAGGTGCAGTTTGCGCAGTTGTACCCCCAGTACTGTGCCTCACACTCGCAGCCAGAGGGACCTTTCGGCGTTGTAATCGTATCATACGCAAACACACTATCTATAAGTTTACCGTAGCCACAGTCCACAATTTCACAATGTGTTCCCACGTATGGGTGGGTACACTCGCATGTGCCGTCTTTAAATATACCAGTTCCGCACGCGTTCAACTGCTCATCGATTTGGTTGGCAAATCTCTGCACGACAAATGCAGCCGCCACTATACATAGCGAAATTACGAACACATACATTTCTTATAAAATCATCCACCTAAATACTATTAAAACGATTAGCAACAGATAGTCGCTAGTTTCTAAATAATCGTTACACACCCCACAGTGGTGAAACCCTTTGAAATGGAGATGGAACAGACAACTACGATGCACAGGGGCGCCACAACGACAAGGGGATTTATAACTACAGTTTTCTAAACAAACATAACATCGCATTTTCTTACTAAGGTGTAATATTTATATTACGCAACACTCACATTCCTCTGCATCTGACTAAATCCCATCTGAGACTTGAGACTCGATTCGCGCATCGCGCTGACCATATTACTGCCCGATCCACCAACTTTAAGCACGTCTTTCTTATCGATACCCAAAGATGTCGCTGCATCCGTCTCTGCATCTCCCGCAGCTAGCCAAGAAATGTCAATCTTTGAAGCCTTAATCATTTTCTTCAGAGCCAATGGGTCAACTTTGCTCGTATTATCTTCACCGTCCGTAAAGATCACCACATGCACGTCATTGGTCAGCGTATTCGCATACTCTAAAGCATTCGAGAGAGAATCCCGCAGCGCTGTCATGCCCCGTGGCTCCATGCACTCCTTCGGTAAAACGTAGTCTTTCGCAAGAACTCCCTTCACCACCTCCTCGTGCTTGTTGTCGAAAGTAAACACTGACAGGAGACAGTTTTCACCGCGGGCTTCTGGCAGAGCAGCGATTGCTGCCTGTACGCTCCCATACCCTTCGTCCCCGAACTGGGACATCGAACCGCTGCGATCCAGTACATAAATCACATGAGGCGTGGTCTCTACTTCCTCATCGGGCTCCACCTTCCTTTTTTTGGGCGAGGGCTCGGGTGAGGGGGACGAGCGCTTAGACATCTTTTGTGAACTCTCCGCAAAGTCAGATACACCGTTATACGGACAGATATGCTGCATGTCTTCCCAGTACAGGGCTACTTTGCTGTACCGTAGTTTCTTTACCCGTGGTTCTTTGAACAGAGGGCGCATATCGCGCATGCGGAAGGGTCCCATAACCTCAGCGGTTTGTTCAGCCAAGTTCAGACTTACAAACACGCTTAAAGATTCCCCTTTCTGAATAATAGGATCAGTGTGCCCATAACCATGACCACCCTTTTGGAAAATCCAACTTCTTCCAAATTTTTTCGCACTCACTTCATCCTGGGCTTTGCATGCCACCTTAAACTTCCCGTGAGAAGATAGAAGGTGCATATCACTGTCCCATGACTTCTTCTTCCCAGTGTAGATTGTGAAATCAGGGTCGGAACAGTTATATCCTAATTCACAAAGATGATCACGCGCGATCAATTCCCCCATCTTACCCACTGCCGTCTGATGTTTGATCCTTTTGGGGTTGGACTGACCTCTCTGAGCCCTTGTCTTTTGCACAGTGGCGAATTCATTCTCCGCATACAGCCTGCATTTGTGCCAGTAGTCTTTCCACATTTTTGTCCTTAGCACGGAAGTATATATACACCGTACAAACAAAGAATGTGGGTCGCCCTCTGGATTGTCACCATGTTACTCGTACACTTGCAGTTTAGGTACTGCGGTGCTTTTACAGTAGGGTTTCTAAAGATCGCAGAAGCTAGTCTCATTGTGATTAGTCTTAAACTTTATATGGAATATGATATATCTAGTATTATAGAGAAAATTCCACAGTATAACTTTATCAAACCAACTTCATAATGAACGTATTATTACTTCTGCTTCTGTTCGCAGCTTTTGTAATTTTAGTATACTGTCTCATCCAATGCTGTCTTTCGTATGGGCGTAGATGATGTCACCGTTCAAAAGATCCGCGCACACCAGGGGCTCCCCCTTATGCGTGTACACCAGCTCCGGGAGGTCGGGGTAGATTTCCAGCATCTTCGCACGAATGCACCTGGATCCGTGGTACAGAGGATCGAGCACCACGTTCACGGGCAGCCTCTTTGTCACGCAGACCGTCACCATCACGTCCATACGGGTCATATTACCCAATCGCTGCACATCCGCAGAGTAGTTGTCCCGCATGATGTAACGAAAGTATTTCACACCATCCTGCCTGCTCAACTCCTGCGGACCGTTCCAGCACCTCTTGTCTTCGGGCAGGGCATGAGCCTCTCTGGTAATCACCTCACCTGTAGTAGTATTCTTCCAATTATGCATGTTTTGCAGATGCACTCGTCACCATATACACCGTTACTTCATAAAATTCGCTAGTAGCCTCTGTATATCCGTACCAAACTGCTCAAATTCTTCCTTAGTCGGGGGTCGTTTCGCTGCCATGTAGCCTAGAATAAATCCCGAAAGAAATCGTATCATTATTTACATCACCTACCCTTTTTATATGCTATGTTTAGGCTTTCTGTGCTTGCTCTTCGTTTTGCACGCCTACAAACTAAAATCTCCAACCTATCGAAAACTCAACACACACCAAAAAATAGAACAGTGCTACCTTTACCTACACATCTGCGCGCGAGCGCTCAACCTCTTCTATTCCAGCCACCACGTACTAAAACACTTCTCCCTCGTGCATCCGATACCCTACGCCCTGCTGTGGCTCGTTCCCGAGACAAGGGGGTTTAACATGGTCCTAGCCTGCTCCATGACACACCCCTACCTGGGGTTGGTCGTGGCGTGCACCTATCCGCTCACACCCCTAGAAAGTGTTGTAATTTTTGGAACTATATATAGGAGGTTCAATACTGATAAATGAAATACCTTTTGGCACTTGGATTTTTAGGAATGGCGAATGCGTGCACAGACTCAGTACTGCAGACCAATTTCTTGAACTCACACGGTTGCGATGTTCTCGGGAATTATAACGGGGAAATATACTACTGTGCCCCGTCGCCGGGCGTGGAATTTTGCCCTGATGGTTGGAAACAAACAAGTGGTACAAGTTATGATTCTCTTGGTGATGCCTGCTATCTCAAGAAGGTGTCCAACCCAGAGAACTGTGCAGACCCCGACGGAAACTTTTGCCCAACGGATCAAGAGCCGGTTGATGGGGTGTGCACGCCGCTGCCGCAGACGCCGACGCCGACTTATTGTAGCCCCGGCGATGTTTATGATCTTGCACAATGTAGTAGCGGAAGCAGCGGCAGCTCTCTGAACAGTTATATATGTAAAAATCTTACTGGTTCGTCGTGTCCAGAAGGATGGAAACATTATGAAGCTGATCCAGCTGGCACTGTCGAGCTCGACGGGAGCGTAAACGCTGGATGCACACTCACACGAGTTGACCTCGGTAGTGACACGTCTATTTGTACCAGAGATACCGGCAACTTCTGCTCGGGGACCCATGAACCAGTGGATGGGGTGTGTGGTCATCCGCCGGCTTCGACGGGTTCTGGACTTGATGGGTATAGTCGCATCGAATCGACTAGTGGGATGGTCTGGTTAGGGGTATATGTGCCTGCTGACGCATCTAAGCTTTCTGTTGAGAACTGTGGTTTTGTATATAATCTTGATGACTCCAACGATTATATGTCAGATGCGTGCGTCCAAGAATGCGCAGACAGGTGTTTTACTGAAAAACCAGATGCCACATCCTTGGGTGTCATCATTTTGGGTAATGCAAATCTCGCCCCAGAAAGCAATACTGATCCCCAGTATGCTGCAAATTGCTGGTGCACTGAAGGTTTAATCGCTGGTAACACAGTAAGTGCCTATGTTGGAGGTACAGTTCAGATTGATGTAACAAAAGGTGTGGTCGCAGCACAAGATGCTACACCCTATCAGTTTTCAAATGCAGAACTAGAGGCTGCAGTGGACACATGTCTGTCTAGTGACGGCACAGGTGCTTCATGCTATGCATGTGAAAACGGGGATATTGTTGCTCCTAGTAGTCCATGTGCTGATGGCAAAACACCTACTTTCATCTCGGATTGGGACACATCTGCTGTGACTTCTATGGAAAGATTGTTTCAGCAAAAGGGCTCCTTCGATCAAGATATTTCGTCGTGGAATGTGCAGGGTGTGACGAGCTTTTATAACATGTTCTACTATGCAGCTGCTTTCAATAAAGATCTCTCTCTTTGGGGGGTTACATCGGGTGATGTAGGCGGTATGTTTAGAGAATCAGGCATGGACCACTCACTTTGCTGGGGTCTTTCAGAGGAAGGTTTTAAAATGTTTGAGTCTGCTCCATGTCTTTCTAGCAGTTGCCTGACATATGGGAACTTAGTAGATGGGACATGTGTAATCATTGATGTGCCAGGCTGTATAGACCAGACAGCGTGTAATCCTACCGAAGGTGCTACTGTGGACAATGGGTCGTGTGTCTATGCCGATGCATCCCAATGTCAGTCTTGCTCTGGAGTTGAAATAACGGGCAGCAACGCTGATAAGGACGATTGTGGTGTTTGTGGTGGCTCTAATCAGCCGGGTACTGGTTACTTTTGTAATGGCAGCGGTCAAAGTCTGCTAACACCATGTGACCTTTCTCAAGGTTTTGAGGTGGATGTGGCGCACACAACCACGACCGACAGAACATGTAAATCCGTCCTGTGCAATGAAAACGAAAAGGTCATGTATCATCAATGTCAACCCTGCGGGCAAGGATTCACTAGCCTAGCAAGTGCCGATGCTTCCGGGTCCGATACCCAATGTCTATGTGCTGCAGGGAAAGGTGTCCATAATAATATCTGTCGCGATTGTATAAACAAAGAAGCCAATGCTGAGACCACTGTCACTGCCCCATGTGTTGATCAGACATGCCTTGCAGGGTTCGGTGTGGTCGCTGATGGGGTTGACAACACATTGGAACACGATAACGCTTTAAACTGTGAGAACTGCATAGACACATATGGTCCGCTGTACATTTCACCAGAAGGCAGTGGTGTCTGCCAATTAGACACAGATGGGGATGGAGACCCTGATGCTACCGACACCGACGACGATGGTGATGGTGTCTTGGATGGTGCCGATGCATTCCCTCTCGATTCCACAACTACAGCTGCCACGTTCCAGCCGTCTAACAGCAGCGGCTTAAAGGCTGCAGTAAACTCGTGTATCTCTGCGAACTCCACCGGAGACTGCTGCTGGAACACGGACGGTACTTTCGTGGACGCAGGTGGTCAGCCATGCGCGTCTGGAGTGCACATCTCCGACTGGGACACTTCGCTTGTTGACGATATGAAAATGTTATTTAAAAGCAAAACTTTCTTTGACCAAGACATCGGAAATTGGGACACTTCGCTTGTAGAGAACATGTACGATATGTTTTACAACGCCGCCGCATATAACAATAAAGGTCAACCTTTGAATTGGGATGTTTCCAATGTTGGGAATTTCGTCTCGACATTCAGCCGAGCAACCAAGTTCAATCAGTGCCTGTGCAATTGGCAGCTCAAAGTTGGGACATGTATGAGATCCATGTTTATTCTAGCATCAGCATTCGACCAAGATCTTTCTTGCTGGGATTGGAGCAAAAATACTGGTTACTGGGGTTCTAACAATGGTTATTCATCACACAGTGAGGATTACTGTCAACAGTACGTTTTTGCCAGCACATCACTCTCGTCTGATCTTTGCACGGCTGCCCCAATCAATTCAAATTCGTTTCCATCTACCGCGAATGTAGACGCCACCAACACTTGCACTTCCACGGGGTGCATTGTCGGGGACGCATGTGTAAACGCAGCAACCCCCGCAGAGTACATTGATGCACAGTGCTGCAAATGTTAATTATATACATATAAATAGGAACAAAAATACAAATAAATGAAGTGGTTGTACTTACTTTTACCAACGGCGTTCGCATGTCGTCCCCCCTCCGCTCCAACTATAACTTCCACGACGTGCCCGCTGGATCCGGATTTGACCTTGTACAGAATGCTACCTCTGTAGAAGACTATGCATACAAAAACTTCCTTACATTGGAAGGGTCTGTCTATCAAATGTAAGTACACCGTTTATAAACGCAATTTGAGACTGTCTCTAGGTCTACGCCGTCGTCGTCTCAATCTTCTCCGTGGTTCTCCCCCCCCTGCTGCTGATCCTGGGTATTCTAATGACACAGGTTTTGTATACTCTATTCTCATGAGCTCCTCTGCTAGATGTGTCATACTGTATTCACTGTATTCCTCTGGTAGTAGACCTCGTGTAAGGCTGAATTCCTTCGCGTACTTGTGAATTTCATATGGCAAAAAATAGCCATTCAGTTTTTCCCGCAGGGAGTTGATCTCCAACCGTGCTTTTTCTGTTCGAATAAAATCAGCATTTGATCGAGACATCCTATCTCTTGTTGCAACAACGTCTTTATCTTCATACTCTTTTTTTACATAAGCTTCAATAGCTGCTTCAATTATTTGTCTTCTTTTAAACCTGTCATCCCATAAGTGAAGATATCCATCCGATGCAGCACAACATATAAAAAGCCCGTCTGGGGAGTTTTTTACAGCACTAACCATCCCATCGTGAACCATTTGTTCTACACGCCTACGTGTAACTATATCGTATTGGTATACCGCACGACTATCAGCACCAGTAAATGTGACACGCGTGTTATCTGCGGAAAGCTCAATGTCGGATGTCCAACCTGATTGTCCATGTTCTATTCGGCTTTCGTAGATTCCTTGTCTTATGTCACCTATTATTTCGAAAACCTGTACACGGGTGCCAAGGTAGCTAGCCCCCTGAAGGTGTGCTGATGTGGTAGCAATATGATTTTTTTTCCAGTCAACATGGCGATGGTCTCCATCGAAAAGATGGAACACAGATGGGTGCCACGAGCCAAAGACCTTAGTTCCCCATAGTTGTAGAATTTTCAATCCGTCTGCAGCTGCAGCTGCAATGTATGCACCATCTGGAGAAAAGCATGCATCCCGTATTCGCATTCTAGATCCATGGTAGTCGGTGACTACACGGTCTTGTTTTTTGTTTTCTGTACTCCCAACTGACAGGGTGCCCATGCCTTGATCAGACATAGCTAGTGACATCGTTTTCGACCCATCTTCAGAAAAGGCAACTCGTTTTATGGGGTTATCATAATTTCTCAGAAAAGTCATGTTTAAAGTAGATACTACCATATCGTCAACTTCGTCCACTGTATTTAGGTCAAGTTCACGAAGATCCCACAAAACCACTTCGCCTGCTTCTGATCCAGAAATAATTTTATCCCCACGCCAATCCATTGTGTTTATTATATCCGTGTGTCCAGTAAAAGTATGAAGGCATATGCCTGTCTTCACATCACATATCAATATATTATGATCGGGCGAAGCAGTTGCAATTTTAGTCCCATCTGGAGAAAATGCAAATGTGTACATACCTTGGATGAGTTTTTCACCACGGGGACCCGCAGACATTTTTACACGTATACACTATATATATAACGGTGTATAACTGTTTTTTTCTAATTCCGTAACCATATGGTCCCTGCTTTTATGATCTGTTTGCAGCGCCTGAGGGGTGAGTTCTGTGCCGAACACTTTCCTCAAATACAAGAGGTGTTTCCAGACAACCTTACTTAGATGGAGATTCCTACAGACTAGATACGACAGAGAACGGATGGAGTGTGGTTTACAATGAATCTGGTGCTATATACAATAAAGTACTAGCCTCAGCATCCATTGGCGACGGTGCAATGACCATCACACCTATGACACAGACAAACCCGTCTAATCCAGTGACAGTAAATCTCACTACACCGTTCGAACCCCTTTACTTGGGTGCCTACGACCTCGGTACGACCGTCACATGCGAGTTCGGTACACCTGTATCAACATGTACCAACGACTTGCTCGACCTGTCCGGGTGCTATGCTACATTCAGAGAAGAGTGTGACGACACACCTAATGGAGCAAACTACATAGATAAGCAGTGCTGCGAATGTTAATAACGGTGTACTAAGACTTAGAGAGTAAATGTAAAATGCAACATGTTATATTCGATTCAACACTTAGAGACCTATGGTACCACTCCCACACTCGCACAGGTAGAAAAGGCTACTACGCGTATGGCTCGAACAAACTCCGATGTATAAAGACCCCCAGAGGGTACAGGTGTAGGGGCGAGTACTTACCTTTAGATACGCCTATGTACCGCTACGGGTTCAACACCTCTGCCCACCTCACCGTGCCCCATGGACCCTTTGTGTATAAATGCCAGATGCCCGGATTAGACCTTTTCCACCCGCCTTCCATAGAAGAGGCAATATTCCCCTATTCGAACACTTTTCTTCGCAGGTCTACGAAACACAAGCTCAAAGTCCGATGTGGTAAGTTTTACAGGGTTATTTTCTTGAGACAAAAGGTAACTACACCGTTCTGTTACGTGTTTGGTACCAATATAAGGTTGCCTACCGAAAAGGTACCAGACTGGATGAGAAGAAATTCTATCGTGTTCCCCCATCCGCACAAGACTAGCAGAAAGAGAATTAAAGCCCGAGAAAACAAGTACTATGACATTGGGACACCGGTAATCGGATTGGTGAGTATTGCGGGGGTTCAAATGAAATGTACTAAGATCGGTCAACTGTGTGTGATATATTACGGCAGTCAGCGACATTATGCGCATGCTTCAGTAGTATTTAAATGGACACCATAGACATAAATGCACAGTTTCTCTTCCTTTAAGCCCGTACACGACGGTACTCCCGCTGAAATCAAAACCAAATCGTTTGCCATGTGGCTCAGGGCAAACGCTCACAACGTCCGCGCACCCTTCAGCCGAGCTACGTGGAGAACGGCTCGCCCTTGGCTCAGTTTTAACGACGTTCGGTATCAGCTCAAACTTTTTCGCGATAGATCTTTAGGTTCCATCGTCCTATCGGGCATTCGGCTGAATAACAAGGATGTTGAAAAAGCCATAAAGTACGAAGCCTACGCCACAAGACAGATCTGCAGTCGTGATGTCAAAGAGATGGTTCTAGAATTTTACGATTACTCTAGAATGAACGAAATCAACAAGATGGAGGTATTGGAAAATATCAACAAGGAGTTTGCCTACTTGGACAGGGGGTATGTCACCAGCAGAGATCGTAGTTGGAAGCAGGGCATAGTAAACCTAGCCGAAAGAGGCATCTGCACCCTCAAAGCAAAGATCTCTGAGCACAAAGTTGCAGAACTGATCATGGAGCTGTATGATCTTGGTGGTGAAGAAGTGACCTCAGAACAAGTGTACTACTCTGTGTTACCTTTTCTGAACAACATGGGAGAAAACCTGCATGCTAAATCACCCATCCTAAGACGCGCTCTTCAAATCACAGGGGTCAGACTCACTTTCAAGAATCATCGACAGTTCATAGAGGATACGATTGAAAAGTACTATGTCCCCCATAAACTGGGCAAAGAGCCTTTAGAGCGACTGCAGTTTGTAGTCAATCTTAAGTATAAAATTCCTCCCGACAATAAAGTGTGGAGTGTGATAAGTCTTGCCATCGTTCCGAAACACGATTTCAAATCCAACGAGTACGAGATCTGTCTCGATAAACAGTACCACGACCCGCCCATCGTAACTCCCATGCAAGTTCCCTTCGTGAAATACGTGGTTCCCTACCCTTATGTACGCAAAAAACAAAAGATACCGTGGAGGTGGATATTCAACATGTGCAAGAGGACCAGGGGTACCACCAAAGAAACACTAGATATCTTAAATTGTATGATAGAAAAAAATGGTCTAATACCCTATGCCCACGCACATCCAGAGTTTGATCGTCTGAAAATGCAAGGGCTTACGATACAAAATGTATCTTGCGCTTCTTTACAACAGTCACCAATTCGTTTCCCACTCTCTTTAAAGAGGAAACGTCAGATTCTTCAGCAGAGTGAACAATCCTGCAGTGAAGATTCTCAGCACTCGGGCGAGTGAAGGACGCACCGCATCCGTACCTGCAATCGTGCTGGCGAATGGATAGATGTATTTTTAAATGTTCTCGGACATTTGTAATGTCGCAGTTCTTGTAGTTACAGTACGGGCATGTGTGCCACTTGTAAGCCCTGCTAAAACCACCCCCGGGCAAGAGGTCACTGTGGGCTCTGTACTGGTGACGGTGAAAGATTGTATACTTCATGCATTTATTGCAGTCTGGGCATATAACATTCTTTGACCCCTTCTGTCTCATGCAGGGGGGATATATTCCACCAAACTTATAGCTAAAGTGCATGTCCTTGAGTGGGTTGCACGCGTGCGCAAGCGGAACCATCTCGTTGCAGTGGGCACAATGCATGGGCTTCGTCCTCCTGCAGTTTCCGCATAGACCCTTCTTCACGTACCTTTTCGCAAAGCTCCTTTGGCATTCAGTGCACTCGCGATTTTCTTTCGCTGCGCACTCTTGGCAGGGGATAACATCGAGCGCTTTCTGACACTTGCACTTCATTCGTAGTTTCACAAGTTTCGGAGTCACCTCAACAACCCATTTGAGGGGATACCCTAAGAACCAGTCTCGTATATCGGTGCACGAGGTGGCATCCAGAGATCGAAAAGTTCGTTCGAACTGAACCACCTTCTTTTTCAAATGCAGTTCGAGAGGCACGTTAGAATCAATCTCCACCGTGGAGGGAATCACGTGCACATCACACTCTGTCTTTCCACAGGGGCATATTTGCACCACGCTCATACCATCAATCTTGTACTTTGGGACCACGTCGGTACCGAACCGATCTTCGAGTGCCTTTTCCTCTTCACCCTGCTTTACTTGCCCAACCATCTCATGACCCGTTGGAAAAGTGCAAATGTCTCTCCAGTTTAAATATACTGTGCGAATAATGTCCGTGGCTGTGATGCACACCAGTCCGTACTTTGCCCACCACTTTCTCGCGTCTGACCGTGACATGACGGGCTGTTTGGAAAAGAGGGCACCGATATCCTGACCCTCGTACTCCATCGGACCCTTCATGTGCATTTCGCTAGGTATGATATGGTACTTGCACAAGGTCAGACCACAGGGGCACAGTCGCTCAACCTTTGTGCCAGTGATTCGGAACATAGGCTTGCCGCTCTCAAAGGTTCCGCTGAAATCCCCATCCGGGGTATATCCCCTGGGAAGCATGGTGTACATCTTACGCTGATATCGAGGGTACACCGTTACGTATATACCAAACTGTCTGGAGGATACAGTCTGCTATGTCGTCTTTCTTTTTCATCTTCTCATACTCCTTCAGCTTTCGTGCATCTAAGTACTTGCGAGCCACTTCGATCCCGGCTTTCTTGTTTGCACTGTGCTTTTTCATGGATGTTTTGAAATGTCGCTTAATACTTTGAGGTGCTACCATGGTTGTTTTTTCATAGTTAAAAGCACGCAGGCTGATTGCCATAGTCTTCATGCACGACCGCATCTGGCGCTCTACCAGCAGCACATCTGCCGATTGGAAAGGTTCGGTGCTAGACAGCTCTCGCATCTTTGCTACATAATCCTTCACATTCCCCAAGTCCAAAAGACGAAACAAAATAAACTTTTTTTCAATTGTACAGTATACTGTAAATGCAAAGTTGCGAATACCGATATCTACAGACAGTATGTGCATTTACACCACCATGTTCCCCTTTATACGTCTGTATCGTGATATATATCAAAGAACACGCTGTACACTAGCAATGTCGCAACGGGTACACACAAACTAACCAAAGGTGAGTGCAGCGGGGTCATTATACCGTTAAGTACCATGCTGCAGCCTGTCACCAGAGCCCATCTGTACATCTTTGCGATAAGAAGGGTAGTAACATACGGGAATATGAAGACAGGGTACCCCATGGCTCCGTAGAAGCCTGCCACGGTCCAGGGTACGACTGCCATAATATGAAGGATGGGGTATTTCGAAGGTTCCTGCTTTACCGCACACGCTAGAAATACGCCCACGAGAACACCGACAGGGTAGGTGAACATGTGGTGCACGGGCGACCACGTCATACCCGTCAGAGTTAGTATGTACCCTGCAGAACTGCACAGGTATGACGCAGCCAAAACCTTCCAGACATCTTGTACGTATATATAGACTAGCCCTGCTACGAATACTCTATACATAACCCATGCGTCTGGGTCGCTCACTAGTATATTCCATTCCATTATCAGAGCCAACCTTTGTCTTATACCATGGTGAAATACATACCTTCTAGTAGGAACAAGAAACTTAGCGCAATAAGAGAAGGCTTCAAAGGACAGGGTCCCTACGCTGCAGAGATAAAGAAAAGCTTCCCCCCTACAAACTTCTTGTGCAACTCCAAGGGTAAGCTTATATACTATGAAGGGGAGTATAGCTACGAAAAGCACCTGCGCGCATATGATCGAGCCAAACTATGGTTGCCCTCCATCGTGGATGGGAAGCTTCTGTGGAAAAAGAACCCTTTTATGAAACCCTTCTGCAGGCTGTTCAATGCTAAGCCAGACCTGGACATTGTGAACGATGAACTAAGAAAAAAACCGCCCAGCACCCATCGCACCCTGTGGAACGGAGCTGTCCCTCCCATGCAGGTGGGCATGATCGGAGAATTTAAGGGTGAACCAGCCATCGTCACGGACAAAGGGTTCAAAACCTCGAAGAGAAGAAGGGTCATAGGCATCGGGGACCCTGAAAACATCTTTCTAAGAGTGAAAGAGCTGAACATGCTAGGTATATATACTGAAGAGGTACAGAAGCCTACTTGGACGATCGCCACTAGTACCGGCACCCGTGAGATCTATAACAACAGCAGGTGTTTCAAGAGGAAGAATCGTGTTATACAAGACTTTGACCCCAAGAAACACTTAAAGAAGTATCTAAAAGTAGCAGTATAAACATTGGTTTATTTTTTCGAAATGCAGGGGGGTTATATGTATATCAAGGGCACAGACATAGAGGTCGGCGTCACAAGAGTGTCGTACGACCCTCTGCATCCTTACGCTATGTGCACCCTTCGACTGGGCATTAAGAAAAAGCACCTCAAGCAAAGCCCTCTTAAACCTATTTCAATCAGGTACATAAAGGTACCCTACATCTGTCTTAGTAAGTTTTCCAGCATAAAGTACAATAGGCTAATGTACGACGCAACCCTGCTGCCCCCTGATCCACGTATTGAACCTTTGTTTCAGAACTCGTCTCCTCTTACGGAAGGTAAGTACGAAGAAGCCCACCTTCCTCATGCTACATTGTATGAAATTGTACCCACCATCATCGAAGGAAAGACGTACTATATGCACCTTTTAAAACCCCTAAACCCTACTTTAGCAGGCGTCGGTAAGAGTCGATCCTTTAGCGTGTTTGGCATTCCTGAATTGACCTATCGCATGAAAAAATACGACCCTTCCTCTAAAATCGTCACGTTCGACACGACCCCCGTCCGGAGAGCGCACGTGAGCGTGCTGAGGCAGGCTCAGACGATGAGACACTTGGGCAGTCATACCTACCGCTGGGACTACGCCTCAGTTTCACTGAGGAACGAACTCTTGCCGGTAGACTGGGGATGGATTGCCGGGACGAATATTCACATTAAGACTTGCATACACCATGCCCAGACTTCTCTCTTCAAGTGGGATAAAAAGAATATATTCCAGTGGATTCCCATCCAAGAGGTGACCACCCAGCAGCCTGCCTTTGGAAGCATTGAGCACCATGCCGTTACAGTCTTCCCGGAAATATACGTGAACGGACTGCCCTTCCCATTCGAAGCAAAGGCTCCCATAAATCACCCTATACATGCAAACCCCATAAAGTTTCTGCACGACCAAAAGAAGGCATACCCTTTAGCAGAATATAGCAGAGACAGGCAGAGGCAGCACGCATGCATCATGATCGTCATGCAGAATAACGTATGGCTGGCACATGTGCAGAACCTAACCCTGCAGCCTCGAACCGAATACCAGCAGTGCTTGCACCACAGGGCAGAAGACAAGCAGGTGTATATTGCAGACTACTTG
>TARA_B110000858_G_scaffold26993_1_pt1 | contig 22716 bp, 22 predicted proteins | sample TARA_B110000858 | Tara Oceans TARA_B110000858 (sample SAMEA4398247) | marine metagenome | biome: Polar Biome; feature: [SRF] surface water layer (ENVO:00010504); material: water (ENVO:00002006), including particulate matter (ENVO:01000060) such as... | depth 5 m | reverse complement strand
TCAATTATTGTAAAAGTATATAGTAAGAATAGATACGAGTTATTAAAAAATTTTTGGGATGAAGTAGCGGAAATGGGTGGTAAAAATTATACAATTTATGATAGTTGGGATAAAGGACTATCATTAAAGGTAATTAATACTGCAAAAATAATAGTTTGGGATCAGATAGGAACTGGCACATGTCAATGCTTTACATCAAACATACCTTCTATGGTTTATTGGGAACGTTTTCACTCCAGAGAAACATCTTATTCCAGACCATTGATAGAGCAATTAGAGCAAGTAGGCATAGTTCACAATAATTTGGACTCATTATTTAGAGAGATTGAAATATACAAAAAAGACCCAATTTTATGGATAAATAACATAAAAAGAAAAAAAGCCATCTATGATTTTTGTCAAAAATATGCTTACACAGATAAGAACTGGAAAAAAATTTGGTATAAAACATTAAAAGAGAAAATGTTCTGAAAAATTAACTTTATGTAATATAAGTTCTCTATGAATATTAGTAGCCTAAAGAAATCTTGGCAAATAGTAAATAGACTTGGAATGAATTCGATTAAAGTTTATTTCAATATATTTATTTATTATATATTAACAATAATTAATGCATTATTAGAAGGTATAGGATTAGTTATAATAGTAGACCTGTTCACTGGAAAATCTACAAATGGAAACTTTAACAATTCTCTATTAATTCAAACTGAAGAATATTTGTCAAATAATTTTGATGTAATTATTAGTACAAATATCATTTTATTATTAATAACATTTTTACTTTTCTCTAGAATTATTACATTTGGAATAATTTTAATTACTGAAGGATACTTTCATGCATTAGTTAGAAGAGCTATTCAAAGTTATATTTTTAAAAATTATATTTTAGGTCAATGGGAATATATTCGTAATGTAAGAGTAGGACATGCTGTTAATTTAATAAATACAGAATCAATACATCTAGAGAAATATTATTTTTCAATATTAAAGGCAATTTATTACTTTTTAACTACAGTATTATTAATGTCAGTAGCTATGATAATTGACTTTAAAATAACATTAATGCTTATTGCTGTTTCGTTACCATGCTTCTTATTTTTAAATTATTTATTAAGGATTCAAACAAAAGTTGCAACTAAATATGCGGAAACTCGAAATACATTCGCAGCTGATGTATCAGAAAGAATTTCAGGATCGATTCAAATACAAGTAGAGGGCAGCCAAAAGCATCATATAGCTACAGGACTAAGAACTCAGCCATTGATGCAGAGACTAGAAATATTATTAGGCTATATTTCTGCTGGATTAAATATTTTTATGATATTACTTCCATTTATCATTTTTTTAATAATTTTGATATTAAGTATATATACAAAAATCGATATTAATTTATTTCTAAGTCCGTTAGCAATAATTGGAATTATTGGTGTACGAGCTATAACACAATTAAATGCATTTATTACTAACATAGGTAGCATTTCGAGACATGAAGGCAGCCTTAAAGTTATAAACGATGCATTGAAAATTGAGAAAATATTAAAAAAAGAAAAAATAACCAATGAGCTGATTGGAATAAAAAGCTCAAACCTAAATTATGATATTGATGGAAAAAGCATAATAAAAAATATGAATTTTGAGATTACTAAAGGAAATATTTTTGTAATACAAGGTAAGTCTGGTTCTGGTAAATCAACTATAGCAAATTTAATTTCAGGAATCATAGTTCCTACATCTGGTATTGTGGAATATATCTCAAATAAAAATGAATTTTTTAATGCTAATATTTACGATGCAAAAATAGGCTATGTAACACAGGATATACATTTATTTAAAGGAACATTTCGTGAGAACCTTGTTAATGATAAAGTCCGAAGTAACAATGAAATATGGAAAGTTTTAGAACAAGTTGGTGCAGATGAATTTATTAAAAAAAATGGGGGCTTAGATAGCCAAATATTAGAAGCGGGTAGATCACTATCAGGTGGTCAAAAAAGAAGACTTGGAATAGCAAGAGTGCTATTGATGAAGAGTAATATTATAATTTTTGATGAAATTACAGCAGGTCTCGATCAAGAAAATTCAAAACTAATTCAAAATTTAATTGAAGATCTGTCAAGAGAATCAATTGTAATCATGATTTCACACGAAAAAGTGTCAATAGATAGCGCTATTGTTTTTGAATTATATAGTTAAAGGGACAAAGCTTGAAAAATTTATACGAAAAAGAAAATTTTAAATTTCTTAATGTAAATAATCTTTTTTTACTTACTTTTATATTTTATTATTATTTACCACCTGAGATTGGGATTTTTATTTATGGAATTCTATTTTATTTAATATTTACTAAATTTAATATAATTTTGAAAAAATCTGATTTTTTACTCTTTACACTAATTGTTGGATTGTCTGCTTATTATATATCGAGTAAATCTGGGCAAATAATTGAAATCGTTAATATGATAAGATTTTTTATTGGAATACCAATATTTTATATATTTTTTTATTATAGAAAATCTTTCGATGCAACCAACCTTTTGTATATTAGTATCATTTCTATATTTATAGAATTCATACTACTGAATACAATTGTGACTGCTTATGATATGCCAAATTGGCCAATTGAAGAGATAGACGGTAATTCTCACTTTAAATCTACTGTGGCACTGACGGCAGCAGAAGGAGGCGGTCTTGGACAAACAAGAATTGGAACTGAGATACCATTAGGCTTTGGTGGCATGCGATCTGTAACCTCTTGTCTTTTAGTTATCATGCTTTTTATCTCTAGAAAAACTTACTTTAATGAATTGCTAGTTCTAGCTACTGTAATATTTTTAGGGACTGGAACTGGAATAGTAGCATTTTTAGCGTATTTAATTTTAAATAAAAAATATATTTATTTGTACACAATAATTGCATTAGTACCTTTTGTCTTTATGTTCTTAGACTATTCAGTTTTTGATAAAGTTAGTTATGAATATCTAGTAACATTACTTAATGAAAAACAAATGGCTATTGATGGATCTTATGAAGATAAAAATATGTTACAATATTATCTTGGTGTTGGAATATTGGACGGTTCAAGTGATTTTGCTTGGTTGTTAATGGCAAGAAGTATTGGTATTATCTTTTTATTTGCATTTATCGCATGGATATTTACTAAGATAAAAATAAGCAACATAGGAATTTTAATGCTACTTCTTTTTACAGCACTTCATTATCCTACTCTCTTTTCTGTTCAAGGTCATTTATTGGTAGGTTATATACTTTCGAGAAGAAATATAAAAAATTATTTTTTATAGAAATTTATGTACCAATCAATAAACTTTTTTATGCCTTCGCTGATTTTAGTGTGAGGCTTATAATTAATTTTTTTAACAATTTTACTTGTATCAGCATGAGTTTTGTGAACATCTCCTTTTTGAAGTTTTAAAAGTTTAACTTTAGCATTTATTCCAAGAGTTTTTTCAATAAGTGTTAAAAATAATTTAAGCTTTTCTGGCTTTGAGTTTCCAATATTAAAAATTTCAAATGGAATTTTCTGTGTAGAGGCTTTATCAATCAACTTAACAATAGATGTTGTTACATCATCAATATAAGTAAAGTCTCGTATGTGGTTACCTTGATTAAAAAGTTCTATTGTATCGTTATTGATTATTGATTTTGTAAACTTAAACAAGGCCATATCTGGTCTTCCATAAGGACCATAAACAGTAAAAAAACGTAATCCAGTACAAGGGAGACCATAAATATTGCTATATGAATAGGCCATAACTTCATTGCTTTTTTTAGTTGCAGCATAAAAAGATAAGGGTTTATCAGTATTACTTGTTTCTTTAAGTGGAAATTTTTTACTATCACCATACACCGAGCTTGTAGATGCAAATATTAAATGTTTTATTTTATTTTTCCTAGATGCGTCTAGAATGTTAAAAAAGCCTATCAAATTACTTTCAACATAAGGCAATGGATTTTCAATTGAAAATCTAACACCAGCTTGAGCAGCTAAATTAATAACATGAGTAAATTTTTCTTTAATAAATAATTTTGAAATCAAATTTTTATTTGATATATTAACTTTTTTAAAGTTAAAATGTTTGTAGTTTTTCTTTAGATCTTTAATCCTAGATTTTTTTAACTCTACATCATAGTAATCATTTATATTGTCGATCCCATAAATTTTATATTTATTCTCAATTAGTAATTTTCTACACAAGTTGTATCCAATAAATCCAGCGCATCCTGTTATAAGTATTTTCATTTTATATTATTTTTTATTATAATTATATTGTTGTACGCTTATTGAGTATTTATTTTTTAATTTGTATAGATATATATGGTTTTTCACATAAACCTACTTTTAATTTTTTTTAATAAATAATAAAAAGGGAATATGTATACATTAGGAAATAAAATATTAGATAATATATTCTTTGAAAATGAAAGATATTTCAAACCTATATATTTTTTAGTAAAAATCATTAGCAATAAGTTAGGTATAAATCTTTTTAAAGCAAAATTTTTGTTTTTTAAATATTGAAGCAAGGGCAGGCCATATTTGTGGTATTCATCTATAACTTCAGGAATTCTTATTGAGTCAACCAATGGATACAAATTGCCCCATTCTCTTTCACCTATCATATTTATGCTTAATGGTTCAGCTTGAAACCATACTTTTGAATTATGAAATGCCTTTGCAAATACCATTACATGAGGACATGTATTATCAAGAAAAGAGTACTGATTTTTATCATTGAGCTTATTTAAATCTAGCACATGCTTACTATCTTCCCATTTTCTTCGCCTAAAGATCGATAAAAAAATACCCAACATAAAATCAAATGAAATATTTGGATTTATTAAGTCAAAAAAATTACCCTCAAAGTTATTCTTAAATTTAGAAAAATTTTCTAAATTATTCGGAAGATTGTTTGTGTCAACTGGTCTATCAAATAAGTTAACTGAACTAGATTTTAAATTAATTGAATTTATATAATAATAATCTATTACATTATTATCTAATAATGATTCTAGTTTATTGAATGTATAAGGTAGTAGCATATCATCATTGCCCAGTATCCAGACAAATTCTCCTTTTGCCATTGAAACTGATTCAACAATATTTCTACCAATACCTAAATTTGATAGATTTTTCTTATAATTAATTGTAATTTTTTTTTTATATTTTTGCACTATTTTCTGTGCATTGCCACTTGGGTTATTATCTGAAATGCAAACTTCAAAATCAATATTAGAATTTTGTTTTGAATTATAGATTGATTCTAGACAGCTATTTAAACAATGCAATCTATCAAAAGTTGGTATGCAAATAGACAATTTAGGACTTGTATTTACCATTTTTAAAATAACAAATTTATTTTTTTAAATTATTTAAATAATTTATAAGTTTTTTTTCTGGATTAATACTTAAATTTATAAAACTATTCTGTAGTTCACAAACAACATCTTTTACCTCTATTGAGTTCCACCATTGATCTATAGTGTTAAAATTCTTATTAATAAAATTTGATGCAGAAATAGGAGATGTATGTATAATTTGCACATCTTTTAGCTTTTCATAAATTTTTAAAAACTTATCATTTGGTATCCATGATTTTTCATCAATAAAAACTATTGTTGGTATCTTAAAAGCAATGGTTTCTAAGAATGTAGTGTGTAAATGATCAATTATAACTAATTTTGTTTTTAATAGTGTGTAGGCATAGTTATTATTCTTATCAAAATTAAACGATTTATTAATTTTCAAAAAATTCTTTTTTTGGGGAAAATCAAATACATTGTCACTTGGATGTAAGCGAATTAAAATTTTTTTATACAAACTTTGATTTAAGTTATCAAAAAATATTGATTGATCATCATAGTACTTTATCCATTCATTGCCACTTATAACAGACCAATTATTTGGATCGGATTTAGATCCACATGTACTTATATAAAGTGCTAAATTATCATTTTTAACTATTCTTTTTTTTTCAATAAATTTTTTTAAATGAGATATCTTTAAGCTTATAAACTTAATATCATTTTCTCCATCACTCCACCCCCAAGTTAAATATCTATCTACTATTTTTTTTTCTAAATAGGGCATTGGGGAGTCAGACATACCATATGGAAAACCCCCATGCTGCGAACCTACAAGCTTAGTATTATTTTTTATTTTATTTTGAGCACAAAATAATTTGAACAATTCATTTTGAAATAAACCTACGGAAGTATAAATAACTTTTAATGTTTTATTAGATTTAGGTAATTTTCTTATTAATTCTTTATATCCTTCTATATATACGTATGGTATTTGATATGGAATTATCTTAATTAATAATTTATCTAATTGATCTTCTATTGCTATTTTTCCTGATTTGTTTTTTAATATTTTTTTCCTAATATCAAAATTAATATTAGTATTATCTGACACTCCATTATCATAAAGTGAAATAGGAAAAATTCTAAACTTTGATTTTATAAATAATTTTATTCTTTGTTCTATTGGAAGATAAGTATCAATTGCAACTATACTAAAGTACTTCAAAATTATTTTTGATAATTTTATATTAATTGAATTTATTAAATTTCGTAAATTATTTTTTTTTATGGTATATTTAAAAGCGTTTGTTGAAAATTTATTATTTTCTCCAACAGTAAAATCTTCAAGACTATTAAAATAATCATTTTGATAAGTTAAATTAATATAACTTGCAAAATCATATGGTACCCTTAATAAACCCCTATCTTTTGGAGAATTATTATTTAATTTTTTATTTTTTTTTTGATACGAGTAGTTTGTGTCATTTGTGGAGATAAAGAATAATAACCATGGTCCAATTATTATCTCCCAATAACTAGATTTAAAGTCAGCTTTGTGAATTTTATTTAGTGAATTTGACAATATATCTAAATATTTAAGATATTTTGTAATTCTAATATTATTTATTTCGTTCTTTTTTAAGTCGTAAAAATTAACATTTGTCATTGACTACCTATTTATATATATAATATAGCATAGTCAATTATAAGTGAAATATCGCTAAAAGGTTTAATTTGAAAACAATAATTCTTGCAGGTGGTTATGGAACTCGCATCAGGGATGTTGCTGATGATATTCCAAAACCAATGATTCCAATTGGACCATATCCTATATTATGGCATGTAATGAAAATATATGAGTTTTATAATCAAAAAGATTTCATTTTATGTTTGGGTTACAAGGGAGATGTAATAAAAAACTTTTTTTTAAATCTTAATTCTTATACAAGAGATTTTACATTAGATTTAAGTAAACCCAATGCTATAAATTTTCATAATAATAGTGCGTATGATTGGAAAGTGACTCTTGCAGATACAGGTTTAAGTTCTATGACTGGTACGAGAATTAAGAAAATTAAAAAATATATAAAAGATGATATATTTTTACTTACATATGGTGATGGAGTATCAGATATTAATATAGATAAATTAATAGATTTTCATAAATCACATGGCAAGACACTAACCGTAACTGGTGTACATCCTCCAGGAAGATTTGGTCAAATAATTGCAGATAGTAATGATTTGGTCACAGAATTTAATGAAAAACCGCAATCAGAATCTGGTTTAATATCAGGAGGTTTTTTTGCAGCAAATGTTTCACTGTTTGATTATCTAGATGATAGTGAAAACTTAGTTTTTGAAGAAGGGCCTATGAGACAACTAGTAAAAGACAAAGAATTAATGATTTATAAACATGATGGGTTCTGGCTACCTATGGATACTAGCAGAGAATATCAGATGCTGGATTCTATATATAAAAGTGGAAATATTCCATGGCTAAAATAGACCATCTATCAACTTTAAAAAAATATTATGGCAAGCGAGTATTAATCACTGGACACACTGGATTTAAGGGTTCGTGGCTTACATTGTTGATGATAGAACTAGGAGCAATAGTAAGAGGTTACTCACTACATCCAAATACAAAACCCAACCATTTTGATTTACTAAAAATAGAAAATGATATCGATCATGTAATTGGAGATATACGAGATTATGATTCATTATTGAAATGTGTAAATGAATTTAAACCAGAGATAGTCTTTCATCTTGCTGCCCAACCTTTAGTTAAAAAATCTTACAAAGAACCTATCTTAACTTTAGATACAAATATAATGGGAACAGCAAACTTATTGGAAGCAGTTGTTAATTGTGAGAGCATAAAATCTTTAGTGTGCATTACATCAGATAAATGTTATGAAAATAATGAATGGGTTTGGGGTTACAGGGAGAATGATACTCTCGGAGGTCACGATCCCTATAGTGCCTCAAAAGCAGCAGCTGAAATCATATTTTCTTCCTATCACAGGTCTTTTTTCGATAAAAGAAAAAATTTTGGCTCGGTAACAACAAGGGCTGGTAATGTAATAGGTGGAGGAGATTGGTCAGATGATCGATTAATTCCTGATTGTATCAAGGCAATTGAATCTAAAACAACGATCAATATTAGAAGCCCATTTTCTACCCGTCCATGGCAACATGTTTTAGAGCCACTATCTGGTTATATATTACTAGGAATCAAGCTTCTAGAAGAACCCAAATTTTTCTCTGGAGCCTGGAATTTTGGCCCTTCTCAAATCGATGCAATGACTGTTAAGGAAGTTGTTGCCAAAGTAGCTACTTTTTTTAAATATGAAGATGTTTCATTTGAAGAAAATAATACCAACAATCTTCATGAAGCTGGGCTTCTGCAACTAAATTGTGATAAATCTATTCAATACCTTAAATGGAACCCAAGATGGAATTCTAGTAAATCATTGGCAGCGACATCTGAGTGGTTTAAGGTATTTATGGATAATGAAAATATTAGAGAAAAGTCATTAGAACAGATTTATGAATATTTTGAGGAACTTAAGTGATTGAAGGAGTAAAAATTACACCCTTAAAGCAATTTTTTGATGAAAGGGGGAAAGTAATGCACATGCTAACTGAGAATTCACAGAATTTTTCACGTTTTGGTGAAATATACTTTTCTTGTGCTTATTCGGGTGCAGTTAAAGCTTGGCATCTACATAAAGAAATGACATTAAATTATGCTTGTATTTCAGGCTCTATTAAATGTGTGCTTTACGATGATAGATCTGATAGCAAAACAAAAGGAGAGTTACAAGAATTTTTTATGTCACCAGAAGACTATTTTTTGTTAACAGTCCCTCCCTTAATTTGGAATGGTTGGAAAGGCATTGGAGAAAATGTATCAATCGTTGCAAACTGTTCAGATATGAAGCACGACCCAGAGGAAATTATTAGAAAAGAATTTAATTCTAATGAGATTCCTTACGATTGGAAAATAAAGCATAAGTAGTCTAAAATTTTATACATAGGTAAATGAAAATACTAATAACAGGAGGTTTTGGATATCTAGGTGGGAGACTTGCAAATTTTTTATCAAGTAAAAAAGTAGATATTTATCTGGGTAGTCGATATTTAAAATCAAATCCAAGTTGGTGCCCTCAAGCAAAAACTATAAAAATAGATTGGAATAAAGAGGAATCTATTGATGAAGCTGTAAATAATATAGATGTTATTATTCATATGGCTGCGTTAAATGCAGAAGAATGTTCTGAAAATGAAGATTTAGCTTATCAAGTGAATGTACTAAATACTAAAAAAATTATTGATTCAGCAATAAGAAAAAATGTTTCTAAAATTATTTATTTATCAACTATTCACGTTTATGGGAGCCCATTAAAAGGTAATTTATCCGAGGAAATTGATGTAAATCCAGAACATCCATACGCAAAAACACATCTTCAAGCAGAAAAAATACTTTTAAATGCATTTAAAAAAAATCAAATCGATTTAAATATTATAAGACTGTCTAATGCTTTTGGACCTCCAGTAGAGAAAGATGCTAATTGTTGGATGTTAGTATTTAATGATTTTTGTTTGCAGGCTCTGAATACAAAAAAAATAATTATTAAATCTTTAATTAATGTAAAAAGAGACTTTGTACCTATATCATATGTTAATTCATCTATATTTCACTTCATAAACAAGGCAATGAATAAGAGCAGTAATAATGTTCTCTATAATATTGGTGGCAAGTACAATATTTCTATATTAGATGCTGCCAATATCATTAAAAGTAGAATATTTCTAAAAACAGGCAATGAAATAGAAATAATCTTTAACCAAGATATAAAAGATAATGTGCATGATTTTAGTTTTAATATTAATAAGATCTTAAAAAGCGGTCTTAATAATGTTGAAAAAATTGATATTAATTTTGAAATAGACTCACTCATAGACTTTTGTCTTATCAATATGGCTAAATAAATTATCTAAATATGTCTCATCCCTTAGTAAGTATAATTATAAATTGTTATAATTCAGATCAATATTTGATAAAGGCTATTCAAAGTATATTTAATCAGTCCTATAAAGAATGGGAAATAATTTTTTGGGATAATGCATCAACAGACAATAGTGCAGATATAGCAAAATCATTTGGAAAAAAATTAAAATATTTTAAATCTCAAAAAAACACAAATTTAGGAAAAGCAAGAAAAGAAGCAATATTAAAAGCATCAGGAGATTACATAGCATTTCTTGACTGTGATGATGAGTGGTTAAAGAATAAACTTTCAACTCAGGTTCAAGCTTTAGAGGAAAATAAAAATTATAGTTTTTGTTACGGTGGTGTTCATTATATTAACCAAAATAACAAACCAATATTAGATTATCTGCCTAAAGCAAGAAGCGGATATGTTTTGCCATTACAGTTAAGTAAGTATGAAATTGGTATTCAATCAGTATTAATTAGAAAAGGAACAGATCTAGATTTTAATCCAGATCTTGAATTTTCTCCAGATTATGACCTTTTGATGAATATTGCATCAAAATATAAAGCCTATGTCATAAATGATTATTTAATAAATTATAGAATTGTTTCAGAATCATTAACAAGTAAAAAAATCGATATATGGTGGATTGAAATGAAGTATACGCTCGATCACATTATTCAAACTAACCCATCTTTGTTACTAAAGTACCCAAAGGAGTTTAAGAAAGCTTACGCGAAAGTAAATTATCTTAAAGCAAAATTATTCTTTAGTAATAATCAAAATTTAAAAGCTATAAAAACCCTAAGTGAATATAAATTTGTCAGCACTAAATATTTTGGATTGTTTATAATATCAATTTTTGGAAAAAATTTTTGGAATTTTGTTCAAAATAAAATCAATATACTTGAGAGAGCGCAAAAATGAAAGTAGCTATATCTGGAGCAAGTGGATTTATAGGAAGGGCCCTAGTTAAAAAAAATTTATCGATAGGAAATGATGTAAATATATTAACTACAAATTTAAAGTACAAAATACCTAATGTAAAAACTTTTATAGTAAATAAAAATTTTAGTGATCATAAAATGTTAAATGATTTTTTTAAAGATGTTGATATTTTTTATAATTGTCTAGGTGAAACAAATGACAACAAACAAATGTATAAAATTAATATTGATGTCGTTAATTTATTCATTAGCTATGCAAGAAAAAATAATGTTAAAAAATGGGTGCAGTTGAGCAGTGTTGGATCATATGGACCTTTTAGAAAAGGAATTGTCGATGAAAAATTTAGGGATAATCCTTCTAATATATACGAAAAAACAAAAACTATAAGTGATAATATAATTTCTAGCTCAGGAATTCCTTTTTCAATTCTTAGGCCCTCAAATGTTTTTGGTATAGAAATGAAAAATCAGTCACTAAATAGCTTAATAAGATCTATAAAAAAAAGATACTTCTTTTATATAGGAAAAAAAGGAGCAGTATTAAATTATGTACATGTTACTGACGTTGTTTCAGCTCTTATCTTATGTGGTGAAAGTGACAAAGCAAATGGAAAAAAATTTATAATATCACAGGATACTACAATTGAGAAACTGGTTAAAATATTATTAAAAAAAGAAGTTTCATTTATTAGAATTTATGCACTTCCATTAAAACTCTTATCAATAATTACTTTATTTTATAAATATTATCCACTAAATCTATCAAGAATTAGAGCGTTAACAAATTTTTCAAAGTACAGTTCATCAAAAATTATATACGATTTAAGTTTTAAATTTAACACTAAGCTTGAAGTTCAATTATTGAATTACTCAGAAAATAAAGAATAGCTATTAATTATGATAATTAAAAATAAAGAAAAGATAGCTATTATTGCTACTGTACCAATGATGATTAGATTTTTTCTAGTTAATCATATTAATCTATTAAAAAATAATTATGAGGTAACTATAATTACTAATTTAAATATAAATAAAGAACTTATTAATTTATTCTCTAATGATATTAAAAAAATTCATATTCCATTTAGACGTAATATAAGTTTATTTTATGATATTTTTTCTTTAATTTTGTTAATGATTCATTTCAAAAAAAATAATTATAAAATTACTTATTCAATATCACCAAAAGGAGGTTTTTTATCTACTACAGCCGCGTATATAATGAGAATACCTATAAGAATTCACACTTTTACTGGCCAAGTATGGGTAAATAATAAGGGGTTAAAAAAATATATTTTACAATCAATTGATAAACTGATCAGTTTTTTTGCAACAAAAGTAATAATAGATAGTCAATCACAAAAATCTTTTTTAATTGATAAAAAAATTATAAATGAAGATAAGTCAATTGTAATAGGTGAAGGTTCAATATCTGGAGTTAATATCAAAAAATTTAAACCTAATTCCGATACAAGAAAAAAAATTAGATTAGAACTAGGCGTTAATAGAAAATCTATTGTTTATTTATTCTTAGGAAGAATAAATAAAGATAAAGGAATTCTTACTTTGATAGAAGCTTATAAAAAGATACTAAATGATAATATGTACGACGATAGTTGTTTGTGGATTGTAGGAAAGGATGAAGAATCTTTACTACCAAAATTAAAATCTGAATTGAAAGCATTTTCAAGCAAAATAAGATTTATTGACTATACAGATCATCCTGAAAAATACATGCAGTCTGCTGATATATTTTGCTTACCAAGTAGAAGAGAAGGTTTTGGCAGTACAATTATTGAGTCTGGAGCGTGTGGCATACCTTCAATTGCATCAAATATATATGGAATTGTTGATGCTGTAAGTAAAGATACAGGGTTATTATGTGAGCTTGATAGCGCTGATGATCTTGCTAAAAAAATGATTTTACTCGCGAGAAATAAAGATCTTAGAGTAGAAATGGGAAAAAAAGCTAAAGAAAGAACAATAGATAAATTTGAAGAAAATAATGTAAGCTTTAATTTAATTAATCTGATTAATAGTCTTTAGATATCATGAAGTTTTATACAAAAAAAACTAAAGACATGAGTGATAAAGATAAACAGTCTATTGTTACATTATTCAATGAGGTTTTTTCAAAAAAAAGAACTTTAGAAGAATTTCATGACCAGTTTGAATTAAATGAATTAGGATATTCATATTTTGGTATAATGGAAGATGATTTAGGTAATATTGTAGGTTCTTATGCAGTAATGCCAATTAACTATAGATATTTTGGTAAAGAATTTATATTTGGACAGTCTGTAGACACAATGATAAAAAAAGAATTTCGTGGCAATGCGTTTAATTTAAGAAAAATAGCTAACAGCGTATACAATTCTCTAATAGAGGATAAAATTCCTTTTGTGTTTGGTTTTCCAAATAATCAAATTTATTTAATAAGAAAAAAATTATTGAAGTGGAAAGATATTGGTACTTTAGATACATATATATCCCCCTTATATTTGGGTAAATTTTCAATATTAAGTCCAATAAATACAATCTTTTTAAAGATATTAAGTCTATTCAATTCGTTATTAAATCAAATTTTTTTCATTAAAAATAAAAAAAAATATTTAATAATTAAAAATACCTTCTCTGGTAATGAGAAGTATAGGAATAATAATTACTCTAATACCATTAAGCTTAATGATAATACATTGATTCATTATTTTAATTACCATTATAAAAAATTTAATATATCATTTTTCATTGATTTAGAATTATTAAATATTAGAAATTTTAACGAAGCTATTAACACAATTTCTCAAAATGAAAAAAAATCAAATATTATTATATATATGGGCAAGTTAAATTTTAGACCATTGAAAATGGTGAGATTGCCAAAATTTATAAAAAATAAAAATATGCGACTTTGTGGAAAAATATTGATTCCTGAATTGATTGATCAAGAAATTTTTAATGAAAAAAATTGGCAGCTCAATTTGTCAAATACCGATTTAACATAATATGTCTAATTTTATAATAAGCTTAGATTTTGAATTAAAATGGGGGATGTTAGAATCTGGAAATAATTATGACAATAACTTAATAGGTGCACGTAAAGCTATACCGTTAATACTAAAAACTTTTAATAAATATAAATTTAAATCTACATGGGCAATAGTAGGTTTGTTGTTTAATTCAAATTATGAAGATTTTTTAAATTATAAGCCTAGTAGAATTGTAAACGATAAAGATATTATTAATCCTTATAGTATAAATTTAAATCAAAATAAAAATTTATTTTTTGCTTTAGATTTAGTTAAATTAATTTCAAAAAATACATTACAAGAAATAGGTACTCATACATATTCACATTTTACATGTAGAAAAGGAATAGCTGTAATTGATGAATTTAGAGAAGACATCAAGGTTGCCCAGAAGATAGCTAAAGAAAAATTAAATATTAAAATGTCATCTATTGTTTTCCCAAGAAATGAAATATGTGAAGAGTATTTTAAAGTGCTTAAAGAACTTGAATTTACTCACTACAGAGGAAATCCACAAAATATCTTGTATAAAAATGGACATAGCAAAAATAATATTTTGATCAGAATTTTAAGATATGTGGATACTTTTTTTAATATTGTCAAAAATACCAATAAAAAAAGTGATGATACTCATATAAAAAATGTTCAAGCAAATAGGATGTTGCGTCCATACATGAAGATAAAACTCCTAAACTTTTTAATGATTAGAAGAATTAAAAATGAAATGCTTTATGCTGCAAAAAATGAGATGGATTATCACCTATGGTGGCATCCTCATAACTTTGGGGTAAACACAAATGAAAATATTCAAAATTTAGAAAACATACTTAAATACTATGATTATTTAAAAAAAATATATGGTATGGATAATTGTAATATTTCTGAAGTATAGGTATTAATAACTATAATTATGACAAATTATTTAGTTACTGGTGCAACTGGTTATATAGGAAAAAGACTTGTTGATTACCTTGTGAAAAATAACAATGATAGCATTGTAGCGTTATCAAAATCGAAGAATAACTTACAATCTTATACAAATCTTAAAAATGTAAATTGTGATTTAGTAAAGTCCAAGGTTCCAGATTCTTACTTCGAAGATATTGATGTAATTATTCATTTGGCTGGCTATGCTCATGATCTATCAAATAATAAAAATAATCATTATTATGAGCTACTAAATGTTGACGCATCAATAAAAATTGCAGCCCAAGCAATAAAACATAAAACTAAAAAATTTATTTTTATTAGTAGTGTAAAAGCTGGATTCAAAAATAATAGTACAGATGAAAATATTTTAGATATTTATGGTAAGTCAAAAAGAAATGCAGAATTAAAACTATTAGGACTTTTTAAAGATACTAACATACATTTTTCTATTTTAAGACCTGCATTAGTGTATGGGCCTAATCCTAAAGGAAACCTTGGATCAATGATTCAAGCTATTAAAAAAGGATGGTTTCCTCCCCTTCCTAAAATAAAAAATAGAAGATCTTTAGTTCATGTTGATGATGTTATAAAAGCAATTTTCTTCTTACTTGACAATAAAGCAGCAAACAAAGAGATTTTTATTTTAACAGATAATAGAAATTATTCTACTTATGAAATTTATGAAATTTTTTGTAAATTATTAGATAAAAAGATTCCTTACTTAAGAGTTCCATTTTTTATATTTAAATTCATATCTTTAATTTATTATCCATATAGTCATATAGTTAAAAAACTTTTTGATGACGAATATTATGATTCAACTAAAATTAGAAATCTTGGTTACAAAAATAATTTTTATTTGGAGGATATGAATGCAAAGACTATTTGATATTATTTTTAGTCTAATATTAATCATTATATTATTTATACCTTTGATAATAGTAGGGTTAATCATAAGATTAGATAGTAATGGAAAATCTATTCACTGGTCTAAAAGAATTGGCAAAAATTCTAAAGTATTTTATATGCCAAAATTCAGGACAATGTTTATTGGCACACCAAATATTGCAACACACTTAATGAATGATTCTGAAAATTATATTACTAGAATTGGAAGTTTTTTAAGAAATAATAGTATCGATGAAATTCCACAAATTATTTCTATTTTAATAGGTGACTTAAGTTTTATTGGTCCTAGACCGGCTTTATTTAATCAAGATGACTTAGTAATATTAAGAAAAAAATATGGAGTAGACAAAATTAAACCAGGTCTAACAGGTTGGGCCCAGGTTAACGGAAGAGACAGCATTACAATAGAAGAAAAAGTTGAATTGGAAAGAGAGTATATAAAGAAAAAAAATGTTTTATTTGATTTATATATTATAATTTTAACTATAAAAGTTCTAGTTAGTAAAGCTTATATCAAACATTAATATTAAAAATGAACAATTTTTTATTTGAATCAAGAATTGAATTTAACAAAAAATTTTTTTTAAATATTTTTTCATTCTTAGTATATTTACTACCTCTTGCACTTATATCAGGACCTTTTTTCAGCGACCTAATCGTTTCTATAGTTGGACTATATTTTATAATATTAACTTTTAAAGATGATTTAAGAGATTATTATAAAAATAAATTTGTTTATATATTTTGTTTTTTTTATTTATGTATCTTTTTAAGTTCTATTCTTTCTATAGATCCACTTTTTTCATTCGAGAGTTCTTTTTTCTATTTTAGATTTCTTTTTTTTAGTTTGGCAATATGTTACTTTATTAATAATAAAGAAAATTTTATAAGAATATTTACATATGGAACTATAATTGCATTACTAATTTTATTAATTGATGGTTTTATACAATTTTTTTATGGATCAAATATTTTTCAGTTTAAGCCAATTCCAGGAAGAATAGGGAGTTTGTTTGGCGACAAATATGTTTTAGGACATTATGTTGTCAGAATGATGCCACTCCTTTTTGCATTATTTTCATTGAAAAAAGATATTAATAAGACTGAATTATCATTTTTTTTCATATTCTTTATTGGCCTCTCATTATTGGTTCTTATTTCTGGAGACCGTAGTGCCTTATTACTATTATTAATTGAAATTACATTGTTTTTATTGCTACTTAAAAAATTTAGATCATTTATGGTTACTTATGCTGCCGTAGCTTTATTATCAATTTTTTTTGCCATTATCGTTTCACCAGAAATTAAAGATAGAATAATAAGCAAAACAATTAATCAATTAATTATAAATAACCAAATAGTATTATTTTCAGATTATCACGAAAGAATGTTCAATACTGGTTTTAGTATGTTCAAAGAAAAGCCATTGATAGGACAGGGGCCCAAACTCTTTAGAGTCTTGTGCATTGAAGATAGATTCTATGTTGAAGGTGGTGGTTGTTCAACTCATCCACATAATACTTATATTCAGTTATTAGCAGAAACAGGAATCTTTGGTACCATCATAGTAATTTCTATATTTTTATCCCTGACCTATTTGATGTTAAAGCAATTTTTGTCTATTAACTTTAAATATATGAATTTTAAAATTGAGGATTCAAGTATATGCTTGATCATAGCGATTTTTATATGTTTGTGGCCAATTACCCCAACATTAAATTTTTTTAATAACTGGATAAGTATTCTACACTTTTTACCAGTCGGCTTCTTGTTGTCAAAAAAAATTACTGTTTAAAATATTTGATGAATATTATTTGAAATTTAGATTGAAAACTCTTCTTTTAAGATATATTACGTAATTATGCTTAGCGAACAAAATAGCAATAATCAAGTCGGTGATTTCGATCTCTTTGAAATAACATATTCCCTGTGGAAAAATAAGTTCACTCTGATATCAACTCTTATAATTAGCATTATCATTGCATTCTTAATTAGTATTTTTGAAAAAAAAAATAACTCTGTCTTTATTGAAATAGGACCAAACACAGCTGAAAATGTTTTTTTATATCAATTGGAAGAGTTTGATATTGATACTACAGAAATTTTTAGAAATTTTATGGCAAATATAAAAACTAGAAAAATTATAGAACGCACACTCAGGTCTCAATATCCAACATGGAGTAGTGAAATTATTAATGAACAAACAACAATTATACTAAGTCAATTAGATGTTAAAATTGCAAAAAATGAACTTGCAAGTGAATTTAGGGAAACTGCTGGATTTAAGTTTTACAGAATTGAATATACTTCAAGTGGAGATATTGAAGTTAATAAAAAATTTATTAGAGCTCTTATTGATGAAAACAACAAATATTTTATTAATATTTATAATAATGCAATGGATTCAAAAATTGATTATAAAAATAAAGTTTTTATGACTGAGCTAAAAGCAAAATCTAAGCTTTTAACTAATCGAATAAAAAATCAGAATAATAATAATGTAAATCAGCAAAGTTATATTATTGAATCAAATAAATTAATTACAGAAAAATATGCTACGCAAAAAAAACAAGGTAATGTCAATAAATTTTCTATAGATTTAACAGAATTAGAAAAAAATCTAGAAATTGCTAAAACATTAGATATCAAAAAACCTACATTTACTACCCCAGCAAATATACAATCAGATATAAATTCTTACTCTTTCTTCTTGGGTACCGAAACTTTAAAACAAAAAATTAAAAATATTAAAGATTCAGTAACTGTTAATCAGCCAAATGAGACCAATATTCGAGCAAAAGTTGATAAAGAAGAAATTAGACTTTTAAAAAAATCTCAGGATATATCGCTTCAACAAAGAATACTTGAAGACAAAAATGTAAACGAAATGACAATGCAGGAATTAAGATTACTTAATGAAAAAATTAAATTATCATTTGAATATATGAATCCTGAATTTAGAGATTTAACTGTTATAAGGGATGCTATAAAGGAATTTATGGCTAGTGATAATTTTATGCTGATAGAGGAAACAAGTTCAATAGGATCTGTTTCAGAAAAGAATCTACTTAAATATTTAATTATATTTATTACACTTGGCTTCCTTTTATCTTCTGCTTGGATTTTCTTCAATGAAGCTAGGTTAAAAAGAAATATTTCTCTATAAGAATTTTCTATTCTAAAAAAAATAAATTTTATTTTATGAAAAAAATTATCTTAATTCTTTTTTTGATATTTACGACTATTTATTTATCATTATTATTTTTTAAAAAAGATGAGTTAAAAATTCTATCACATAATTTTAAAAACTTATTTGTTGAATTGGCCCCCATTGTTAAATCAAAAATAATATTACAGTCAGATATTAGATTTAAACAACAGCGTAAACATGAAGGATTGATACATTATGTATTAGATAATTTTTCTGACCATAGCTTGCAAACTTATTATTTACCATTTGATGATTATTATACTTCTCAGGATAAACCTTCTGCTTATTTAGAGCAAACTGAAGATAGAGTGATTTTGGCATCGGGCTCAGCAGAGTTTATTTATTTTGAAAAATCAGAAATAGGGCAGGCTAATATTCAATTTAAGTCTATAGATACTAATATTAAGTCAGTTATCAAAGATAGCTTAATTTATACTATTGGTAGTAGAAGTATCAAAGATTTAAAAGTGATTAATGACTTCTTGTATCTTTCTTACACTAAAAGAGTTTCAGATAATTGTTATAATGTATCTGTCCTGAGAGCTAGATTAAATTTTGATAATCTTAATTTTCAAGAAGTTTTTTCACCCGATGAATGTTTAAATGATGAATATAGAAAACAAAGTGGCGGAAGAATTTTTCCTTATAAAGAAAATAAAATTTTATTATCGGTTGGTGTCTTTAATCATAGTTTAATGGCACAGAATTTAGATAGTATGTTTGGAAAAATTATAGCATTTGAACCAATGAGTAATAATTATGAAGTCATCTCAATGGGGCATAGAAATCCTCAAGGTCTATATTATGATGCTGAGCTTGATATAATTATTAATACTGAGCATCAAGCTTTAGGTGGAGATGAGGTCAATTTAAATAAAGGTGATAATTTTAAAAATTTCGGTTGGCCTATGGCATCTTATGGTAGTCACTATGGTAGAAAAATTATAGAGGATCAGCCTCTTCATAAAAGTCATTCAAAATATGGCTTTGATGAACCATTAATATATTTTACACCTGCTATAGGAATAAGTCAGATAGTTAAAGCCCCAGATAGCTTTAGTAATAACAATTCTAGAGATTTTCTTGTTTCATCAATGGGACACGGAGTCAATGAAGGAGGAGATATGAGTATTCATCATCTCCGTATGAATGACAGTTATAATGAAATTGAATACATGAATCTAATTCCAATAGGAGAAAGAATTAGAGATATCGAGGTTTTAAATGATTCAAATGATATTATGTTAATATTAGAGTCAATTCCAGCAATTGGTATTTTAAGTCCTAAAAAATATAGTTGTAATAAAAAATTACCACCATGCAATATTAATAAATTTTATACAAAGTCAGATGCTAAAAAAATGTCTACAGAATCTTACAAAGAATTATTACCTTAAATTGTTTAAATATATATAAATTAATATGTGGAAAGTAAAAAAATCAAAAGTTCATGGAACTGGTGTGTTTGCAACCCAAGAAATAAAAAGTGGAACCAAGATAATTGAATATATAGGTGATAAAGTTACTAAAAAAGAAGGTGATAAACGTTCCTCTGAAAGAATAAAAAATTATTTAAATTCTAAAGTATCAGGTTCAGTTTATATTTTTGAACTTAATAAAACATATGATATTGATGGATCTCCACTTTATAATAAGGCAAGATACATTAATCATTCTTGTAACCCAAATTGTGAAGTAGACATCATAAAAGGACATATTTGGATATTATCAATTAAAAATATAAAAAAGGGATGTGAACTCAACTATGATTATGGTTATCCATTTGATAAAGCTGATTTCAAAGATCATGTATGCAAATGTGGCTCCAAAAAATGTATTGGATATATAATTTCTAAAGATGATTGGGGAAAATTTACAAGGTTTAAAAAATTAAAAAATCATGATTAGCAAAGAACTAAAGAAAAACCTAAAATCAAAAAAAAAAATAATACAAAAATGTAATATTCTATGTATTGGTGATATTATACTTGATCATTATATTTACGGTAACATTGAAAGAATGTCACCAGAGGCGCCAATTCCTATATTGCTGGCTAATGATGAAACCTACCATTTAGGAGGTGTGGGTAATGTAGCAAGAAATATATCAAGTTTGGGAGGTAGAGTATCATTATTTTATTTATCAAGTTCAGACAACTCAAGTAAAATTGTTAAAAAAATAATTCAAAAAGATTCTAACCTTAAAAATATATCAATTTATAATAATAAATTTCAGACTCCTCTGAAAACTAGATATATTAATAAATCCAAACACATGATTAGAGTTGATAAGGAAAATATAGAATTCAAATTAGATATAAAATCAAAAAAAAGTATTTTAAAAAAATTAGATAAAGAAATAAAAAAAAATGATTTAATTGTTTTATCTGATTACAGTAAAGGATTATTAGATATCGATTTAATATCAAAAATTGTGAAAATTACAAAAAAATATAACAAAATAATAATTGCTGATCCAAAAAAAAATAACTTAAGTTGCTATGCTCGTATTAATTTGCTGACTCCGAATCAAAAAGAAATTACAGACGCTTCACAAAAAAAATACTTAAGTGAAAAAGAGCTAGTATCATTTTCTCAAAAAATAATAAGAAAGCATAAGATAGATTATGTACTTGTTACTAGGTCAGAGAAAGGTATGATTTTGATAAATGAAGCATCTGCAAAAAAATTTAAGGCCAATGCAAGAATTGTTCACGATGTTACAGGTGCTGGTGATACAGTTATTGCTACCCTAGCTTTAATGATTGCATCAGGTTTTAACATGAACGATGCCTCATCAATTTCAAATTATGCAGCCGGGCTAGTTGTAGGAAAAAGTGGAACAGCTTCAATTAAATACAAAGAATTAATTAATTAAATATGAATAATAATTCAAAAAAAATATTTAATATTGAAGAATTAGTTAGTTATGTAAATTTTTTAAAAAAGAAAAATTTGATTATTGGTTTTACTAATGGTTGCTTTGATTTATTGCATAAAGGACATATATATTCATTATCTCAAGCGAAAAAAAAATGTGATTATTTAATTGTTGGTTTAAATTCAGACAGTTCTGTAACTGTGTTAAAAGGACCCAATAGACCAAAAGACAATCAAGAGCTTCGAATAAAAAAATTATCTAAATGTGAAACTGTTGATGCTATTATTATATTTTATGAAACTACTCCACTAGAATTAATTAAAAGAATTATACCTGATGTTTTGTTTAAGGGGTCTGAATACAAATCTAAGCTAGTAGCTGGAAGCGAATTTATGTTAAAAAATGGTGGCAAATTAGAGTTTATTGATATTTTAGATGGATATAGTACAACAAATATAATTAAGAACTCTAGTATTTAGAT
>TARA_B110000858_G_scaffold120765_1_pt1 | contig 22866 bp, 20 predicted proteins | sample TARA_B110000858 | Tara Oceans TARA_B110000858 (sample SAMEA4398247) | marine metagenome | biome: Polar Biome; feature: [SRF] surface water layer (ENVO:00010504); material: water (ENVO:00002006), including particulate matter (ENVO:01000060) such as... | depth 5 m | reverse complement strand
ATTACGATACAACTACAAAAGAAATTGCATATGGTTTATCAAGTAGTGGTGGTGGTGGTTCGGATGCCAGTATAAATGAATTAGATAGTAGATTATTTATATTGTATTCTTATGTTATAAATGAAACTGTTCCACTAAGAAACAGTAAAATCGCTATAGGAATAAGTGCTGGAGAAGTATTACAAGCAAATAATTCAGTAGCAATTGGTTCAAATGCTGGTTCAAATTCACAGGAGAGTTATTCTGTAGCGATTGGTAATGCTGCTGGTAAAACAAATCAAGGCGAACATTCTGTAGCAATTGGTACAGAAGCTGGTCGTAATACTCAAAAACAATATTCTGTAGCAATCGGTGATAAATCTGGATCTGAAAATCAAGGAGAATATGCTATAGCACTAGGTTATAAGGCTGGTTATCAAGACCAATGTTTTAATTCTGTATCAATTGGTTATCAGGCAGGCTATAATTCACAAGATTCAAGCTCTGTAGCAATTGGAAATGAGGCTGGTTATGAAAATCAAGGGGTGCAGTCTGTAGCTATTGGTAATAATGCTGGTAAAACTAATCAAGGACAGTTTGCTGTAGCAATTGGTCGTCAAGCTGGGTTAACTGATCAAAATCAACAATCTGTAGCAATAGGTAGAGATGCTGGTAATTACAATCAAAAACTACATTCTGTAGCAATTGGTACAGAAGCTGGTCGTAATACTCAAAAACAATATTCTGTAGCAATTGGAAAGAGTGCTGGTCGTTATCAACAAGGAGAATATTCTATAGCAATTGGTTTGAGAGCGGGTGAAACAGATCAATCAGCAAATTCTATTATTTTAAATGCTCAAATAGATACATCATTAAATTCAGATACAAGCGGGCTATTTATAGCACCTATAAGAAATGTAGATGGTGTATCAAACTTATTATGTTATGATACAACTAGAAAAGAAATTGTATATTCTAGTCAAGCTGGAGGGGGAGGGGGATCTAGTGAATTTGATTCTGACTATACTTTGTCAAGAACCAATACTGGACAATATTATATTACATTTGGTTCAAATAATCTTCCTAATTCAAGTAATTATACAATTATCGTTACAACAGAACGATCAGAAGGAACTTCTTCAGGTCAAGTTAGAGACGATTATATGTATTCTTATTGGGATAAAACATCAACTGGATTCAGAGTTGAAATATCTGAACAAGATAATGGTGGGACTGCAGGTACTTATCGTGATTGTAGATTTGATTTTTGTTGTATAAAGCGAGGTATTATATTCTGTCATGGTTCTGTAGCTGGTAATGGAACAGCTAGTCCATCATAATCTTAATATAGTTAATTAATAATAAATAATAAATAATAAATAATATAATATATATATATATATGGGATTAACAATAAATAATTTTCCTGTTATAGATGGTTTAACATCAATTGATAATGTTTATGTAAATATTCGTAATATAAGATACACTAAACTAGATGATGGATATTTTTTAGAATTTTTATGTAATTATTCTAAAGATAGTAAACATATTATAACATTAATATTGAATACGCATTTTATTGAATTTTATAATGAAAATATATGGGAAAAAGCATATTTATGTTTAAAAAGTGATCTAGATAATAAAAATTTTACTTATCAAGATGTTTTGTAAAGTATAGTTTTATATTTAAATTAAAAATATAATAACAATATTGTCTATCTTAAAAATAAAATATAAAATACATATTTTATATTTTATTTTATATAATGTCATTAAAAACTCGTATATTTAATCCTAGTTCACAACCTATAAATATTACTAGCAATAATATTATAAATTATAATAATCTTACTATTTCAGGCGATGTAATAATAGATAAATTATTAACAGTTAATGATAATACTATAATAAATGGTAGATTGGATGTATATAATGATGTAAGCTTTAACAATAATGTTGATGTATTAGGATATTTAAATGTTTCGGGTGATATAACATCTACAAATATAAATTATATACAATCTTATATTAATCAATTAAAATTATTATTAGAAAATAATAGTAATTTAAAATTTGTTAATAACTCAAATCAAACATTTTATGATATTATAACTCAACAACCATTAAGATTTACATCTGTTTCTCAATATAGTACAGGATATAATAGTTCTCCAACATTAATAACATCAAAAAAAATTACTATTGAATGGAATTATAATGATATATTAGCTTATAATAATTTCACAGAATTTGCTGAATTAAGTTTTTTAACAGATTTAAAAACAAAACAATTGCCTTTTATAGATTATATAGTAATTCAAATTCAAGGATATATAAATTCAATAAAAACAGATTGGATTGATTTAAGTAATATTTTAATTCCTGAAAATACAATATATAATCAAGATTTGTACAAAAAATTTACAATATATAAAATTGTAAATAATATTAATTTAGATAATTCTTTAAACAACATTTTATCTAGAAATGATAAATTTAATATTAGAGTTTTTGGTGTAAATAATTCAAAATTGTATCCATCAATTGATTCTCGAAGTTTATATTTTAATGATATAAATTTTAATATAGCATCATCACCAAATAAACCCATATTAAATATTAGTGGTGAACAAATAGAAAACAATAATACTATAATATTAAATTATTATACAGATAAAATAGAAAAAACTAACAATACAAGTGAAGGATTAATTACTGATTATACAATAACTTATTTTCCTTTAGAAAGTTTAAGAAGTGAAATTTATGAATTAAGTACAAATATTTTAAATATTTATGATTTGAGTACAAGTAATTTAAATAGTTTAGGAATTTTTTCACCTGGATATAGAATAAATCAAAAATATGTAGAACCATTAAGAAGTATTTATACATATAGATTAAATATAAATAATATAGTAGATACAGGAAACTATATTAATGGTTATAAAGCACATGAAAGTTTTAATGTAATTTTATATAATTTAATAAGTGGAACAAAATATAATTATAAAACTAAAATTAAAAATGATTTATCAAATGTATATTCATATGAAACTAATAGTAGAACTAGCGAATATACTACGATACCTGATTCAAATAATATAGATATATCCATTAATTTAAATATTTCAAATAATAAAACTTTTATTAGTCAAAAAAATATAGGAAATCATAATAATTTAGATAATAGTTATGTAATCTATATAAATTTATCAGACAACCAATCTATAATTCCTGATAATTTAAATTATCAAAATATAGAAATTACTCATCCATATATAGATAACCAACAGGATTTAAGTTATGGATTTGGTAAATTTATAGATAATAAATATGATCTAGTTAATTTATCTGTTAGTATAAATGATATTTCTAAACAAAAAATAATATTTGATGGTTCATTTATTAATCACTCTGGTAGAAATATAAATTATAATTTATCTGATTTTAATTATGTAGAATTGAAATCAGAAAATTCATTAACTGATATTTATAAAGATAATAGTTTAAATAAAGGTTTTAGATTAAAAGGTTGTTTAAAAATAAATGAAATATCCAATAATTTAATAAAAAATGTTATAGGAGATGCTTCAAGTAATTCATATAAATTGAAATATAAATATACAAGAGATAATGATGTTTCATACATTGATATTGATAAAATTTATAAAATTTATATAGATGATATAAGTACTCAACCTGTAATATCTAATGTTATAAATACATCAAAAGTAAATACGGTATTATATAATATGGGAATACCATCTGTTAAATATTTTGATTTAAGTTTTAATAGAAACTATAACAATATAAATTCACAATATAGATATATAAATGGCTATAGAATAATATCTAGTATTTATAATATTAATGAAACAACTGCTGATGTTAGTCAAGATATTATATTAGATTTAGATAATATTAATAGTACAGGAAATTATAATTATAAAGATATACTAACTAATTCCAGTGAATATTATAAAAATTTATCCTATACAAGTAGTTTTATTGAATCAAATAATACTGTGTTATATTGGAAAGAAAAAATCGTGAATTTATATACAGAAAATTTATATGATATATCATATAGAACTAATCATTTTGTAGATTATAATAGTTTTGAAAAATTAAATAATATAATAAACAAAAATATACTTGATTTATCATTAGTAGATTTGTACTATATTAATAATATTACCAAACTAGGTAATAATTTATTAGATATTAGTTTAATAAAATATAATAACCATTATCAAGAGATAAATGATTCTACTCTAATGTATATAAATGGATTTTTTCAATCTAATAGTCAATGTAAATATCCGAGTATTTATGATTATTCATATAATGGTTTAAATATTACAAATAATTATAATGCCGGAGCTATAAGTTATGATATAAGTGGATTATCATCTGATACTGGATATAAATGGATTGTTATTAAATTAAATAAATATGATAATTATTACAAATTTAGTGATAATAATAGTAAAAACATAATGATTAAAATATCTCATTATGGTTATAAATATATAGCATTAAATGATATAAATAATTTTACAGATAATTATAAATTATTTAAAGATAACATCATTGAAGATTTAGTAGATATTCACAAAGATGTAATAGGATTTGTTACAACAAAATATATTAATTATCATAATAATCCTAATACATATGATGATAAAATAGGTAATATAAAAAAATTAGTATCTCCTTTTACAAAATGGATTGAATATGGTAATTTATATAATAATATGAAATTAACGGATTTAATAAATAATATGAATGAAACAGCTACACGATATGGTTGTTTAGTGCATGATGCTGTTAATAATGAATATGGTATATATATTGATAATTTTAGAACTATGAATGAGTTATATATTTATATTGGAATTAAAAATCTATAAATATTAATATATTAAGATATTAAAATATTAAAATATTAAAATATTAATGTACCTTTTTTATAATATTGTATTTTATGTCATATACACAATTAATAGATAATGAAGAAAAATTAAATATATTATTTAAAAATTTTTTAGGAGTTGTTCCAACAACCAATCACCGTAAATGGTTTGAAGAGGGTAGTATAATTATGAATAATTACATAAATGGTGAAGATATTTTTATAGATAAAATCCCTTTACAACCAGATTTTGATATATGTGGTATAGTATTGAATTGTCAGGATATAGGTTTAGATAGTAGTGATTTTATTAACTATAAATCAGATAGTGAAGACAAATATAATTCTAGTATTGTTGATGATAAAACAGGAACAATTAGAAGATTTAAATTTATAATATTAGATGAAGTTCCTTTTTTACCAGATGATAGTCGTGGTTTTTCGTGGTCAAAACAAACAAATAATAATAATATATTAATAGATAGTATTCAATATAATTTAAAAGAAAATAAAATAACCAATACAATTCCATATAAATATAATTTATATTCTCAACATTTAGAAAATGGTAGTGATGTTATAAATAATGATGATACAGGTGGTAATTGGATTTTTGATATAAAGTCAGGTGTATTATTTTTTCCAAATTTCAGTAATTTTGATAATAGTAATATATTAATAAAAAATAATAATAGATTAAATGTTTTAAATAACAAACCAGTTTTAACATTTTATAAATATGTTGGTAAAAAAGGTATACAATCATATTACAAAATATATAATATAACCAATATTAATGTTGGTAAAAAAACAGATATACTTGTTGAAAAAGAAGAAAAAGTATTAAATGATGTATCATTAAATGTTGTAGCAAAAAAAAGTTATAGTAAATATAAATTATATATAAATTTAAATTATTTTACATCAAAATATTATAATGCTTATTTAAGTATATCACTTTATTATAAATTATTAAATCAACAATCTGGTTTAAATAATAATATATTAATAGGAGAATATAATTTAGGAACAGGTTTTGCAAGTTATATGTCAAATGTATTTAATAATATTATTACAATTGATATAGATTGTAAAATAAATAGTATAATAAATTTTTATATAACTTATAAAATATCTACAACTATACAAAATAATAATATAGATTATGATAATTTAGAAAGTAAATTTAAACCAGTTATTTTATTATCAAAAATGGGTAATTCTATATGTGTAGAAGAATTAAATATTTAGTAATAATATATATTATTATGGCATTTACTAGATTTAATAATGATCCATCAAGAATTCAAAAGTATTTAGAAGAATCTACAAATGTTGGTAAATATTTTTTAGATGTTCCTGGAAATGGAACTAATCCCAGTTTTATAAATGATCCTCATATTAGAATGCAAAAATGGGGAGGTAATCTATCAAAAAATATAGTAAATATAGAGAGCGATTTAAGATGTTCAACTAGACAATTAAATAGAGATAATATAGAAAATAATAATTATTTGAAATACATAAATAATAATAAATTGTATAATGTTAATTCTAGTAATAATATTGATGAAATTACACAAGAATCTAGAACTATATTACCAGCATGGACATTCCGAGAAATAGATTCTATAAATGTTGTAAATAATTTTAAATATCTACATTTAGACCCACAAGAACATGTAAGTATCCCATTTTATAATAATATATCAACTAGAATATTGGAAAAAGACTATTATAGTATAAATAATAATAATCGTCGTTAATTAATTAATTTTAATATAATTAACTTTAATATAATTAACTTTTAATATATAATAATAAATTATATATTATTATATATTAGTATATATTAAATGGCGGCAGTAGCAATACCAATAATTGTATTAGGTAGTTTATATATATTATCAGAGCAAGAAAAGAAAAAAAATCCAAGATTATTAGAAGACTCCAATAATGAACCAATTGTAAATTCTGTAAAAGAAAATTTTTCCAATTATAATAATAATATAAAAGAAAATTATTCATCTCAAAAATTTAATCAACATACCGATAAGTATTTTAATGATACATATAATCAATATTCTGAAACATCTATCGATCTTTTATCTGGTCATCAAAGTAGTGCTAATGATTTTAAACACAATAATATGCAACCTTATTTCGGTGGTAAAATAAGAGGTGCTACAAATAATTTAAATACATCAGAATCTATACTGGATAATAAATTAGGAGTTGGCAGTCAATCATTTAATAAAGTAGAACAAGCTCCTCTTTTTAAACCAGATGAAAATGTTAATTATATAAATGGAACACCTAATAATAGTGATTTTTTTCAATCACGAATGAATGAATCTATGAAAATATCTAATGTTTCTATGACACAACCACAACAAGTTGGTCCTGGACTAAATTTAGGATATGGAACACAAGATTTAAATGGAATAAATACAGGTGGTGTAAATGGCGATGGTGGTTTCAATTCTGGTATGATGGCTCGTGAAACTTGGATGCCTAAAAATGTTGATGAACTTCGTGTAGATACAAATCAAAAACAGACATTTGATTTAATTGGACATCAAGGACCTGCTATAAATGCAATAAAATCAAAAGGAATAGTAGGTAAAATAGAAAAACATAATCCAGATACTTATTATGAAAACACACCAAATAGATGGTTCACTACAACTGGAATTGAAAAAAATCATCCTATTAGAAGTACAGTTGTTATGCCAAATGAAAACAGACAAGATACTAGTCGTGAATATTATGGAGCAGGAACAAATACTAATAGCACTTCAAGTAGTAATTATATAAAAGGTAATTATGAAAACTCAAAAAAAATCAATTTGGACTCTTTACCATTGGGTTCTATTGGAATAGAAGGTATGAACAATCCTGCTGCAAATGATCATGGTATAAATAGTTATACAGTATTAAATAATAATAGAAATACAACAAAAAAACATGAATTTGGTGGTGCTCATGGTATGTTTAAAGCGGTTGTTTCACCTTTAATGGATATTTTAAATCCTACTAGAAAAGAAAATGCAATTGGTAATATTAGACAAAATGGAAATTTTGGACCAGGATATACGAATACATATATTACTAATTACAATGATAAAACAAAAGTAACTAATCGTGAAATGACTACAGATAAAATTGGATTTAATCATTTAAATATTCAAGGTCAAGGACAACAAGATAGAACTAATAATATTTCTCAGTTTCAACCAGTTGAAAACCAAAGAACCACTACTAATAGACAATTTATTGGTACAGCCAGTTCAAGTAATCAGGGTATAAAACCATATAACTCTGTTTATGATAATATATCTAATACTGATAAAACTACTGAAAATAGAATGAATCATGGTTCAACACAAATATTTAGTTACGATAAGAATGTGGAAATAAATAGAAAAGATAAAGTAGTACAAGACAGAGAGCGATTTATTAATGGTGGTCCATCAATTGTTCCTTCTAGTCATTTTATAGGTGAAGTACAAGGTTTACAAGAATATGATAATTTATCACAATCTAGATTAGATGGTTCTCTATTAACAGCATTTAAAAATAATCCATATACACAGAGTTTACAGAGTTCGTAATATAAATTATTGTATTTACACTTTTAAATTTTTTGAATATTTAAAATGTTTATAATATTTTGTACTCAGCTACAAAATGTTATATAATAAAATTATAAATATGGAATATATTCCAAACTATTATTATCATATAATGTTACTCTAAATAAATCTTTATAACCTTGTATATATACTGTATCTCCATCATATAAACTATCACAACCCTGTTGATTTGTGCAACTTTTATTTCTAAAAATTATAGGTAATTTTATCATATTATTTTTATCATTCATTGTATAATAATTCCATTTATCTCTATTTGCTATAACAGGTCTACCCATTAATGGTAAAATGGTATCGTCTTCATTTACTCTAGTTAAAATACCAACTTGTCTATATTGTGTGTTAACTGATTGTGTTGCTACATTTACCGGCATTAATTTAATATTGTTTAAATTATTTGAATTATTAAACATTGTATCATTTTTAACTGGAGGTGTATGCGGATCTAATAATACATTGCTATATATATTATTATTACACATTGGTTTTGTGATTAAATTTTCAGGAACTTTTAAAAAAGTATTTTGTATTTCACCATTCATTTTATTACTATAATTTGTAGTATTTCTATTATTTGTATTATTATTAATTTTAATGTACATAAATATTAATATTACACATATAAATATGAAAAAAAAAGTGAAAACATAATTTTCTAAACATAACATACCAGGTGGACAAGATTTTTTCATTACAATACTTTTATATATTAATATTATATATTAATTATAAAATCTATTGTTTATAATATCGTGTCTATTTGTTTATGGACCATCTTCTAATATTTTTAGAGAAGAAACTAGACTATCCATTTCAAATTCGTTAACATCTTTTGTATCACATTCTTGTCCTGTTTCTCCTTCTCCTTCTCCTGCTTCTCCTTTTCCTTCTTCCTCTTCTCCTTCTTCTCCTTCTCCTTCTCCTTCTCCTTCTCTTGGACAAGGTTCATCTTTACCACTTGGTTCTTCTTTTACATCACTAAATAGATGTTCAACTTGTTTACTAGCATCTTTTTTGACATCATCCATTGTGTATCCTTCTTTTATGTTTTTGTAAAAAAATAGATAGATATTGGGTATAATTATTGCTGTATATATTATTATATTAGTTGAAATTTTATATATTTTTTTATATTTTTTTATTAATAAAAAAATTAAAATTGTACTTGAATATAAAATACTAAATAAATAATTAAATTTATATATTTCATGAAAATTTTGTAATAAACTAAATAATAATATTAATAAACTTATGTAATTAAATGTAATCATAATTAAAATATTATTATATTTTAATTATAGTTTTTAATTTTTATAATTTACTTGCCACCAACTGTATTTTTTTCTAATTCGCTAGCCATATTTTTCATATTACCAAACATACCATTTAAACCATCTAAATCTATATTTTTTAATCTATCCATTGCTTCATTTACAACAGGTGTCATATTTTTTAATTGATCTAATAATTCTTTTTGATCAAGTATTAAATTTTTAGTATCATTTGTTACAGATTTAATATCATTATTTTTAATAACACTAGTTAATTTATCATATTCTTGTTCTATTTTATTCTCTGGACCCACTTGTTTTAATATTTGTTCTTTATTTGGTGTATTTATAACACCTGGATTTAATTTTATATTATTTTGATATCCAGATTTTTTATTTAAATTAGACATGTTTTCACCAGATATATCTGTTAATACATTACCAGAACGATCTTTATCGAGTTTACTTTTAGATCCATCTTTATTATTTTCCAATCCTTCAAAATTATTTAAGATAAACATTTTTTTTAAACAAGAAACAAAAAAAGTACATACGATGGAAGTAAGTAGAACAATGGACATATTTTTAGTAAATAAATATGTAAGTATAGCTACCATTATAAACAATAATATAGCGGAAAATTCTTTAGATAAAAATAACATTAATACTTGTATAAAAGCAATGAACGATACAGAATATAAGGTGTATATATTATTAAAAAATTTATTTAAACTTTTTTTACTGTTAAATTTTGATCTAGTCATATATAATATATAAATACAGATTAATTTTAATTAAAATTAAAATTAATTATGATATAAAGTTTTTATATATTTGTATTTCTTTTTTTAATTTTTTTATTAATTTATTAATATCTAATAAATTATTATTTATTTCTTTATCTGATATATTAGATTTATACATTTTTAAATATTGTTGTAAATTATTTAACATAACTAATTTTTGTAGTTTGTATATTATTTGTTTTTCTATTAATTTTTTATATATATTATATAAAGAATCTAGTGTTCCTTTGTTATTATTTTCTTTATTTGATTTTTCTATTTTTTCTTTTTCATCACATATTTTTTTAAAGTTATTAAAAAAAAATATTTCATTATCTTGCGATTTTAATTTATTTTTATATAATAAATTATCTCGGTAAGCTAAATTTATTCCTAAACTCATATATATATATATTAATATGTGTAATTATTAATATATATAATTACATAATTAATATTTTCAATATAATTATAATCGTTTCAACAATCATTATTTAGACAAGTATTTTTATTTTATTTATTTTATTTATTTTATTTATCATATTCATCATATTATTCATGATCTTATTCACGATATTATTCATCATCTTCTTTATCATCATATTTATTTTCTTCGTTATTTTCTTCGTTATTTTCTTCGTTATTTATATCATCATTTTTTTTACCATCATGTAATTCATGATGTAATTTTTTTAAACTATAGCCTCTTTTCTTTAATAAATCATCTGCTTTCTTGTCATTATTTTTCATTCCTTCTATGTTACTAAAAAAATTTAAAGATATTAATAAATTTGTTATAATAATTGATAAAAATAAACTTAACGCTAATTGTTTTTTAGAAAATTTATTTATAATATAAGATAAAGCTATAAAAAATAAAAGTGCATAAAATTCTCTCTTGCTAATATATCCAACTGCTAGAATAATAGAAAATATAATAACAAATAATTCTAAATTAGAATATTTATTAAAATTATTTGGGATATTCATAAAACTTTTAGATAAGCTTTTAATACTCGACATTATACTATAATATAATATAATAGTATAATTATCTTATAATAATTATTATTCTAAATTTTATATTTTTTAAAAAAAATATAAAAATATAAATATATATTATTTAGAATGTGTAGAACCAATACTGAACCTATTCTTCATGAAGACGATAATAGATTTGTTATGTTTCCTGTGAAATATAATAAGGTATGGGAAATGTATAAAAAACAAATAGATTGTTTCTGGAGAACAGAAGAAGTTAAATTAACAAAAGATATTACACACTGGGAGACCTTAACAACTGATGAGAAATTCTTTATATCTATGATTTTAGCATTTTTTGCTGCGAGTGATGGAATAGTATTAGAAAATCTAGGACAACGATTTATGGGTGAAGTACAAAATAGTGAAATAAGAGCATTTTACGGGTTTCAAATTGCAATGGAAAATATACATAGTGAAATGTATTCTATATTAATTGATACATATATTAAAGATAGTGAACAAAAAAATAAATTACTAAATGCGCTAAATGAATTTGAATGTATAAAAAAAAAAGGTAAATGGGCTCAAAAATGGATCCATGACAAGAGATCTAGTTTTGCTACTAGACTTGTAGCATTTGCATGTGTTGAAGGTATATTTTTCTCGGGAGCATTTTGTGCTATTTTTTGGTTAAAAAAACGCGGTTTAATGCCGGGTTTAACATTTTCAAATGAATTAATTAGTCGCGATGAAGCATTGCATACAGAATTTGCAGTTCTTTTACATAGTATATTAGATAAACCATTAAAACGACAAAAAATACAAGAAATAATAACTGAGGCTGTAGAAATAGAAAAAGAATTTATTACAGAAGCATTACCTTGTAGGTTAATAGGTATGAATAGTATGTTGATGACACAATATATAGAATATGTGGCTGATAGATTAAGTCTTCAATTAGGAGGGGATAAAATATATGATAGTAAAAATCCATTTGAATGGATGGAAATGATTAGCGTAGAAGGTAAAACCAATTTTTTTGAAAAAACTGTAAGTGAATATGCTATGGCTACTAAAATAGAAAACCAAGATGATGCATTTGAGTTTGGTGATGATTTTTAAAATAAAAAAAAATATAAGACATATTATATTTCTGATCTATTATATGGATAATTTAAATTTTTAGCTATTATTTTTTCTTTATTTTCATTAAATAATAATTTATAAAAGTCTATTATTACAAGCATTTGACACTCAATTTGATAAATTGGACATTCTGAATAATCATTTTGATATCTTAATAATATTCCTTGATATACAATATTATTATCTATTATCTTATTATGGGCAATCACTGTTTTTTTTTCATTATATAAATGGTAATAAAATTTTAATAAATCTGATTTATTATAGAAAATAAATCTAAATGCAATTAAATCATTAACTTCTTCTAATGTTTTTAAATTAAATTTATTCTTTTTTTGAAATGCACTATTAAATGTTTTAATTCTAACAGTTTGCATATAACATGGAATATTTTGTATTTCTAAAATCTTTTGATAATTATTTAATTCTTTAAATGTTATTTTATTTATATTTGTAATATAGCTAGAATAAGTAAAAATTATAAAATTAAAAAATAAAATAATTAAACTTCTTTTCATTTTATAATTATATATAATTATAAATTTAAATAAAAACTATATAACTATATAATTTTACTTTATTTATAATTATTATGTACAAAAATATTAAAGTTTTAATTACCGGTGCTAATTCAGGTCTAGGTAAAAATATGGCTATTAATTATGCAAAACAACAAGCTACTATTATTAATTTATCCAGAAATATATATAAAGGTGAAAAACTTAAAAGTACACTTGATAATATAAATAAACAAAATAATCTATTTTTTTCAAGCGATGTATCTAATTATAATAAAATTTTAGATATTAAAAATAAATTGGTCGAAACCAATAATATACCAAACATTATTATTAATAATGCCGCTGGCAATTTTCTATGTCCATTTGAAAAATTATCAAAGAATGGCTGGACACGCATAATTGATATAGTTTTAAATGGTAGTTTTAATATATATCATATATTTGGTAAAGAATTTATTAAACAAAAAAAACCTGGTATATTTTTAAATATATCAACTACTTACTCAACTACTGGTTCTGCTATGGTATCTCCTTCTGCTGCTGCCAAATCAGGTGTTGATACTATGATAAAATCATTAATAAGTGAATGGACACAATATAATATGAGATTTGTTGGAATAGCACCTGGTGCAATAATTAATAGTGGTGGTTTATCAAAATTAGATCCTTTTAATGTTTATAAACATTATAATAATTATACAAATCCATTAAAAAGAATGTGTCATCCAGATGAAATAAGTAATTTAGCAATGTTTTTAACATCTGATAAAGCAAGTTATATAAATGGTCATACAGTTAGAATAGATGGTGGTGAGTACAATAAAAATTCGGGGCAGTTTAATTTTATAACAAATATTCCTTTTTATAAAAAACTATTATAAATAATAAGAATTGTTAATAAAGTATATAATAATTAATTATTATATAAGTAATTATTATAAATAGTCATTATTTATAATGACTACAATTCCAAAGTATATTTTTATAATTCCATATAGAGATAGATTTTTAGAAAAAATTCATTTTTCCAATTATATAAAATATATATTAGAAGATTATAATGATAGTAGTTATGCTATATATTATAGTGAACAATTGGATAATCGCCCATTTAACAGAGGTGCGACAAAAAATATCGGATTTTTAATTATTAAAGAATTATATCCAGATAATTATAAAGATATAATATTTATATTTAATGATGTTGATACTATACCTATTCAAAAAAATATATTAAATTTTGATGTTGATTTTAATAATATAAAACATTATTATGGTTTTACCACCACATTAGGTGGAATATTCAGTATAAGAGGTAATGATTTTGAATATATATTTGGGTTTTCTAATAATTGGGGGTGGGGATTGGAAGATAATGTAATATTGGATAGAGCTATAAAAAATAAAATAAATATTGATAGAAATAATTTTTTTAAATATAAAGATGAAAATATATTACATACAAGCATAAATAATGTTAAAAATATAGCAAATAATGAACCAAGTAGATATATGAAAAAACAATTAGATAATATTAATGATATTACAGATTTAAAATATACTATAGTAAATAATATTATAGATAAAAAACTGTACAAAAATCAATATATAATTAAAATAGAATCATTTTCGACAAAATATAAACACATTGATACATTATATTATGATCAAAATTTATCAAAAAATCCAAAATTAATAAATGATAAGTTGAAAACAAATACCTTTAAAATGAATTTTATTCGACAGTAACAACTTTTGCAAGATTGCGTGGTTTATCAGGATTTATATTTTTTTTTATAGAAATATCATAACTTAAATATTGTAACGCAATTATAAATATAATTTCATTATAATAATCTAATTTATTTAATTTTAGTACAAAATTATTTTGTATATCAATATCATTTTCTATATCTAATTTATTTGTTAATATAATTATATTTGTTTTTCTACTTATTATTTCATTATATGTTGATAACAAATTATTATAATTATCTATATTATTATAATCTATAAGTAATATTGTTAGTGTGTTTTCATCTAATAAAGCAAAAGGTCCATGTTTTAATGAACTTGATGGAAAACCTTCTGCATGTATGTAACATACTTCTTTTATTTTTAAAGAGGCTTCTTGTGCTATTGGATATAATTTGTGTTTACCAAGAATAAAAATATTATTAAAATTTTTTTCTATTATATAATTACTTATATCATCTATTTTATCAATAAAACTATTATTATATAACATATTTTCTATTAAATTGGGTAAAAAATTTAAAGTATTTATTTTATAATTATTGGTATAATTATCTATATTATTGTACATTGAAATTAATGATAATACAATAAGCATTGATGTAAACGATTTTGTTGATGCTACCGATATTTCTGGACCAGCATTTATATAAACACCACAATCTACCATTTTTGCTATATGCGAATCTATAACATTAATTACTCCTATGTTTATACATTTTTTATTTCTGCATATATTTATTGCTTTTATTAAATCCATAGTTTCACCCGATTGGCTGCAAAATATTGCTATATTTTTTCGTTTTGTTACTTGTGGTATATCTTCTTCTACAAATTCACATGCATTACATATTATAATATTATTATTATTATTTTCTTGAAAATAATATTTAGCTACCATACATGCATTATAACTAGTACCACAACCAAAAAGTATTATATTTTGAATTTTGTCAGAAACTATGTACTTTTTTATTTTATCTAGACCACCTAGAGTTATTATATTATCTACAATTCTCCCACCATTATTATATGCTCTTTTAGTGCTTTCTATTTGTTCATATATTTCTTTTTTCATCCAATGTTTATAAATATCTGGTAATATAGTATCATCTTTATATTCCAATTTATTTTTAACATATATCTTATTTATATTTCTAATAGATGTATATTTATTTTTATTTATCATAAAAATATCATCATTATCTAAATTTATGTAATCATATAAATATCCTGCAAAACCTGTACTTTCTGATGTAGCTATATACATATTATCATTGTACCCCAATATCATAGGAGAACCATGTCTAGTTATATAAATATTATCCGGATCTTTATTATTTATAATTATTAATGCCCATGTTCCATGTAATCTATTTAAAGCCAATTTAATTGCATTTTCTATATTATCATCTTGTAAATAATAATATTCTATCAAATTTGCTATAACTTCAGAATCTGTTTCACTCAAAAAGCTATAACCATTTCCATATAATTCATTTTTCAATTGTTTATAATTATTTATTATACCATTATGTACTAATATAATATTTTTGTGAAAAGATATATGAGGGTGGCTATTTATATCAGTTCTAGAACCATGTGTAGCCCATCTGGTATGTGCCAAGCATGTATTAGACCTTATATTATTTGAATCAATAGTATTAGATAATTTATATATTGAATCTATTTTATCGGTAGATGCATATTTAATTATTTTATAATTGTTATTATCTCTATATGCTATACCTACTGAATCATACCCTCGGTTTTGTAAAAGTTCTATACTTGCTAATATATTTGGTATAATATTGCTATTATTTTTAGAAATAATTAAGGATATACCACACATAATTATAATATAATATTTTATATTTAATTTAAAATATTATATTATAATATATTACTTATAACACTTCTATTATTTAGAAAAATATATACCATAAATTACAATTAATGAACCTATAATTTTTTTTATAGTTATTGCTTCTTTATAAATAAATTTATCAAATATCGTAGTTAATATTATACCTGAACCACACCATATTGTATAGGCTCGTGTTAAACTATATTTACATAAAGATTTAGGAAATATATAAAAACTTACACCATATCCTATATAAACAGGTATAAACCATATTTTATTTATTTGCGTTCGTTTTAAGCAACATGTTGACAATGTTTCTAATAAGATAGAAGTAGTTAAATATATTTCTGGTTGAATATTATAAACATTAATTGGAAATTTCATATTTATCATATTGTTATTATTATTAAAATTTTGATGTAAAGAAATTTGATTATTATAAAACATTTTAAACCCGTATTATATATTATACTATGATGTATTTAATTTATAATATAATATATATATATTATATTTATAATATATATATATATATATATATATATGACAGAAACTGATAATTTAAATGGTATAGTTGAACATATATCAAACTTAAATATAGATATAGATGATGTAACTGGAGAAATAAGATCTATACAAAATCCCGTAGAAAATGTTATTATAACAAGATCTGGAAGAACAATTAAAAAACCATTAAAACTTACTTATGAAAGCGAAACAACAACACCAACAAGGAGAAAAAAAGGTAAAATTATAAAAAAAACTGAAATTATAAAAAAAACTGAAAATATTAATGATAATAATAAAGAAATTAGTGTAGTATTAAACATAAGAAATGGTTGCAAATTATATAATGGACGATCTGTTGGTAGTTCATATGATAAAAAACCATGGAAAGAAAAAATGGAACAACGTATAAACGATATTATGAAAATTAAAGACAAGGAAATAAAGTATAACGAATTAATAGCTTATAGAAATAATATATCTCATAAATGTAATTTTTGGATGGCAAAAAAAATGTTAGAACAATATAGTGACATACTTAAAAATAATAATGACTGGAGAAATGAGCAACAAAATATTATAAAATTATATAACAAAAGACATATACCTGATGATGTATTTAAAGAGCGATTGACTAAAGATTTTCAAGAACAATTGACTAGTGAATTAAATGGAGAATTATATGAATCAGACCAACGTAAAGCGGGTAGAGATCCACTTGAAGCTAGTTCAACACTAATATCAAGATCAAGATCCAGATCAAGATCCATATCAAGATCCGATCATAATGGTGGTTTATATAGAAAAACAAAAAAAGTACAAAAAAAACAACAAAGAACGAAAAAAAACAACAAAGAACGAAAAAAAACAAAAAAGTACAAAAAAAAATAATAAAATAAAATACATAATGATTAATAAATCATAATTTTAGTATAAAAATTATTATTTATATAATAAATAATAAACATAACACGATATTTAATATAATATTATATATATAAAATATTTTTTTTTAGCTTGATAAAAAAAATATTTTAAAATGCAAAAATTCTTAAAATAAAGTTTGGTAAAATTTTAAAAAGTACACAAATATTTTTGTGTATTTTTATATTTTATAATAAACTTTTAACCGAAAAAAATGACATTTTTGATTTTACACCATTAAGGTTTAATTTCAAAAAAATCTTATTTTTTTTGTTATGATAATTTTTTTTTTATATTTGTAAATAATATAAAGCCCTCTTTTTAGTTAGTCTAAAATGGCTAACAAAAAAGAGGGAAAAATAGGGCTTGAATTTTATTGTATTTTTTGTAATGTAAAATGCAGGGACAATTATAATTTAAAAAAACACATTGACACGGATAAACATAAACGCCTAACAATGACTAACAAAAAAGAGGGATTTATTTTTTATTGTGAATGTGGTAAAAATTACAAACATTCCTCATCATTATCGAAACATAAAAAAACATGTTCTATATATTTATTAAATATATGTAATAATGATAATATATATGATAAATGTGATACTAGTACTGATATTATAAATAGTAATAATAATGATAATGATAATATTATTGATAATAATAATGAATTATTAAATTTAGTAAAAGAACAAAATAAAAAAATAGAAAAATTAGAACAGACGATAAAAGATAATACAAATAATAATATAATAAATAATTATAGTAATAATTTTAACTTAAATGTATTTTTAAATGAAAAATGTAAAGATGCTATAAATATAAATGAATTTCAAGAATCATTAAAAGAAGCTATTACAGATATTAGTAATGTTTTAAATATATCAAATACAGATGGTATAACAAATGTTTTAAATTTAACATATAATAAAATAGATAATTATAAAAAACCATATTATTCGCTTGATAAATCTAGGCAACAATTGATTATAAAAGATATAAATAATAAATGGGTAAAAGATACAGAATTGTTGTTTGATATAATAAAACCATTAGAAAATAAATATAATAAAAAACAATTATATAATTTTTATAAAAAATTAGAAGATAAAAATAATATAACTGATAAACAAGAAGATGAGTTTACAAATATTATATTAAATACTACTTGTGAAATAAATAAAACAAAGTTGATTAAAAATATAATAAATAATGGATTAAATCCAAAGAGTATTTAAATTTCACAAATCCAATTATCTAAGGAAATAGTAGATGATTCTAATTTATTTATATTTAATAACTTTATTTTTATTGTTGATTTAATATTTTTCATATTATTAATTTGTTTAATATTGAAATTATAGCAATATCTATAAAATTTAAAATAATTAATAGTTAAATTAAATAACCAAAATAATAGCAAAATATATTTAAATAATAATAATGATAATCTATCATTATTATTATTTAATATAATGAATGATATAAATACAAAAACTTGACATACAAATATCTTAACAATTAAATTATATACATCATTTTTAACATTATCATATTGTGTAATATGTTGATTTAACTCTGTATTTACATTGTAATATATATCATAATAGAGTGATTTTAATTCTAATAGATTATTAATAAAACCTTTCATATATCTAACTCTATTATCATACTTATGTATTTCTTCCTGGTTTTCTGAAATAGTATTATTAGCTTCAAATATATCTTGTCTTAGCTGTTTATTTTCTTTAGACAATTCTATATTTAAATTAATTACAAAATTTTTATCAATATTATTATTATTATCATTATCATTATCATTCTCAGATATATTAATGTTAATTGGATGAGTTTTCATTTATTTTATTTGTGTAATAAAATAAAAATAATAAATATAAAATCAATTTTTTATATTAATTGTACTTATTTAAAATAACACGTGGTATCAGATTATCTTTATGTTGTTCGAGTTTTTTATAACATTTATTTATTGTAACTTCGCTTATTTTACTAATACTATTAATACTAAATTTAGAAATATTTAAGTTACAACTTTGAGATACAAAATATATTATACCACCTGCAACAGAACTAGGAGTATTATCGTATAAGATTCTATTTTTTTCAACCAGATTAGCTATAAATTTACATAGTTTGGTAAGTTCGTCATTTATACTCAATTTGCTACAATATCTTTCCAAGAATGATAATGGTGTAATTTTAGCTAATTTAGTTAAATTGTTATCAGTATTGTTATGTTCAATATCATTGATTATTATTACAGCATTTTTACATCCTTTAGTAGCACTGGTATTGTCCAAATTAAATATTTCTGCAATTTCTTTTGCTGATCTAGGAAAATTATTAACTTTAGATGATATGTATATAGATGCTGCTATTATACTATCACGATTTAATCCACGAAATGTTTTTGCCTCTGATATTTGTTTATAAAATCTCATGGCATCTTCAATTATCATCTTGGGTATTCCTGCATTACTGGATATTATATTTATACGTGTAAATTCATCATAATTAGATTTTTCACGATAAGGCATAGATTGCCATTCAGTATATCTTCTAATTTTTTGCATTTCATAAGAAGAACCTGTATTAATAACTTTACAACTATAAGACGATGACATTAATAAAGGATTAATAGGCATACCACATCTAGTTGGGTCAGAACCTTGGTTATCATCACTGCCAAAAAATCTCCATTCAGGAGAACTGTCTAATGAATTTTTATATATAATACCACATTTACTATTAGGGCAAATATTAAAACCATTATCATCTATAATTAACATAGTTTTACATATATTACATTTATTATCGGATATCTCATTATTATCATATAGACATTCTATGGGTTTTTTTATATCGAATTCTTCATCGAATAAATTCCATAAACTAGCCATATTTATATTTGTTTCTTCTTGTGATTTATTTTTTTTTCTGGTATTATTAACATCATTTTTTTTATTTAGCATATAATTTTACAAATTACAATATTATAATTTTATATATTTAATTCAATTTAATAATATATTAAAATAATTTATTATATTATAAATGTTTAGTTTATTTAGTAGTAACAATAATATTAAAGATATTAATAATGATTTTTTTGGAAAAAATGAAGAAAATCAAGAAAATCAAGAAAATCAAAAAGATCAAGAAAATCAAGAAAATCAAGAAAATCAAGAAAATCAAGAAAGTGAAGAAAGTCAAGAAAATCAAAATTATTTATATCAAATTATTAATAATAATTTAATATTTAAAAAACATTTAATTAGTATAATTGAATATATAAATACGTCAAATGACAATAATTATAATGATTTAATAGAAAATATACATAAACATGTATCATTACCCGAAGATAATGACTTAATTATATTACCAGATAATTTTAAATTAAATGCTATTACAGATAGTGATATAAAATATAAATTTTTTCATAATAAATCTGATATTCCAAATGATTTTGATATAGAAAAGTGTAAAAAGAATATGGCAAAATATTATTTATATATTTATTTAATTATTAATATTTTTTATAAACAAGTAAATGATGATAACAATTTAAATGATATAATTAACACATATATATCAGATTATAATATAAAAGGTGGTGGCATAAAAGAAAATTTTAATACATTTATATCTAATATTAAAAACACTTATGATACAACAATAAATAAAAGACAAGAATCCATAACAAATTTAGAACAAGATAAAGAATCTAATGAAAGATTTAAAGAAGAACCTAAAGAAGAACCTGAAGAAGAACCTAAAGAAGAACCTGAAGAAGAACCTGAAGAAAAATTTAAAAAAGAAGATAAACTAAAACAAGAAGAGGAAGAAGAGGAAGAAGAGGAAGAGAAACAAGAAGATGAAGATGAAGATGAAGATGAAGATGGTAATGTTAATGATATTTATGAAGATATAAATAGAGTTCCAGGTTTAGACAGTAATGTGGTATTAAATAAATTTAATAATAAATCGTCAATAAAAAAATTAATAGATTATTTGAAAGATTTAATAAATAAAGAATCTATTGATATAATAGATTTATCAAATATAGTTAATAATATAGAAAATAATATAAATTTATATAAACCTTTAGTTGAAGATGAAAAATTTAATAAAAGAATAAAAGAAATGAATAGTAATGATAATAATAATTATATAAATAATAATACAAATAATAATAAATATTTTAAAAAATTATTTAAAGAAACTTTAAATAAATTAGTGGATAATAATAATAGTAAAAATATTAAGATATATAATTTATTAAAAAATAACATAATTAATATTAGAGAAAAGGATAATACAGATATTAATAAAAATTTAACATTTAAAACACTAAAAACTACATTAAATGATATAATAAATATTTTAATTGAAACTGAAATATTTGTTTATGATAAAATATTATTTATAATAGATAAATCAAAACAAATACATATTGGTGGAAAATTAAATACAAGAAAAAATAAAAATAAAAATAAAAATAAAAATAAAAATAAAAATAAAAA
>TARA_B110000858_G_scaffold125989_1_pt1 | contig 22948 bp, 23 predicted proteins | sample TARA_B110000858 | Tara Oceans TARA_B110000858 (sample SAMEA4398247) | marine metagenome | biome: Polar Biome; feature: [SRF] surface water layer (ENVO:00010504); material: water (ENVO:00002006), including particulate matter (ENVO:01000060) such as... | depth 5 m | reverse complement strand
GCTTGTCTGGTTGATATATCGTTTGTATCAGGGTTGTTTAGGGATCTATATTCCTTAGGTAGTTCTATGGTTTCTATAGAACTGCTACTGTCGGTATGGAAAGCTATTTTAACGTATTTTTTTAACTCTTCTAATTTAGTAGAAGGAGCAGCGGCTTTTCTAAAGAGAGAAGCTATACTTTTACCTCGGGAATTGCATACCCAGCAATGCCAGTGATTTACCCCTTCTTCATTCTCTTTAAAGTTAACTTCTAGCTTAGTCTTACGGTGATTGCAGAATGGACAGTGGTATGAGTAGTTAGCTCCAGAGGTAGGTTTCCCTTTTCCTAAAACACTATCAACAAGAGTAACTAGTAGGTGGTTTACCATATTAATTACTATAAGATACGAATTACTTTTATATAAAGCAAGCTTAAAGTTAAATTATTAGAGGTCTGTAAGGTCTTTAGGGTAGAACTTTCCGAGAATGTTGGAATTGTAACTATCTTTTAAAAGGACTTCAAATACACATTGATAATGTAATTCATAGTAAGTTAATTGTTTTTTTGAGAAAGCCAACTTTATAATTTCTCTTTTAAATTTATCCTTACCTAACTTCTCTATATCCTCTAGAAGAGGTTTATTAGACCCCCAGTAGGAAATCCAATTAGATTCTTTAGTTACTTTCTTTTTCGTAGGTTTACGACCTGGTCCGGTCTGCTCAGAAAGTTCTTTTTTAGTGAGTTTTTTATTAAGAGTATTTAGTAATATTTTTCTACCTATGTAGATTTTATTATTCTCTAGATTCGTTATTCTATATACAAAGCCGTGACAATTTTCAGGGAACTGTTCTCTTGAGTTTATTTCCTCATCTTGATATAACCATTTTGACATAAAGTGTTTTTATTTTTATCTATCTAGATTAATAAGTATTGTTGTGTCTGATGTTGTGCTTGTAGGTAGGGGTTGTGCTAATTTAGCGATTCCTAATAATTCCTGGTCATCATTGTATAGTCCTATTCCGGTTATGTACGGATTGAAAATAGACCCTGTTGCAAAATCTACCAAAGTACCTCCTTCAGGCTGGTAGTAGCTACTGGAATTATATGTAAAGGCGCTAGAGCCGGATAAGAGAGTCTCGTTTAAGGAGAAGTTATATTCTGATGGGTTGATTGTACACTTATACTGTGTTTCGTATATGGTGTATGAAGATGAGAATTGGCATCGAAAGAGAGAGCTGGTGGTGAAGGAGTTTATTATATTTGTAACTGCTTGTGCGGTGTCTTTTGTTATTACTACAACTCCATGTTGGTATATAATGTTACCTACGATAGTGTTAGGAGTGGTGTTCATGATTAAATTACCTTCTCCATCATCTGAGATTACTCCTTTAACAAAGTCTGTCATCGAAAAGGAATTAGGTAGTACCTTATCACCGTAAAGGTGTTTAGGTATAGAGATCACTCCTACTGTAGAGTCTGATGCTGTTGGAAAGTATCTTTCAAAGGTTAAGTCTGTCTGGAGGTAGTTTTCGTATCTACCAGCAGATGATACAGGTCCGGAGGTGAACTCGTTAGGTATAAACTCTGGTACTGATACAGGGTCTCCATAGCTGGAGCTTTGATAGTTTGAGTAGTATAGTTCCTTAATGCTGTTGTATACTAGTCTCTGGTATTCAGTAGAGATATGCCCAGTAGTTGCTTCGCTAGTTGAGAATAATCCGGTTATATTCTTTCCTAAAAACCTATCTACCCCTGAACCGGTTGCTTCTGATAGGCTATTAAGAGGAAAGTTTTTACTTACCTCTAGGGGGGTAACTAATATGTCTGATGCTAATAGCTGTTTGTAAACGCTCATTCATTTTAAAAGTCTAGCTTAACTCGTAATAAGGTTTCTTTTGTGAAATCTTTAACTAACGGCTTGGATAGTTTGGCTACTGCTAGGAGTTCATTTGTGTCGTTGTATAGTCCTACAGTTGTCATAAAGCTCTGTGGAGAGTTTATTAAAGAAGGGAATATTACATCTCCTGTAGATCCAGATATAAAGGATGGATTTTCGGAGTAGTTGAATTCTGAGTTTCTCGCTCTTATGAATACGAAATCAGAGGATAGTGTTTCTTCACTATTAACTTTAAAGCTTGCAGCTCCACTTCCGCTTAGTGCTGTAAATATTGTTGTAATGTTTTCTCCTGGAGCATCAAAAGATCTACTCACCTCTACTTCGATTGAAGAACTGACGGCTAGGGGGTTTATAATTATAGTAGAGATGTCAGGTAGGAATAATCCGTAAGATCCTTGATCTGCAGAGTATCCTGTGCCTCCATCATAAGATGTTCCATTGGAGCCGGAGATGAGTTGGTAGACTCTTCCACAGTCTAGAAAAGTATCTGTTGTTACTAATGTAGAGTTGTCTGTTAGTTCTAAGTTGTAGGATCCGGAGATTTTTAGATTTAAACTAGCGGGGAGAAGTTTTTCTTTATACCTTGCTCTTTCTACAGAGATGGCCCAGAATGTTTCTGAGGTTGTTCCTCCGAAGTTGAAGTCGCTGTTTTCGTCTCCGTATATTAGGTTTCTAAACTGTCCGTATACTGTTCTAGTTGGAGTCTTATTAGCAACTAAGTCGTTATATTGAGCGCTTCCTGATCCGAGTTTATCTCCGTAAGTTAGTGCGAATTGAATATCTGATCGTGTATCAGTCTTATATACATTCTTATAGTATTCATCGTTTGTGCTTGTTGTGGATGACGTAAAGAAGGTTGTTAGTGTTACGGTTTCGTCAGACCATACGGTAGAGGTAACACTGTCGCTACTTACTAGGAAATCTTCTGGATCTAATCTTTTAAATGACATATCTTATTAATGCTAGTTTTATTGTACTTTAGTTACTGTTACGGGTATGGATACTCTTGCTCCGGAATCTCGACCTACTATTACTAGAGTAGCGGTTAGGGATGTATTGGTTCCGAATAAAGTGTTAATTGTTGTTGCAGTCATACTTAGGCTTGTACCTACTACTGTTTTAGATACTGAGGTGCCTATAGTACTAGTAGAGTTTAGGGCTTGTACTTCCGGTGTGTCTATCCCTACTCCATTAAAGCTATTTAATAGTCTAACATCAGATATTGTAAATGTATATCCTGATGTTTCAAATGCTTGAGATTGAGATAGATAGTTTAGGGTTTGAGGTCTTACTGTGAATGCAGTTCCTTGTTTAAATGAGACAGAAGGAATTGCTATATCTATTACAGGCATTCTAGCAGTCCCTCTAGGTAGGGTAACTAGCTTGTACTTCATTATTTGAGTCTCATCAGGGAATGCTTCTAGTAGAGGCATATTGTCTATAGCTTCTCCGTAGAATCCGGATCCGGATGGGTGAGTAGGGTTATATAAAGTATAATCTACTTCGTCATCAGATAGTGCGAACTGTGTAATTCTAAAGGAACCGTCTCCTCTTGCTAGTAATTCTCTTCCCTTTTTCGTTAATATAGCGTCTAAGGTTACTGTTGTATTGTTTAAAAAGCCCATGTTTTACTTTTATTTATTATAAATATGTATTTTCTTTAAAGTTAATCATTTAGTTTGTACGTGAGATAGCTCCTACTTTTATAGCTGCTGCTCTTGCATCGTATTGAGGGTCAAAGTTTATAGGGAGCAGTAGACCTTCTCCTGTATACTTTCCTGGTTTATTTTTTGCTAATATGTAGAATTCGGTAGGAATTCTTCTTATTATTCTAAAGCTTTGTTTTACGTAATCTACAGGGTCGGTTAATCCTTCTACTTCCGGTAGGGGACTTAACAGTCCTGCACTATAGAAAAATCCAGAATCATCGAAACTATTTCCGAGCTTTCGGAATGTAGCTGTATATTCTTGGATACCTCCGGTAGCGTCGAATATACCTGTTATGGCGACTGCAGCTGTTGAGTTTGGTATGTATGATGTTGTTCTCATAACACTTAAGGGTGCTAGCTGCTTAGTACCTACTGTGAAAGAAGTATCTATGCTTGCGGTAGTTCCTACTCTTATAAAATCCCCTCGTTGTAACGGAAGATATGTTTCTTCTCTCGGGCTTACTACTTCTTGAGTAAATTCATTAGTTACCTTATTGTAGATGTATACGTTTCCCAAACTCTGCATAGAGCCGGGGAAGTTGAATGAGTTTAATCGGCTGGAGTTTATAAGATCGAGCCAGCCTTCTTCAAAATTGTCTGTTTTTACGATTTGGTCGACTGGGATGCGTTTTTCGTAGTCTAGGGCGAATGGGAAGGGATTTGAAGGGATGTCTGAGGTAGAAGCGGATATGTACAATTCTATAGTGTCACCACTGGAGTTGTTATTGTATATGTTAGGGAGGCTGTTTTGGATAGGGGTAGGGGACCAGAAGTCGTTAGCTTGTAGTGTGAATTCTACTATGTTGGAGTTTTGAAGGTAGGAAGTAATGTTAGGGGTTATTGTTAAGTCTCCTACCGCTCCTGTAAATCCAGCTGCTCGAATATTTGCTTGGCTAATTGTTATTGTACCTCCTACAGTATATCCAGTTCCAATTGAAGATACTGTTAAGGCGATTACATTAGTACCGTTTCCTTGAATTGTAAATGATGCTCCACCGCTTGTGGCGGATACGGTAAATGGACCGGTTACTGTTCCTAAAGCGTAAGAGGAGCCGTTAGAGATACTATATACATTGTTTCCAGTTATAAGTTGACCTGCTCCTAACTCTCCGGCAGGAATTGTTAAGGTATCACCTACCTCGTAGCCTGAACCTACTCCTGTTAATGTAATACCCGTTATTGTTGGAGCTGTCGTCCCTGCTACTACTACTGTAGCTTCAGCTCCCGAACCTGCACCGTCTGTAGTTGTTACAACACCTGTGTATGTAGCAGCTCCTGCATTTGTTGGGTTTGTTGTTATACTCGGTAGCAAAGCGTCTGTTGTTCCGTCTAGAATCGAACCGCTAGAGATTTTCCATTCCTGGAATTGCGTTAGAGAAGCTGATGGGTATGTTGTTCCACTTTCTACACTTGTAAGAGTGACTACTTGTATTTCGTTTGCCGCTAATGAACTAGATTCTTGTGTACCGGGGGTTGTGTATGCAGGAGGGAGTCCGTAGGCGGGGAGGTTGGTTGTTGCGGTTACTGTATTGTAGCTGGCAGTTACATTAGTAGAGCCAGGGATAGTTTTCTGGTATCCGAACCATGAAGCTTGGTTGGGAAAGAAAGGTGTATCTAGTGATTGTGTTACTGCAATACCGTTGTAGAAGCCTCTTGTATCTGGGTTAGAGGTTGCATAAGAGGAGTTAAGGGCTCCGTTTGGATAGATGGTTCCTTGAAATCCGCTTCCTGCACTTCCTGATTTCATTAGTATAGTCTGGTATAGTTGTCCTACGGCTTCTAATTCTACTCCTCCTTCTATAATTTCACCTGTTGTAGCAGGTATGATAGAGGGCTTATCGCCTTTTTTAAATAGGTATCCTATTAAATCCAGGTTTGTATTCTCACTGGTTAGTGTAATTGTATCTCCTGTTTCTGCGTTTATTAGTTGTGTTATATTGATATTTCCTCCAATACCTATACCAAGTTCTGCAGAGCCGTATATTCCATTAAAGTGAGCGAACCATGGAGTTAATCTATCTACCGGGTATCCTTCCTGGATTGAATTGTTAGCAAAAGATTGACTAAGGTTTAATTCCCCGCTATTTTTACTACCTAAATATCTAGGTGATATACTCCTTAAACTTGTATAGTTTGAATCCGGTACAATCGCAGAGATAGCTGATCCTGAGAGTATTAAATCTATATTGACAGGAGTTTTTGCATCTGATGAATAGTCTACATCTTGAAATAGTGTAGATGATCTATTATCTCCTACGTTGTTTAGTATCGGGTCTGGGTTTATAGAGTGGGAGATTTGTGCTGTTGTAGAAGATCCTGAATATTCTCCGTTATAGAATTCATACTGTGAGGATTCTACTTGAGTGACTAATCCTGCAAGAGTTGAATAGCTTGCAGTCCATGCTTGATTAGACCCTGTCAGACTATTAACAGAACCTCCAGGTCCTCCGCTAAATACTTCGATAGTTCCAGGTTCGTACCCTCTAGATTGAGGTTTAATGGAGCCGCTTAGAGTTTCATCTCTAAGTGTTATTTGTGCAGGTCTTACTCTGTTTCTCTCTAATAGGTGTTGTTTTACTGTAACTCCCGTTGCTATCCCAGCTCTTACTGGAGTAAAATCTTTGACCATTTGGAATACAGCGTTATCGTAATATTTTGATAGCCTTATGTAATCTTTATAGTTGTAGTTCTTGCTGTATTTGTTGAAGTAGCTATTCTTCAATCCCACTAAGTTTGGGTAGTCTCTTAAGGAGGATGTAATTTGTCTAGGATCTCCTATATATTCTCCTATGTTAAGATACCCGTAAGTTGCGTTTATATCGTCGTTTATTTCATTCTGAGGGGATAGAGTAGCTTCTACGTAGTTGACATCTCTAGTTGAACTCTGACTTACTTGAAGGTTTTGCTGTATCCGCAGCTGTGCTGAAAGTACTTTATTGCTTGGTATGTTATCGAATGTAGAAGTTTCGAAAGGGAGTAAGAGGGCTGGTTTCTTTATCTTATTAGCTACTCTATTTCTCACTCCTCCTTCTACTTGGTCGATTAGGATAGTTTCGTAATTAGGTCCGAAAGAACCACTTATTAGTGTAAAGGTATTTCCGGTTGAGAAAGAATCACTCTGTACTGCTCCCCCTACTCCAGGGTGAATAGAGCTTGACTTCGTAAACAACTCCCCTCCTAGACTTGCTCGGAAGTTTAAGTTGCTACTTCCTTCTATAGAGTTAGGGTTTTGAGTATAAGCATCAAATTGCTGATCTGTTACAGTCTCTGTAAAGTATCTTAATTCTTGTAACTGTCCATTAAACGGCGTGTATGTCTTTGATAAGGCGGTAGCGGATCCTGAACCTGGGAAATATACCGTACCTGCGTTATTCCAATCGAAGCTTCCGGTGAGGAAGTTGGTAGCTTTAAATCCTACTGTGTTTCCGTCTACTCCGTTGTATAGTTTATTTGCAGCGTATAAGGTGTAAGTATAGTTACTACTCTGTGCTACCATTACAGACCACCAGCCGCCATCTAGGAAAGGTAGATACACACTTGCAGATGTTCCTATGTCTTCATGAGTAAACTTTAAGGTTCCGTATTTACTATAAGGATCTGGTATTGACCCGGAGTAAGATCCGCTTGCAAGAGATGAAGTATGCTCTAGTACTACGGTAAATTGAGGGTCATTGTCGTTGTCAATGTTCACAAAGAGTGATTGTGAAGGAGGTGTGGTTGCAGTAACTACAGGGCTCTTAAATCTAAACTGTATGGTTTTTATTATCGACATCTATTATAAATATTCATTTATTATATTCCTCCAAGATCATTTATTAGCCAACTATATGGAGGGTTAGTCAGTACGGCTCTGGATGAAGAGGCGGGGGTAGATAGGGTGAAGTGCTGTGCTACGTCTAAGGATACGTTAGGTTGTATTATAGCTTGAGCCGCCCATCCTTGTAGGAGTGCATCGTAGTTTACTTGTGAGAATGAGCTAGTACCGGAACTTACGTCTAGCATTCCACTTGCATTTACAAGTGAAGAGATGTTCCAGGAAGATATATCTGCATTAAAGTTAGTTGCGTCGTAGAACATTCGAGTCATATCAGCTACATTTGTGGTATCCCAGGAGCTGACTCCTCCACCGGATCCTGTGCCTGCGAAGGCAGAGGCGCTCATGAACATTCCTCTCATATTAGTTACGTTTTGAGTATCCCATGCAGAAGATGCACCGGGGGATAGGTCCATATTAAATTCTGTAGCACCTTCAAACATGTATTCCATATTCCCTACACCGAGAGTATTCCATGTAGTTAGGTTGTTGCCTGGGGCAGGTATATTGAATCCAAATGAAATAGCGTTGTTAAACATGTAAGACATATCAAATACCCCTGCTGTACTATACGGGTTGAGGAAGTTGAATTCTCCATTAAAGGCGTATGCGTTTTGGAACATTCCTTTTAAGCTTCCTACGTTTGATATATTCCAGCTAGCAATAGGCTGGTTAAAGGACCTTGCTCCGTCAAACATATGCTTTAGGATGGTTCCGGAGTCTGTAACTAGGCCGTCGACTGGTTGGTTGAAAGCGGAGGCGCTGTGGAACATATGTCCGAAGTCAGCAACATTATCTGTATCCCAGGAGAGTCCTTGGTTAAAAGAAACTGCTTCGGAGAAGGTACCGCTCGTACTTGTAACTAATCCAGTATCCCAGGAGAGTCCTTGGTTAAAATCTCTTGCATTCTTAAATGTATCTTTTAAGGTTGTTACGTTAGATGTATTCCAAGGTAGGGAGGTATTGAATAGTGTTGCGTCTTGAAATGTATTTTCTAGACTGGTGACTGTTTCTGTATTCCATTTATCTATAGATCCGCTTAGGTTGTTAGCTCCTCTAAAGAAGTCTTTCATACTAGTTGTAGATATTTTAGGTATATCTGTTGCAGTAAGTTTATATTGAAGAGATGTAGGTCTTGCACTTGGTCCTAATTCATCAGCTCCGTAGAAGGAGGCAGAGGTGTTTAGTTCCAAGGGTCCCCAGTTTCTTACATCTGTTAAACTACTTGTATACCCGGTGTTGTTGAATGCAAAACCTTTTACAGTTCCTAGTATTGTTACGTATTTGGTTCCAGAGGTAGTATAGTTGTGTGTTTTAGCTGCATCATTCCATGCTGTGATTCTATCTGTAGTACCGTCTCCCCAGTCTACGGTCATATCATAGGTTCCGTTGGATACTAGAGGTAGTGAGATTGGGCTTGTGGAAATCCATTCACTAATAAAGCCAGCTCCTTCCCATGGGGTAGAGATGTACCCTGACCCTGAGGTGCTGTAGCTATAATTGTATTGGTCGTACCAGTTATCCCAAGTGTTTACGTTCTTATCTTTTCCTCCGAATTCTGAGATTCTTAATATTGTGTCAGGTATTCCATAACAGTTTAAAAGTACTCTTAATCCTGCTGTAGTTCCCTTCTTCTTTAGGAGGTAAGGTAGATTGTGGTATAGTCTCTTATAGATTAATTTCTGTGCGTCATTAGAGGGGATAGTTTCTGCGGAAGCTGTAACGTAGTTTGTGATAACCTCGCTACCCGTTGGCGGTAATGTTCCTCCTGCTCTGGTTATTCCTAATAAGCTGGTGAATAAATCGCTATTTGTAAAGCTGCTTTCGTAAATATCTAAGCCGTAAGACTTAAGAGCGTCTGCTACTAAGTCTATTGATATACCTCCATCTAGGCTGTTGTCACCGTCTTGTCTGTTCTCTAGAGCTTTGGTATATACCCAGATTTCATCAAACATTTGAGCGGTTAGTTCGGAGAATAGTTCAAATTGTGAATTATCTTCATCATCTTTTATGTAGGATGGAAAAATTTCGTAGAGGTTGTTTCTATTCTCTCTATCGTATGCAGAAGCAGAAGCTGCTTGACTGGTTAGCCAGTTGGTGGCTTCTGAGGAGGTGTATGAGTAAAGTGTATAGGGTTTGGTTAAATTTTGTTTCGGCCAGGCGTAGGAACTGCTTTCATAGTAGAGGTAGTAGTCAAATCCGTCGAAATTTTTAATTATCCTTTTTATCTCTCCTTCGTAAAATGCCTTACTTGCAGATAATTCTGTTACCGGTGTACCGGTTAGTCCATCTAGTGTTGCTATTTGAGTATTATTGGACTCTATTTGAGTTACCTTATAATTGAAGTTTGTTAGTCTAGTATTAACTGAACTAAAGAATGCAAAGTTACTATAGTCTGTATAGTCCGTATTAAGTTCTGCTCGATTTTCTACTAATACACTTTGGAGTTGATTTGTTATTCCGTCTGTTGATCCTGAGGTTATGGTGTTAATAGATCTATACTCTGTAGTGTTATTGGTTTGGGTACCTCCTTTTAGGTTGAGGTTAGGACCTCTTAAATATTTTTTAGTATCTAGCTGTATCTCTTCCTGGGGAAATATTACCTGGTAGGTCTGGGAGTCTGCTTTCTTTTTAAGGAAATTAAAATTAGAACTTTCACCGAAGTTACTGTTTAGAGGTTTGTAGAGTTTGATTAGTATGGTATCGGAATCATATCCAACATTGATTGCAAATTCTAACTGGTTGGACCCGAAGTCTAAGTAAAAGCCTTCAAATGTTCTAGTATCATCTAAGTCTGCTAGGAGTGTTTGGTATACTCCCCTTAACTGTGGAGATAGTAGGGTAGAACTGTTTATTCTTAATTCTGTCCTATCTAGAGATACTTCCGATATAAAGAAGTTAGGATTGCCTTCTACTAGCGGAGATACGAAATTATACAGTACTTGATATTGTCCTCGGGAGTATCCGTTAGATTGTAAGTCCTTTCCGGGAGATATTAATAATGCAGCTGTTTCTTCTCCTATAGGTAGGTCGTTTATTTCATACCCCGTGTTAATTCTATCTAGGAAAGTACCTTCTATATTGTAGAGGTATGCTTGGAGAATGTCTGTTGAGACATTGAAGGTGGAGTTTAGAACTATACTGTTTAGGTTGGCTCCATCCTCTGCTGATACTGCAGGTAGGGTAATCCCTTCTATAGTACCTGTTCCTAGAGATGTTACTATTGGTTCTGCCATTATGATCCTGTATTTATATTATTTAGTGCACCTAATGCGTCAGCTGCTGTTTTAGTTGTAATTTGTACTATTTGCTGCTGTAATGCTATGTTATCTCCCCGTAGATCTGTTACTTCTGCGGTTAAGGCTTCTATTTCTGCATTTACATCTTCTCCTCCAGCATATTCTCCGCTTCTATTCGCTAGGTATTGGTGTGATTGGGTTCCACCTTGTTTAGGTATCTCTAAAAATAAGGCATCGTAAGCTTCAAAGAAGGTGTTTATATCTACTTGAGATACGATACTTGGTTCCGGTTCTCCTGTAACTCCAAATTCCGTAAAGGAAGTATTTACTGCTTTAGTAAATTGAGCGCGGTTATAGGTTGTTAGGTTTATATCTACGTTTTCACTCATTGCTTATTTTAAATTCTTCTGTATCTTGGATAAGGACTGTATCTCCAATGGTAGTTTTTATCTCAATCTTATAATATCTTTCTGGTTGTAGCCCGTCTAAATATAGGTCGAAGTAGCCGCCGGTTGAATCACAACTTATCTTAGTATAGGAAGAATCATATTCGATAGCAACTTCGTTTGTATAAACATCTTTAACTCTATAGAATGATTCTGCAGGGAGGGCATAGTTGGTGGTGTATGTAGATCCGGTCTGGTATACTTTTGGAGGGTAGGTAGGTCTTGCATTCACCCTGAATCTATTAACACTTCCGCTATAGAATACTCCGGGGTTATTTGAGAGTGTAAGTGTTGCAGGGAGTGTGTTTAGTACTGTAAGGCTGCCGGTGTTGTATGAGAAATCGTCCCATTTAAACTCTAACTCTGGGGGGAATATTGTATGTGTGTCTCTTGAGAAATATTTTAGAGTTGTTTGCTCGTGGATGTTATCTATAAACTCTTGAGATGCGGACTGTCTTACTATTATTCCGTAGTTGGGGTAGGTTGAGGATGACCAGTTGGTTACTATACTAGTTACGTCAACTCTTATATCGGGGTCTGTGTAGTAGGAAAAGGAGTACGATGCTTCAGATCCGATATGCCATACACCTCCTCCTGCGGAAGTTAGATTGGTACTAAGGTTAAAAGAACCTGTTGTACCGGATGCAAATGAAGATGTAGTCCATTGAATACCTCCTTCATAGGTTCTGTTTTTCCAGGAAACTCCATCCTGTGTCTCCGGTAGGTCTAGGTATTTACCAGTACCCATATTCCAATCCTCTGCTAGAGCGTTGATGTTAACAGTACTTGTTGATGTTAATCCGGTTACATTTGCTGTATAAGCTTTGAAGTTTGCCTTCCATGTTGAGTCTAGTATCTTGGTGGCGAATATATTCTCGATTTCAGCAGGGCTGAATTTCAAAAGGAATCTTGATGCTTGAGGGTTAGCTCCTTGAACTTGAGGGTTGCTGATTTTGAAGTCCGTGCTTGCTTCTAATATTTCATCTAACCCTGTATTGGCGTTTACATACCCGGAGTATAGTGTTGCGTCTGCTGTTGGAAATAGTTTGTAGATAGCCATTTAGTATAAATATGAGGAGTTGTTAATCTTAGTTGTTTATTATAATGATAATACCCTCCCTCTGATATCTGTATCTGGGTATTTTACTTCGAATATACAGGGGTCTAATGAAGGATACACTACGTTGTTTTGAGTTGCTCCCTCTACGTCGTAAGCGTATTCGGAGTATCCCTGTGCGACACCAGTCTTATTGGTAATGTAGACGTCTTTAACTGTCTGTACTCCGTTTATCTTATCTAATCTTATGAAGAGTTCTTTAAGTAGTATAGGTTGGTTGAAAGTCCAGTTGTCGATTGCAAAATAGTTCTGTACTTCTGCTATACACCTACTTAGGACTTCGTTATTATTGAAGTTTGGAAATACTATTATTTCAAAATCTACTGCTATATTAACTACAAACCCATCTTTTATCTTTACAGTATCCCCTATAATCCTATATTCAGATAGGTATGTACTTAGATTCTGTTTAACTGTATTAGAAGATGTTATTAGGTGTTTAGCGGAGTCAAAGCCTAGTACGTAGAGGCTTAGTGTAGAAGGTATCTCGCCGGGGAGAGTATTATCGCTGGCTTTAGTAGCTTCTACATAACTCTTTGCGATTGCTCCATAGTCTGAAGGCATTGATAGGGCTCGTATTGTGTAGTCTTTGGTTGTTACATTTCTTAATTGAGATTGAAAACCTACTAATGTATTTTGTCTTATCTCCTCTAAGGTATCTCCATCGCCTCCTCCGGAAGCTGCTAATTCGTTATTTACTGTTACGCTTGAGAATATGTAGTTTGAAGTTACACTATTTAGGTTGCTATTTTGAAAGGCGATATTTCCGGTACTAGATATTGTTGTTACTGTGTCTGCTTCAACGTTAGAAGATACACCTCCTCCTGTAAGGTATCTTATACTTAGTGTGGTGTTTGCAGGAGCAATTCCGTAGGTATCGGTCTGTAGAAAGTTTGAAGGATCGAATGCGGTGGTTAGTTTTATTTGCTCGAACGGTAAACCTATGCCTACATTATTTCCGTTTGGTAGTATCTCTTCGTCAACGTCAGAGGTTGTCCCGGATCCAAACTGTATTTCTAGGGAGTTATCAGCTCTAAAGCGAGTGGTGAATCTTCTAGCGATCTTCTCGAGTTTTAATAGGTATTGAGCGTCTGTATCTGTATAGCTGTTAGGGTCGTTGGTGTTTGTATTTTTTGTAGACTTATAAATTAACTCTTGACCTAGATATGGTACTTCGTACCAGGTATTACCGTCTGAGTCTGTTATATCTAGAATTTTAATGATATTGGTGTCGGCGATATTTACTGTATCGAAAGAGGTAGGTGTTGTAAATGTTGCAGTCTGCGTTTGGACGGTTGATGATAGAGCTTTTCGCTTTTTCTTTAGAAGGTAGTATTGAGGATTACCGCCGCTAGTCTGGTAGATTGTAACCTCTGTCGGATCTAAAGAGCTAGATACAGTGAAATCTACTGTATCCTGTATCAGGAAGTTTACTCCTCCGGGGTTTGATTGTACTACTGTATTTTCTTGAAGGAATAGTGCGTAGTCGTAGTCTGGAATGTATGTCCCTCCAGATAGTTTTGCAGGGAGTTGTTGGTACAGGTCTACCTCTACTGTAGATGTTTTTGTTACTTTAGGTCTATATCCTAGCATATATGCAAGATTGAAAATACTTTCAGTCTGTCTTGCGTGCTGTACGAATGTTTCTTGTATTTGATTATCTAAGTAGAAGGATAGTACGTCTCCAATATAGGCGGACATTTCTAAAACCATCATTCCGGGGGAAGATGGAGAGAAGTCGTTGTAGGTGTTGGGGTAGTAGGTTTTAGTAAAATCTACTAGCAGATCTTTCAGCCCTGTGAAATCTCTATTGAAATATTTGATGTCTTTAGTATTAGGCATTGCTTAGGTTTAATTGTATTGTGTCGGTAGCTCCTGTGTTTGTTATAGTATAATCTATTACAGTAAAGAGAGTATTTCTGTTTTCGTCTGCTCGTAACTCAACTGTAGCTTGTATGTTAGGGAAGAATTCTGCAATAGATACTTCTATATATTCCTGTATCTCCTCTATATTGCCTTGACTTAGTTGTTCGAATATAAATGTCTGCAACCCGGCTCCAAAACCTGGCTTAAACGGTCTCTCTTCTGGACCGGTTAGTAGTAGGTTTATTAGGTTATTTTTTATAGCGTCTTTAGTAGTGTAGGTTGTTCTAAATACTGCAGGGCCGTTGAAGGGTAATGCAATACCTACACCTTTACTAGGTATATTGTCTATTGGAGCTATCTTAGTTGCATTTATTGCCATCTTTATTTCTTATTGATAAATCCCATGATCTGGTCCATGTTCACTTCTCCAGGAGGGAGTGAGGACCCTTGACCTGTAGTATTGGAGGATGCAGGAGGAGTATAGCCGGGTGTCTGTCCAAATCCTTGAGCGTGTGAGGAGTTCATTGAGAGGCTAGTCTGTCCGGGTCCCATACCGCTCAGTAGGCTAGCGTACTTTTCTTTAGCTGCCGGGCCGGGTGTTGCTGTGTTAACTGTGAGGTTTTCAGCGATTGGTTGGGCGGTAGATTTAGGAGCTTTGACTGCTTCGAGGAGAATCTCTTTTAGCTCTTCTCCGATAGCTTCCTTTACAGCTTCTTTGATCATTGCTTTTAATTCTGTGGATTTCATTCTTTTATAAATATTTGTTAATATGCTTTTAGGTTATCTCTTTCTATAATGAGTTTTAGTTCTTCAATTAATACTTTAGGATTCTGTGTAAAAGAAGGTTCTGTCTGTAAGGCTACTATACCTTCCGTGTTTAGTGCTTGAGCTATCCGACGTGTCACTGTTGGGTCGTTAGGCAGTTTAACTTCTACTATTTCAAACGTAAATCCTCTATAGGACTGTTGAGTGTTTGACTGGTTTGTAGTTTCTGCTTCTTGTACGAATCTGTTTGTTTCCGGCCCGGGTTCGTTAGCTTCTAGTCCGCATGTTTCTAGTAGTGGTTTTAAGAGTTTAAGGATTAGGAGTATTACATTTACTACGGCGGCAGCCATGGAGAGGTAAAATGCTCCGATCTCTAGCCCGTTTTTTTGATCTTTTAGTATAGGGGTTCCATCTGCTTTGAACGTTATAAGGCTGACAGCGTCTTCAACGTCTGTAATAACGGAGGGTATTACACCGGGGGTTACCGGTAGTATTTTCATAGCTTGGTTTGTTGCGATCTTTGCGATGTTTAAAGCGCTTTTTGCACCTAGACTGACGTCAAGTGCTATTGTTATTGTGTTAAGAGTTAAGGAAGAGATGTTGAGACCGAGAGAGATGTCTTCTATTACTTTTAATAAGCTATTGTACTTTTTTAATATCTTCTCTCCTTCTTCCGGTGTCGGACAGTAGGGAGGTTTTTTATTAATTAAACTGAGGGCAAGTTCTTTTGCTTTGGGTTTTAATTCTTGCAATACTTCTTCCTTCAAAGAGTCTTCTAAAGAGTCGAAGTCTAGAGGTAGTAGTTGGTCTGTGAATTGATCCCCTATTAAAGTACTTACGGTGCTTATTTCGGATACTTTAACTTCTACAGGGGAGATAGTTAATTTTTTTACAGGAGACGGTACATCAGCAGGTATTTCAGGGAGTTCTAAATCTTCAACGTTTACAGAGGGGGCAGGTATGGTGATAGATAGGTCTCCGGATTCTACACCGGATACTCCTAACTTAGTAGCTATTTCGTCTAGTTGATCCGTAGCGAGTGCTTGAAGCTCTGTTATTTTTTTAAGTATTAATTGATTTACCTTATCTAGACCTTTGAGCTGTCCGGGAGCGTTAATGGCGGAGAATACATTTGTCAGTAGTTTTCGTATTTTTTTCTTAACTTGCTTCTTACTAACTTCACTCTTTTTTGTAGAGCGTTTGTTGATTAATTGATTTATCTGCTCGCTCATACTTTATTCGATGTATACGGTTTCGGATTTTAAATTCTCTAAGTTCTGTTTCAGGTACCCTATAGTGTTTTGCTGTAGTATTCCTACTGCATTTAGGGTAGCGATTGGAGCTCCGGATGCAGATGCTGAAGCTGAAGCTTTTAATAGCTCTTCTAATAAGTCTATAATATCTCCTAACATATCTACTGTTCTATCTCCATATAGTACGGGTTCTTTTGCATCTTTGCTTCCTAGTAGTATTTTCTCTGCCTGTATGCTAACTTCTTCTGTATCTACATTAAGTGTTTTTTGACTGTTTAGGTTTATGGACTGTGGTGAGCTTAGGAAGATACTATCTGTCTTACTATTTAGAAATAGTCTACCGGAATTCAGTATTATCTGATCCCCTCTATAGTCTTTAGCGGGGGTTGGTAGTTTTTTGTAACTGTAGTAGTCTCTTACGCTGCTAGGTTCTAATGGTATTTGTTGACCGTTAGTTAGGTATATACTAGAGTTATCGTTATTTATATTCTCTTCAGTTGGTAAAAATCCAACCTGACCTTGTAGACCTTGGCCGTTTCTTAATATTGTAATAGGTTGTCCATTGAAGCTGCCTGTAGACCAGTTACTTAGGGGCTGTCCGGCTCTCTGTGCTGTTGTCCCGAATCTTATAGAACTCCCTACCCTACTTTCCACTATAACGTCTCCTTCAAATTTCTTTAAGGGTTTAATATTGGACCGTTCTGTGAAGTAGTCTCCCAGGTTTAATGGTGCAGGTCTGTCTGAGATAGTTTTACTTGCACCGGCTTGGGTTTGGAGATAATCTCGTTGTTCTGATTCTGGTATATCTTTATTCTCTATTATATTAGGGATAGCGTTATGGTGTTGGCTGCTCCATATATTTAAAGGGCTTATGTAGTAGTAGGCTTGTTCTTCAGTACTTTCCTGTATATTAGATGTAGGGAGGGAGAATATGTATATTAGTTCGTTACGTAGGGGGTAGTTGCAGAAGTTAGGGAAGTAAGGTTTTGCAAAGCCGCTAGCTCTATAAGTTCCCCCTTTAACTTTTTGAAAAGCTACAGTACCCACGCCGCTCCATCCTCCAGCGTCGGTGAAGTATTTACTACTTGTATCAAGTACTATGTCGGTGACTACTGCTGTTTCGAGGTTCATTTACTATCTTTATCTTCTAGTTTACTAACCTCTTGCATTAGTTGTTCTATCTCTTCTTCCGATATCAATAGTGAATCCTCCGCCGAGCCTTGAGAGTTAACTATCCTCTGTATGATTGTTGCCATTTTTATTAAATGGTCGTCGTTCTTGATTCCAGCGTCTAGGTATTCTCGTATTAGAGGTACAATTATGGTAGCGTCTCCTGTATCCTGTATGAGGGGCTGTAGTTCCCTGATCATAGCGGTTATTTGTTTGCTCTTCTTTTTTTGATTAGTGTATATCTCTTCGAGTATGTCTGAGAATTTCTTATCTTTAAAGATTAATTTATCTAAACTCATATAGTATAAATATGAAGTGAATGGGTTTAGAAACCGGTAACTCCGTTCTCTAGATAGAATATGTAGTGCTTCTTGTAGAGAGTTGCTAATATCTTAGCTACTTTAGTTATTTTAGCGGTTTTTACATCAGTCATCTCCCTTATATAAATATACAGTGCTTTCTTATTGAAGAGTACGATGTTATCGCGTTTTCTAAAGAGTTCTAAGATTGCATCTGCTATTTTAGCATGTTCCTTCTTTGGAAATAGCTCGTAGATGTTAGTTGAACAATGTGAAATATACTCGTTCATGAAGTATGTAAGGTCGCTTTCTGGACGGATTAATATACTTTCTGGGGTATTCTCTTCGACGTCTAGGGGTTGGCCGGATGCGTAATGGTTATCCTCTTGTTCTAAATGTATATTATCTAGAGAGATTACCTCTAACCTTTTTTTGTAGTTCTTTTGATTAGATGCAATAAGGTACCTTTTAGCAACTGTGCCGAAGTATGAGTAAGCTTTTGCCCCGTTTGTAGGGTCAAACTTATGTAGTTTTGTTAGTAGGAAGGTTATAACTTCGTGTTGTAGATCTTCGAGGTTAGATTCTTCTGTATAGTAGAATTTGAAGGTATGTATTAAGTTTTGAGTTAGTTTAAATAGGGGGTAGTGTATCTCCTCCTGGTATATCTTATTCTTTATTTCATAATCTTCAGTCTCGTTATAGCGGTTTATAGCAAGCTCTGTATCGTGTGTAAAGTAGTTCTTAGACTTCTTCTTCCTCTTTTTCTTCTCCATCAATTAATTTAAAGTTAGTTAAACCTTTCTGCATTCCTTTTATCTCTCTGAAGAACCATCCTATCTCGTCATCACTCTCGAATGTTCCTTTCACATCTATCTTACTTAACTTTTCATCTATGTAAGCTATTGTTTTAGAGAGACTATCTAGGTAATTTAGGTATTTTACCAGTATGTCTTCCTGCTTTTCATTCTTACGTAGTACGTTTCGTATTACATAGAGAGTTACTAGATTTAGTGCGGTACTTCCTATTAGTAGGTATATTAAAGTTAAGTTCTCCATATTATTCATCAAAGAAGTTAGTCATTATGTTTTTTAAACCGTCGCTCTTAACGTTTCCTAGAGCTCTAGTCTTAGCTTTTGCTTGAGCTTGTACTTTTGGAGCAGCGGTAAAGTTTTTTGATATATCTCTAGTTGGTGCGTTTATGTGCTTTTCCACTTCTGCTGCTAGAAAATCTGCTTGATGTAGTATAAATACGATAACAGATTTAGGACGGCTTTCAGGTATTCTTGATATAAAGTATCCTTTATTGGCGTCGTCGTATAGTCCGTCGTGAGCTCTGATAGCTAACATTTCGTTTAAGGTATATGTTATGCCGGCTTCTTGTAGCAGGAATAAGGATCTATCTGGGATGGTCATAAATCCAACCTCTTTATTGTAAGAGTAATGCTCTCCTAAGTTCTTCTTTCTCCAGTCATTGTTAGAAGGTATGTAAAGATCGTTAGAGGAATCTCCTAATTTACCGAGGTCGTGGTTGATTGCAGAGAATACTAACTCCTCTACGGTGAAAGTTTCCATATCTGCTCCGAACTTCTCCCACATCGCTCTGACTTCTAATGCGGCAGATACTACTCTATTAACGTGCTCTACGTATCCTCCAGGGAAGCAATTGTGGTAATTAACGTTTGCAGCGGCAGGCATTAGTACGAATCTGTCTGATTGACTCGTATAGAATTCTAGAAGTTTCTCCTTTCTTGGTGAAGAGATGTGGGTTTCTATGTTCTTAAGAAACTCCTCCCAGTTACTGCTTATTTGTTCTGCGTTTAAATTCATAACTATAATATACGAAGAAAGCTGTTAATCTGCAACTTCGTTATTCGTAACGGGTTCAATAGAGATTAAGCCGTATACTTCGGATAGGTGTTCCTCTGCTTGAGTAAGTACCTCTATGTATTTCGAGATAGGTTCTTGTCTCTGTACTATTAACCTAAGTACTTTAAGATCGTTCTCTACGACTTGTAGTTTGGTGTTTATTGCTGTTCTATACTTCATTTTAATGTATAGGCGTTTAGGCCTTACATATAATATAAGGTATTTTTAAACGGGAGGCAACTTCTTCTAAGAGAAGGGTGAGGAGTCTATGACTTTCTTAATAAAGCTGCATTTCTCGTACTCTTCAGTCTTTACAAAGTACTGCAGTGCTTTTTTGAGAGCTTTCTTAAGTTCTGGGTTATTGTAGGTTAGTAGGTAATCCGAATGTTCGGATAGGTCTATAGTGGAGAGGTAGGAGTAGGCTTGTGTAAATGTAAGGAATTCACTCATTCTAGTTATATTCCCTCTAGTCTCTTCGTCTACGTCTAGGTTTTCGACGATTATCTGTAGAGTTATTTCGTCTTCTCTATTAATTAATTTATGAAACATCCCTAAGTAGAAGGCGGGATGGTCTTTAAGTAGTTCGAGATTATTAATATAGGGATTTTCAGTAGGCTCTGGCGAGGTGTTAAACATTGAGAATATTTTATCTAAATCCATGCCAGATTCTTGTTATAGTTTTACTTCGAAGTACTCTACATAAGCGGTAGTAGGGGAAGTAGAAGAGGGCTGCTGTTATTAGCAGTATAAAGTATAGTACTTTCCCCATCTACTTTCTACTTTACTCTTAAGCGTTTCGTATCTTACTTTTAGGAAGGTGTATGTTGTGAGCCTCTACTATCGCTAGATCCGAATTCGAAATCGATTCCGTATTCTTGGCCTATTACTTCTAATACTTCAGATGGGTCAAGTTCGTAGTATGACATCATATCAAATATTTTCTCCATACCCATACGATCTCTGTAATTTTTTGTGTTGTTAGCGTAGTCATTTTTAGAGTCCTCTTTAATATCGTATTCTTCCTCTTTAATACTACTCTTAGTCTGGTTATCTGTATTCTCACCTACTGGAGGCCTAGCACTTTGAGCTCTTGCTATTTCCTGATCTGTTTTTAGTTCCATGTGAAGTGTATATTTTGGGGCGTAGTGTTTTGCCCAAGCATGTGTCTTGGACATATCATGCTCTACAACCTTTCCGTTAAGTACTTTTGGATATTTCTTCAACATCTCTTTCAAGACATCTTCTGCTTCTTTTTTATCTACAAATCCATAGGCGTTGATGTCCTTGCTATAGTATGATATTGAAACCTCAGGATGATCTGCACCTCCTTTACCTAAGTATTGAGTTTTTACTGAACCTCCATATTTACTCAATCCCATCTGACTATTTTGGTAAGTTAGTTTAGCTTTTTGTCCGTACTCTATCGTTGAACCATCCTCCCTCTTAAGAGGTGCTCCTTTCGAGTCTAGTGGATTGTTCGCCTTCATTTTCTTTAGAGTTGCATATAGATTTTTAGCTATGCTGCCTAAGATACTCTCATCTACTTCTTTCAGTAGTGTCCCTTCTGTCAGGTATTTTTTTAAATCGAAATTGTCCATTTTATTTTATTTAGTATCGCCAAAGATGACGCTTTTATTAAAGTATGTAATTGTATTAGCAAGTTGACGAGTTAATTTCTCATCTCCTAATGCTTTAGCGGATTCGTAAGCATCTACTAGTTTAGAAAATATCTCTTTACTATCCTCTGCTTCACTTTCCGGTGCTTCCATGTCCATATCCATATCTACTTCTGCAGGTACTTCAATTTCTCCATCTCCTTCTTCTTCTTTAAGAGCTTCCTTACCTTTATTAGCATTTTTCTCATTATGGGCTTTGAATGCATCTTGTGCTTTCTGAGAAAGAACTGCTACTGCTGGAAGTCCCAGTACACCGCTTATTAAAGCCATTGCTGTCTCTAGTGCGGATGCATCCATAGAAACTTCGTTTGTAAGATGTTTCTTTTCTTCGTGCTCACCATCGTAGAACTCGTCTTCCATTTCATCTGCTATCTCTCCTTCTTTTAAACGCATATTTTGAGTAGCAACATCAGGTAGTTCATTCCATGTGTAGTCTACATATTCCTCTGCTTCATCTGGGTCTTTATATGCTTGTAATAGAAGATCTAATTTTTGATCATTAGATAGCTTATTCCATTTTCCTGCTATCTCTCCTTCTTCTAATTCCTCTTCTCCGTATGTTGGAGCATCGTAATGTCTCTCTAATTCGTTTGCGAGGGCGCTAACAACCTCTCCTACTTCATATTCATCATCTCCTTCTCCTTCTAGGAAGTTAGTGATTACTGCGTGTCCGGCAGCAAGGAAGTTGTTTTTTAATTCGACATTCAATAGACCTACAATTCGATCTCCGTTGATACCTTCCTCAACGTTATCGTGCATCTTTTCTTCCATTGAGTACTCCTTCTGACCTTCGTAGAGGTTAGCGTAAAATTCGTTTTTACTCTTCTTAACGAAGCTTTGTAAGTTAAAATTATCCATTATAGTATATTCTTTAGTAATAAATAGGTGTAAGTTCCTGTTTAGTAGTTGTTGGTAAAATTATTCTTAAACGCTTTGAAGTGTAATTGTAGTTCACCTAAAGCTTTGGCGTTCTCTTCTTTGAGAACCTTAGAGGCTCTCTCTAAATTGGCGTTTTGTATAGCAAAGAGTTTATCATAACGCTGTTCTAGTAGCTTTACTCGTGTATGACTCTCGATCTGCTCCGTAGTTAACCGGTTTCTTAGGATTTCTACCTGTTTCTGCTGCTGTCTTATGAAATACACTCCTACAGGTAGGGAGATTAACAGGATTCCGACAGTGGATGCTAAAATTAACTCAATCATCTTACTTATTTAAAGTTTTTCTCAAGTTAGCTCTTCTATAGTTACCTGCTAACTCAAGGGATGCGGAAGATATAGCGAGAATTGAGAGTAGAGTCGTTAATTCAACGAAGAGGTACAGGTTCCCTGCAGGTTCTACTAAATCTTGCTTAAGAATATAAGCTACCGTGCATAGAATCGAGTAAGCAATCGCCCAGACTACTACTAAATGCCGGGTAGGATGCTCTCGATTCATTTTCTCTTTAGAAATACTTAATGGAAGTGTTAAGGTATTCCAAATGGTTGTAAATGTCTTTTTCATAACCTAAAGATAAGAACTATTATGTAAGAAGGCAAGCTAAAATACAAATAGGGGAGACCTTCGCGATAGATACGGGATATATATGTATATCCACACTAGTTAACTCTCTTTTTTATCTATTTATAATAAAGAAACCCATAATTTACCATGTCAGATTTTGATTTAAGAGATTACCTTGCAGATAACCACCTATTACAGGAGCAGATGAGTTGTCCGATACCAACCCAGGATTTGGAGGTGAATACACGTAACCGTAACTCGGCCATACAGGCGGACTATATAAAATACGGACCTTTGAACTTAAATGATGAGGAGTATTGGGTAGAAGCTGCAGAACATTGGAATACAAC
>TARA_B110000858_G_scaffold93269_1_pt1 | contig 23271 bp, 17 predicted proteins | sample TARA_B110000858 | Tara Oceans TARA_B110000858 (sample SAMEA4398247) | marine metagenome | biome: Polar Biome; feature: [SRF] surface water layer (ENVO:00010504); material: water (ENVO:00002006), including particulate matter (ENVO:01000060) such as... | depth 5 m | reverse complement strand
GGTTCCCTTTTAGGGTTGAGATTAAAAGTTAAAGTTGGAGGAACTAATTCACACGGAGCCGCTTCAACTTTGAGATTATCAATAAACCACCCTGCTGGGTCTGCAGTTCCAAATGGGCTTCTGTATTCTAAAACAAATTGAATCATACAATTAGAATATCCATTACCTGTTCCATTGGGTCCATTTCCTATGATGCTAGAAATGTCAAAGGTTTCACCCACCCACCAGGACTGAGACGGTGAGTTACCCGTGCCTACGGTTGTAAGACCACCCCAGTAAGGAGATGCATTAGGATTGGCATATGATAGTTCATTAAAATAACCAGCAGTGGGAAAAGCTGGCGAGGCACCACTGTAGTGGGATCCATTCAGACGTGTCCAAGTTGCCCCGTTATCATTAGAAACTCTTATGTATGCATGCTGGCCAAAATGGACCTTACATATTTGGGCAAAAGTTAAACTAACGAAAACATTGCCTACAGTAGAAAATGTATCAGTTTGAAAAATAATTGAGTCAAATGGGATTATTTTGGCATGATAAGAGTTTGGTGCTGAAATAGAAAAGGCTGATGTGTCATTCCAGTATGGAACATTAGTTCCTGGCGTCGTATGAAAAGTCGTCACAGAATCAGGGCCAGATGGCGGGTCGAATTTCTCCTCAAATACAACGGTAATAGGGCTTGTCTGAGCAAAGCCAGAGAAAGAAAACAAGAAGACTACGAGTGTAGATATTATTCGAATACTGTATTTCATAATTTTTTCAAAGTGCTATGGAAAATCTCCTGCTACCAAATATACAATTTTAAGGCCTTCAATCCTTAGCGTATATTCAGCGAGAGTAAGCTTTTACCATCTAAATGGCCTTCTAATTGGTCACCAGCAGTGATTGGGCCAACTCCAGGAGGCGTTCCCGTAAAAATAACATCACCTGTTTTTAGTGTGAAAAACTTACTAATGTGAGAAATGATTTCCTCTATTGAAAATATAAATTGAGAAGTGTTGCCGTTTTGTATGATCAAATTATTTTTTAGTAATGTGATTTGATAATTTTTTTTTTTCAGACTTCCAGGAACCCATTTACCAATGGCTGCAGACCCGTCAAATCCTTTAGATTTTTCCCATGGCAAACCCTTTTCTTTTAATTTTTTTTGGAGGTCTCTGGCAGTAAAGTCTATACCTACAGTTATAGCATCAATATAGGATAAAGCATGTTTTTTATCTATGTATTTACCAACTCTTCCTATTCTTAATAGTAATTCAATCTCATGATGAATTTCCTTGCTCCAAGGAGGAATAACAAATGGATTTCTCGGCTGAAGGATTGATGAGTCAGGTTTACAAAAAACAACGGGGTCATCGGGTATTTGATTTCCTAATTCTTCAGCATGGTCGGCGTAATTTCTCCCAATGCAAATTATTTTCATCTGTTTTTGAGTCTAATTGCAGTAAGAATGTTTTTTGTATACAGAGGGAAGTCTGCATTTTGAATCCAGGAGTAGTATCCAGGATCCTTTAATAAAACGGATATAACTGTTTGATTTTTATATTTTCCAAAAGAAAATTGTTCTTCATTTTTTTCATTGAAAGTTATGAAGCCAGCGAAATCCGCAGCTTTATGTCTCTTACTGTATTCTGCAAGATCGCGGATGTTTTTAGGAAGGTCATCATATCGTTCCAACTGCGCCTTGAGTACATTCAAGGTTGCTCTAACATCAGCCTCTGCATTGTGAGCATTTATTAGTTCAGTATCACAATAAAATTTTAATGCAGCGCTAAGGTTTCTTTGCTCTTTTTGATGAAAAATATTTTGGACATCAACGGCATATACTTTATGCATGTCAATTTCAATATCTGCTCTTAAAAATTCCTCAGCTAGTAATGGAATATCAAATTTATTGCTATTGAATCCTGCTAAATCGCAATTTTTAATAAAAGATGAAATTTCGGATGCTAAACCTTTAAACGTCGGACAGTCTTTAACCATTTCATCGGTTATTCCATGAATTGCCGTAGTTACTGCTGGTATGGGGACGGTAGGATTCACTCTCCATACTTTTGTAATCTCACTAGCATCGATATTTACCTTAATAATACATATTTCCACAATTCGGTCATGAACTACATTAATTCCCGTAGTCTCTAAATCAAATACACATAAGGGTCTAGTTAAACTAATCATATTTCGCGTTCACTATCCCAATTTTCTAAATAGTCGGCAACTCTTTTAACAAACATTCCTCCCAAGGCACCGTCGACAACTCTATGGTCATAAGAATGTGATAAAAACATTTTATGACGAATTGCTATTGCATCTCCATCAGGAGTTTCAATTACTGCGGGCATTTTTCGAATAGCCCCTAAGGCTAAAATCGCAACTTGCGGCTGGTTAATTATGGGCGTTCCCATAACATTGCCAAAAGTCCCAACATTTGTTACAGTATACGTTCCTCCTTTTATATCATCCGGTTTAAGCTTGTTATTCCGCGCATTATCGGCAAGTTCATTAACCTCTTTGGCTAGACCTGAAAGATTAAATCTATCTGCATTTTTGATAACTGGAACAATTAAATTACCATTAGGCAATGCAGTTGCCATTCCAATATTAATTGGTTTATGGGAAATGATTTTATTCCCATCAACACTAACATTAATATTTGGAAAATCTTTAATTGCTCGAATAACAGCTTCTAAAAATATGGGAGTAAAAGTCAATCTGCTGTTTTCCCTATCTTCATAGTTGTTTTTTACCTTTTTTCTCCAAAGTACCAAAGCGGTTACATCGGCTTCGACGAATGATGTCACATGCGGAGATGTATGTTTACTCATAACCATGTGATCAGCAATGAGTTTTCGCATTCTATCCATTTCTACAATTTCATCACCAGGTAAACTGCTAATTAAATTAGCTGATAGATTTTTCGGAGCTTCATTTGCTTCAATTTTTTTCTCAGTATCTATTTTCGTAATTGAAGGATTGGATAATTTTTCAGTTAACTTTTTATTTAAAAAAGCAATTAAATCGTGTTTTGTTACGCGTCCTTCATTACCGCTTCCTCTGATATTGTCCAATTCTTGCTGACTTAACCCTTCTTCTTGGGCAATACTTCGAACCAATGGGCTGTAAAACCTACCGGCACTTTCTCTAGAAATACTTGATTTGAATTCAAGATTTGCAGTCGATACTTCTTCTTTCTCCCTGTTTTTTAAGGGCAATGAATCTAAGTGCTCTTCAGACTTTTTTAAATCATCTTTTACTTCAATTTTTTCAATTGTAGTGATAGTGTCTCCTTCAGTCGCAATATGAGCAATAACCTGACCTACCTGAATTACATCATCTACTTTGAAAAGAATTTTTGATAAAACTCCAGATACAGGAGATGGCAAATCACTATCAACTTTATCGGTGGCAATGGTTAATAAGGATTCATCCATTGATACAGAGTCACCTTCGTTTTTTAACCATTCAGTGATGGTTGCTTCAGCTACAGATTCGCCCATTTTGGGCATTGTTAATTCAAACATTTTCTAAGGATTGTCTTGCAAATTTAAGTTAAATCGAGCCGTTAAAAAGAGCAAATATGTCAAATTCTGGTCTCCAGTGATGAGCATACCTTATATCTGCAAATTTTTGAAATTCTTTATCACCCAAAGAATCAGTATGGCGGAATACACCTTTTTTTAAGAATGGTAAATCACTTGATTCAATACTTATGTAACCTACCCATATTTTCTTCCCTAGAAGAATTGCAGGCAAGTTTTTCAATGCATACCTGCCTCTGGGGAAGCATGCGCAAATAGGAAGAGTGATTATTATAAAAACTGTAAAAAATGCACTTAGTAAATATTTTGCTCTGCGCAAGGATGGCTTTGAGAGAGCAGGAAATGCTAAATCGGACGACCTTTGATAATTATCGCTCCCAAGTGTCCACGAAGAATAAACCATTCTATACTTGAAGTTTCTTTTTCTTAACAGGATCATTGTTCTAATGATCTTGTCAAAACTTATATTTACCGGGTAGAAATGAATTTCTGTGGGTTTTAAGTAATCCAATTGCTCAACAATTTCATTAATTGAAATATCGTAGTTTGATGATAAGGGTAGTTTTCTGCTATCATCTCTGTCAATATGCGCGATTGTTTCATTAACTAGCCCAAATATCCCTCCTGCTGATCTAGACTTTAGAAATGCTTTGATGCTAAGAAATGAAATAAAAAAAAGAAGTGACGAAATTAGAATTAATATTCTCGAAAATCGCAAATCTAAAGGAAGAAGTGCATATAATGAGAGTAGGGTAAGTGTTGATAGAATGAAACCTGAAAAATACCTGAAAATAGAAGAATTAATCGAATAGGCGCCGCTAATAAACATACATAGAATCCATACTGTTAAATATATTGGAAGAATTATTTGACGATAAATAATCGGATATTCTCCTCCATTAGGATAGCGATGAACCGTTTCCCAGTAACTGGTAAATTCATTTGCTAAAAAGTAACCTATGGCCGCTGTAAAAACCATAGGAATAATTAGTTCCATCGATCGTTTCAGGATTGATGAAAAGGCCTTTGCGTATATTCCTGTGCGAATTAGAAGACTGAATGCTTTGGCTCCGCTTGTAAAGTGTTTTTTAGCAAAAATATCCATGGCCTTATGGAAGTTTTTGACATACGTCCATGATGCATGCTTGGTACTTTCTCCCTTGTAGTGAATTACTGGGCTATTAGAAAAATATCGAGTTTCAAAACCTAATTCTCCTATTCTATGGGATAAGTCTATGTCTTCTCCATACATAAAAAAGGCTTCATCGAAACCACCGCTTTTAATAAGGGCCTCTCTAGATAGCATCATCCAGGCTCCACAGTGAATTTCTACAGCAGCATTTTCTGCTTCATCAATATGACCGACATAATAACCAGCCCATCTTTTACTTTTAGGAAAAAGCTTAGCTAATCCAAATAATCTATAAAGCGCAACCGAAGGTGTAGGGAATCCTCGCTTAGATTCAGGTAAAAAATCACCTTTACCATCAATCATTCGACATCCAAGAGACCCCAAGTTATTATGGTCTTTGAATTGACTTATTGCTAGCTTAAAATTATCTTCAGCAACGACAGTGTCAGGATTTAAATAAAGCACATAATCCCCAATAGCTTTTTTTGCGCCTAAATTATTTGCCTTTCCAAATCCAAGATTTACTTTGTTTTCAATACAATGAACCCATGGAAATTTATTTTTTATATGTTTTAAAGTATCGTCTTTTGAGCAATTATCTACAACAATTACCTCAACATTCAAATTTCCTGAAGCCCGTTCCACTGATATTAAGCACTGGTCTAAGTATGTTTTTACATTATAGCTGACTATTATAACAGATAAATCCATCTTTTTATTTACTCAATGTTGATTCAAATAGAACACGCTGCTGTAATGATCTACTGAGCGTTACTTCATCAGCATACTCAAGCGAATCACCTATTGGCAGGCCCCGTGCTATAGATGTCAATTTCAAAGAAAGGTCTCCTATCTTTCTGTAAATATAAAAAGCCGTTGTATCTCCTTCCATTGTGGAGCTCAAAGCCATGATAACCTCGTCTGCCCCATTGCTTTTTATTTTTTCTATCAATTCATCAATTGTTAAATCCCCAGGCCCCAGACCATCCATTGGAGATATTAGTCCACCAAGGACATGGTATTTCCCACGAAAAGCATGAGTATTCTCTAAAGCAAGAACATCTCGAATATCTTCAACTACACATATAGATTTACCATCTCTTTTTGGGTCATTGCATATGCTGCACAATGCCACATCGCTTATACTATGACAGTTCTCGCAGAATTGGGAATTACTGCTCAAATCTTGTATTGAAGTTGCTAAATTCTCCATTCTATCATTTCCTTGGCGAAGGAGATGTAGAATTAACCGAAGTGCAGAACGCCTACCTATTCCTGGTAGTCTGGACAATTCTTGTACCGCTCGTTCCATTGATTTTGACGGGAGTTCCATTATGGTAAAAGTACGCCATCTTTACAGGCATGAAACCAGAATATATTTTACTCTTAATGGTTGGGTATTTTTGCCTGCTTCTTATTGTTGCCAGAATAAGCACAAAAAAAACTGATAATTCGACATTTTTTCTTGGAAACAGACAATCACCTTGGTGGCTTGTGAGTTTTGGAATGATTGGGGCATCACTAAGTGGCGTAACATTTATTTCAGTACCAGGCTGGGTAGAAACTTCTGGTATGGCTTATTTACAAATGGTGTTGGGCTACGTTGTTGGTTATTTCTGTATTGCATTTTTATTATTGCCAATATATTATAAACATAACACTACCACAATCTATGGATTTTTAGCTCAACGGTATGGAAAGGTTGCCCATACAACCGGAGCCACTTTTTTTATAATATCAAGGTGGTTAGGGGCTTCTTTTCGACTTTATCTGGTTGCATCGGTTCTCCAGTCTTTAGTTTTTGATGAACTTGGAGTTAGTTTTATTTGGACTGTACTAATTACTTTGGCTTTGATATGGGTTTATACCAATCGAGGAGGTATCCGTACAGTAATATTTACTGATACATTGCAAACCATAGCTATGCTTGGAGCTATGTGTTTAACTATTTATTATGTCTATAATTCCTTGGATAATTCCAATGGAATTATTAATACTATATTTTCTCAGGATGAATCTAAATGGTTTTTCCCAGACGCAACTGATGGCAGGAATTTTTGGAAACAGTTTTTAGGTGGAATATTTATCACTCTTGCTATGACAGGACTAGATCAAGATATGATGCAAAAAAACTTGACTTGCAGAAACCTAAAAGAGGCTCAATTGAATATGATAACTCTCTCGGGTGTTCTTGTTTTTGTTAACGCACTTTTTTTATCTCTAGGAGTTCTTTTGTTAATCTATGCCCGTCAAGAAGGTATAGAAGCTCATGGGGATCAACTTTTTCCAGCAGTGGCAAGTTATGCGGAGATTCCAATAATTGTGGGGCTATTATTTTTCATTGGACTTATAGCTGCAGCATACTCATCGGCAGACTCTGCTCTTACTTCTCTCACTACATCTTTTTGTGTTGATATTCTTGGTATCGAGAAAATGAAAGAGTCTCGAGGGTTATTAATAAGAAAAAGGGTTCACGTCGGAATGACATTAGCGATTGCTCTTTTAATAATTGCAGCCCGCCCCTTTGTTGATGCAAGCATAATCAAAAATATTTTTACTGCAGCTGGCTATACTTATGGGCCATTATTGGGGCTCTTTACTTTTGGAATATTCTCTAAGGCTAAAATCCCTAACAAATGGATTATTCCATTCGCTGCAATATTGAGTCCACTTCTGACTTATTTTATTGGTTGGATCTCCCCAATGTATTTTAATTACACTTTTGGTTTTGAAATTATTATATTAAATGGATTACTCATGACTATGATGCTTTATTTCAGCTCCTCATCAGTCAAAAACATTTCCTAAGTAAAATGTTAGAACAAATACTGAAATGGAATGGGCCCAATGAAAAAAATAGTTCATCAAAATTTTGAAACACAGAGATTATTCATAAGACCTACTTCAGAAGAAGATGCTGACTTAATATTTCAATTAATGAATGCACCGAAATTTTTAAAGTTTGTGGGAGATAGAAGAATATATTCAATTCCGGATGCATTAAAATATATTCAAACTAATATGCTACCTCAATTATATAATCTTGGATATTCAAATTATTCACTGATTGAAAAGATAAGTGGAGATAAGATAGGGATTTGCGGCATCTACGATAGAGATGGATTAGATGGGGTTGACATTGGTTTTGGCCTTCTTCCTAAATATGAAAGATTTGGTTATGCCTATGAGGCATCATCAAGATTAATAAAAGCCGGATTTGAAGAATTTCATATTCAAGAAATTAAAGCAATTGTGTCAAAACAAAATATTTCTTCTCAGAGGCTTTTAGAAAAATTAGGCTTTGAATCCTGTGGCCTAATCAAACTCCCAAATGAAAAGGTGGAAGAGTTACTATTCCGAATAACGAAGTAAGCTATTATCAACTAATTTCATTTTTTTAGATAAAAGTCGTTGCATAAAAAACCCCAATTATCTAACTATTAAATAATTGGAGTTTCCCAGTTGGTCTTAACTGAATTATTTTTTTATGAAAGGAAGCACTTTTCTTGTTCCCTTTGCATGAATCCGTATTAAATACTGCCCAGCGGCAAATGACTCGATATTTAAAGAGTTCTCTGATGATAGCTTACCGTTGAAAACCACTCTACCTAAAGCATCAATTACTTGGACATTGTCAATATGATCATTAAAAGGACTGACTATATTAATCCTGTCATTGCTGGGATTTGGCGATAAGGACCAATCAATTGCGATAGGTTCATCGGCTCCAACTCCTGATATCTGAAGAGTTGAGGTTGTTGTATCCCAACCGCAGTCATTGTATGTTGCAAAATAGACATCAAAAGATCCACCAGTCGATGGGTAGGAGTGTGTTGGATTTTGAAGACTGCTAATTGATCCATCACCAAAATCCCAATTCCACTGGGTCCCAATGCCATTTGAATTATCTGTAAAACTTACGGTTTGACCACTGGTATTATAGGAAAATCCAGCAATGACAGGTTGACCAACATTAAATCCTAACGTATCGATATCTGTCCCACCGGAATTTGTAAGAGAAAGAGTCGCTGATTTTGGTCCGCTTGAAAAATATACAATGGAATGGGGTCCCGCACCATTTGCGCTACTTGGAATTGAGCCTGCACCAAAGTCCCAAGAAGCGATTGCCGTCCCTGGATTCATAGCCTGGAAAACAACTGTATCATTAATACATGTCGCGCTGGATACTGAGCTATTTATAGATGCATTTGGCGCACTGGCTCCAAGATTATAAACCCTAACATTATCAATATATAAGTTATTGCCATAACCATTTATTGCAGCAAATCTAAATTTGATGCTAGGTCCAGATAATGAGGTTGCAAGAAAAACAGTATCCTCACGCCATTGACCCGAACTATTCGGGGTAAATGAAGAAGTTTGGGCCGGTACTGTAGCCAATACAGTTCCGGATTTGAGGTATCCTGCAGGACTCCAAGAACTGCCACAATTTGAAGAGACATCAACTCTAAGTCCATCAGAATAATTTGAGCTATATGTGGCATAAGCGACATCAAAAATCAAAACAGGTTGTGAGGCTCCTGTTAAGTCGATTCCTGGGGTTATTAGATAATCCTCTTGAAGAGGTGCATTGTAGTTGACATTGGACACATATACAGTTGAGGTATTTTGTCCGTTGCTTCCTATTGCATTTTTTTGATCCCAAGTTGTAGAGTTATCAGGGTTTTCAAGCTCCCAACCAGATGGTAAAAAATTATTAAATCCTTGGTTGAACGGTAAGTTGGATCCACCATTTACTATTATCGAAGAAGAACTTGAGGTGTTTGATCCGTAATTGTTAATAGCCGTCAAACTAATACTGTAAGTGCCAAAATTGTTAAAAGAAATTTGCGGATACTGACTTGTTGAATCTGTTCCATTCATATATGAATATCCTGAACTAGGACTAATATTCCAAACCCATTGATTTGGTCCATTTAAACTGTTGTCAATGAAGAAAATTGTTTGATTCAGGCATGGAAGTGAATTGCTTATACTGAAGTTTGCCGTTGGAGCACTTGTAACTTCTGTGATTGAGATATCGTCAATTGCAACGTCACTTGAAAAAGCATCACCTGTTTTCCCACGGAACCTGACAACAATAACATCCCCAGCAAATGCAGCTAAAGACACATTTTGTTGAGTCCAATTGGATCCTGCTACAGTGGAAATAACTGGGGCGAAATCATTATACCATTGTCCCTGGCTCAAAACATCAATATGCAGTTCACCATCCGAATTTCCTGACATGTGAGACCAGAACTCTAATTCAGGAATTATTGTCTGCGTCATATCAATACATGGTGTTGTGAGAATTGCAGTATTTTCATAACAGGATGAGGCCTCGAGGTATAAATACCTATCATTTCCAGAGCCACTTGTATGTCCAGAGGATGGACCGGTGCCTGAAGATGGCGTTCCTCCCGAATTAGTTCTCCAATCTATATCATCTTGCGAGCCATTGTTCCAGTTGGTCATGTGCCCACTTAAATTACAAATAGTGGAACCACAGTTATTACTGGTTGCGCAAGTTGAAAAACTATCAAAATTTTGAGCGTAAGGCATTGCATAAGTCGAGTCAGATTGCACTATTTCAAAGAAGGAAATCAATGTATCATTCCATCTATTTTGATCAATTAAAGACTCCATCCATACTTTGATTGAATACGATCCTATCAAACTAACGTTTACTGCTGTGTCAAATGTGAATACATGAGTATTTGTTGATGCTAAGCTTACATAAGCTGTATCTCTGACAATTGGATTGCTACCAAACTGATAAGCCATTGGGACAGTAAATACCGAGTCTAAACCACCATTTTCAATTAAAATGGATACTGGTAAGTTGCTGGTACTTTGACAATCTGGAATATTGTCTGAAGGGCTTAAAACTGACGTCATGACAACATCATTTGTTAATAAGCAGCCTTGCAGTCCTGGTATTTTTTCAACCGCAACTGCTCTTTTGCCTGCCTTTCCTCCAGGGGTTAAGGCGGCGACACTCCACCATATTGTATTGGATGGATTCATATTGTAAAATGTATAAGAGTTGCTAGCAGTTGTATCGATAGGATCCATGTATTCTTGACCTAATATATAAACGACATAACCTGAAGCATTATTAACTGAATTCCAGCTCACATTGAACGAGTCGGGACAAGCCCAATTAAGTTGAAGATTTCCAGGATATCCAATAAGCCCAATGGGAGTATCACTCAAATCTTGCTGAGTTCCCCTTTGCACTTTGAATACCAGGCTATCTCCTGCACCGTTGGGAGTGAGAAAGTTCGCCTGCCGGCTAGTTGCAGATGCAGTAGCAAATTGGGTAAAAGTATTTCCTCCATTAGTGCTGTATTCGAGACTGAAAGTCCCAGTGCCATCCGGAGCATCCCATCTTACAGGAATTGTTGTAAGTGGGGGTATTACTTCTCCGCCAGTTGGATAAGTCAGCTCCACTTCATTATTTACTATTGTCCAAGTAACCCAGTATTCTTGAGGTCCAACAGGTATAGAATTTCCATTGACTAATAATTTGTAGGTGCCTCCAGTTGGCTGGGATAAAGTGAATTGTTCAGAGTTGTTCAAACTATCCACGGCTCGAACTGCATTTGAGTTTAATGCCGTTGCGTTTGGTGTTGGGTCTAAAACCCAAGGTAGCCAGGCTGCAGCATCTAATTTAAGTGTAGCATTTAAATCATTTACCAATGCGCGTCCAGCATTTACAGTAGCTTGAGGATCTGTCCAATGTAACATCACTCTAAGTTCTCCAATACCACTGCCTAAGGGAACGTTTATGCTAACAGTATCTGTTTCGCCTTGCGCAACACTGTCCTTATGAAACCAACCCATTTCGATAACTTTTGCGGCCCTAAGTCCATTTACTCTGCCATAACCGTATTTAAAGTCCGGGCCTGGATTTCCCAGATCATCTGCATTGTTGGTCAATAGAGATCTCATTAAACCTCCTTCAGGGTCAGTTCCATTATTGTTTTGCCTATAAGCATCATAGAGCTGAGCCATCACGCCCGCTATTCCTGGACATGCCATAGATGTTCCCGTGATGGAACGATAGTCATTTGGAGCGAGACAAGAGAATACGTTCGTTCCTAGGGCTGCGATATCCGGCTTGATACGTCCATCATGAGCTGGTCCTCTACTGCTTGATCCAGCAATAATATCAGCTCCTGTAACATTTGCTGTAGCCAAAACATTTTTGCCCTGCTTGTGGCCGCCAGTTATATTTCCCCAGCCAGACCCTGCGCCATAATTACAATTAGAATTACCATTATTTCCAGCAGAAAAGACGTGAGTTAAGCTTGGGTGCTGAATAGCATCTAAGTCCACCTGACGCGTAAATGCTGTATATCCAGCATTACAACCATTAGAGTACGAAGATGCAGTAACTCTTATTCCGTACAAATTATAATCTACATCAATGTCATTTAAGTTGTCAGGATAGTCATAGTATACCAATTTTGATCCAGGAGCTTGACCTTCACCATCAGGATCCAAATTGCCCCCTCCCATTATTGTTCCTGCAACATGGTCACCATGAGCCCCATTTGAGGGGCCGGATTTATTCGCTAGAATTCTACCTGTGAAGTCAATATGAGGCACAATATCTCCATCATCTCCGTGTCCTACGACAACACCAGTTCCATCGTAATCCCTTCCTCCTAAGTATGAAACTCTTAAGGCATTTGATCTGTGGTTTTTAATTCCAATTTTATTCTCTGTTTCAGCCGGAGCCTCTTTCTGTTGGATGTAAGTAATGAAAGGATGATTCGCTAGGGAATTAACATCTTCTGGTGAAATTAAAATTTTAAGCCCCTTGAATTCTGTGCCTAAAATATCGATATCAAGGTTATTTAAATCATCAATAACATTGGACCAATCGATTGAGGGTATTCCCTCGATATAAAGTTCCCATTTTGATCCTACCCAAATGTATTCAGGAACATTCCCACTAGCTAACTGCTCTGAAAGTTTCATTTCCGGTAAGAGAGAACCTATTCCGATAATACCATTTTTCCTGAACCCCAAAAGAAGTTCTTTATTCGTTTTTGGCATTAAAACCAAATATGAACTTATTGGAAGATATCCAATATTTTTAACTCCCATTTCTTCTAACTCTATCCAAGCCTTTTTGCTCAAGGGTTTTTTTGAAGATATAATTCTAACAACTTTATCTAAATTTCTTTCAGATTTATTAAAACTCTTAATTGTAATTTCGGACAATAAAGGCAATGAATAAGTTCCAGATTGAAAAATGACACGAGAATTGTTCTCAACTGATTGATCTGCTGATGAATTCTGTGCTTGACTTACAAAAGAAAAAGCAAGTAAGAGTAGTGTGTAAATTTTTTTCACGGTATAGAGTAAATAACATTCAAGGTTATGGAGACCACTAATATATGCGAACTACATTGATTTTTTTTACATTGATCTAATTTTAAACTTGAAAGAAAACCATATGCATTTGATTATATATTTTTTAACATCCATAGGTCTCATAAGTTCATTACAATGTCAAACTTATGGACATTATGTCTCCCCATCTAATGGTGAATTGGCGCTTAATGAGAGATCTCAGGATTATAGGATTTTGTATCTCGCTGCACATCCTGATGATGAGAATACAAGATTAATTGCTCATTGGTCCAAATATAATGGGTATGATGTAGCGTATTTAAGTCTTACCAGGGGAGAAGGTGGCCAAAATATGCTTGGCCCCGAGTTAGGTGAAGCTCTAGGTGTAATAAGGTCTAATGAGCTTCTTGCTGCGAGAAAAATTGATGGAGCGAAACAATTTTTTGGAGGGGCTTTGGATTTTGGATACTCTAAGTCCACGGATGAAACTCTTTATAAATGGAACGAAGATGAATTATTAAATCGAATAGAATCTGTTATAATGGAGTTCAAGCCAGATGTTATTGTAACTCGATTCCCGCCAGATAAGAGAGCAGGCCATGGTCATCATTCAGCTTCTGCAGTACTGGCCTTAAAGGCATTTGATAAAGTCCGGTTAGGGGCAAACGATACGGGATATTATCCCAAAGCCGTTTATTGGAATACTTCTTCGTGGTGGTTGAAGAATCTTGATGATTATTACTTGAATGACTCTATTCAAATGATTGAGATAGGAGGGTTTATTCCAGAAATAGGTAAATCCTCCCTACAAATAGGTACCCAAGCCAGAGGAATGCATAAATCTCAGGGTTTTGCTGGGAAAATCGATAGAGGGTTTAGAAAAGAATACCTAAAGCTATTATCCGGGGAATCGGTCAAATGGACTGACAGATATTTGAAGTCAAAAACTAAAGATGTTATTAATTTACAAGGAATTTATGTGGACTTTAGAGCGGAAAGTCCAAATTTCATTGAAGGAGAAAGTCTGAATACTGAAATTGAAATATACCATGAGTCAGAAAAAGACTTTAGTTTTAAAATTTTAAATTCTGATGACCCTCATTTAGAGAAGCAGCAGAAACTTGAAACGCGCTCAAAAGTTATCATACCGTTTGAACTAAAATCTTTAGAAGAAAAGAGTATTTTATTTAAAAATGAACAAACGGGAGAAGAGAGTATATTAAAATTATGGCCGGATCATGTTACTTCTGATAGGGTTTTAGGCGAGCTAAGGCGACCAGTCCAAAAGGCAAATTCATTTAGTATTAATTATTATATGCCTTGCATTGTTTTTGTAAACCAAAATATTCGTAAAGTTGATCTTTCTATTTTTCGATGGGGTAAAAAGAAAAGCCTAAATCTTGATTTTGAAGTGCCAAAAGGGTGGAGTGTAAAAACTAAAAATGAAGAATCTACTTCTATTAGTTTTCGCCCTGAACAAAATGTTTATCATTTGCAATTTTATCTTGAGCCCAGTAGCAATGCTCAATCAGGCGATCTGGTTATCCGTAACAAAGATAATGGTCAAGTGATTCAAAGAGCCGTAAAGCTTCGATACAACCATATTCCGAACCAAGAGGTCTGGCTTGATGGTTCATTGCCGTTAAGATATATTCCCATGGAATTGCCAGAACTTAGAATCGGATACATAAAAGGTGTCGGTGATGATGCACCGATGGCCATGCGGCAAATGGGTATGTCAGTTGTTGATTTGGAAGCGTCACATCTAACTTGGGGAAAATTAAAAGACTTAGATGCGTTAGTTATTGGAATAAGGGCATATAACGTAAATGTTGGCCTAAAGGCATCTCAGGATGTCATTGAGGACTATGTTTCAAAAGGTGGTCGCTTAGTTATTCAGTATAATACCGCAAGTCGAGATAGAGTTTTAAAGAAAATAGGTCCTGTCCAATTTGATTTAGGTAGAGATAGAGTGACCATTGAGACTGCTGATCCTGAGTTTTTGGTTAAAAGCCATTTACAAATGAATTCCCCGAATGAATTAAATAGAAAAGATTTTGAAGGCTGGGTTCAAGAGAGAGGTTTATACTTTGCTAGTTCTTGGGATTCTTCATTTGAACCATTAATTTCATGGAGTGACCCTGGAGAGGTCGACAAAAGAGGTGCTTGGATTGTTTCTGACTTTGGTGAAGGCACTGTTACTTATTGCGGCCTTTCACTTTTTCGCCAATGGAGAGAGGGCGTTCCTGGTGCATACAGGATTTTAGCGAACCTTGTTGGGCATGGGAAATAGCATAACTTATTTTGACTGGATAACACTCATAGGTACTTTGGGGGCTATTGTGTTTATGGGTGTTTGGAAAACTAGAAAGAACGCTTCGGGTAGCGAGTTTCTGGTGGGTAAAAAAGAAAGTCATTGGATCACCATCGGATTGGGCATAATAGCTACTCAGGCATCAGCAATAACTTTTATTTCTACTCCTGGACAAGGGTTTTCTGATGGGCTTAGATTTGTGCAGTTTTATTTTGGTATGCCCATAGCCCTGCTTATCATAGGACTTTTTATAATTCCTAGATATATGAAGTCAGGCGTTATGACTGCATACTCGTTTTTAGAAAAAGTATTTGGGAATAGGGTTCGGTGGTTGGCCGCAAGCCTATTCTTATTGTCTAGAAGTTTATCCGCAGGTATTACATTATATGCTCCTGGTATTGTGCTTTCAGCTGTATTTGGGTGGAGTTTAAATCTAACAATTATAATTACCGGCGCAATAGTTATTTTATATACTGTTTTTGGGGGTTACAAGGCAGTTGGAGTAACGCAATCTTTTCAAATGCTTGTAGTTTTTTGTGGACTCTTCGCCGCTGGTTTTGTATTGCTAAATGAATTACCCACTAATATAGGTTTGTCAGAATCATGGGATTTAATGGAAGTTTATAATAGAACTCAGATTTTAGACTGGTCTATAGATCCATCAAGTAGATATACCGTTTGGTCAGGCCTTGCTGGTGGTTTCTTTTTGGCAATGGCATATTTTGGCACAGATCAAAGTCAGGTTGGTAGGTATCTGGGTGGGAGGAGTATGAGAGAAATAAGAATTGGTCTAGGTTTTACAGCAATTATAAAAATCCCAATGCAATTGTTTATTTTAGGTTTAGGTTTACTTCTATTTACCACTATGCATTTTTCCCAAGAACCTATCTGGCATAATCCCTCAGTAAAATCAAAATGGAATCAGATTACTTCTCCAGAGGTTAAAAATATCAATGCTTCATGGGAAAACATGATTCTGTTGAGAAAGAAAAATGCAAGTGATTTTTCTAAGCAAGCATCTGGGTCAAATAATCAATATCAAAATAATCTGATACTGCTTGATCAAAGACGTGACTCACTAAAAACTAGTGCGGAATCTGTTATTAGATCTCGTTTCCCGGGTATAGAGACAAAAGACACAGATTATGTGTTTTTAGGGTGGGCCCTAAAAAGTCTCCCTGTTGGTATTTTGGGACTACTATTGGCAGTTATTTTATCTGGAGCTATGTCTAGTTGCAGTGCGGAATTAAATGCACTTTCTGCAACATCTATTGTTGATTTTAAACAGGCGTTTGGGTTTCACCAAGAAACGACGATTCATGCTTCAAGAATATTAACAGCATTTTGGGGTATTGTTGCATTAATTGTCGCTCTAAGTGCCTCTTTATCGGAAAATTTAATTCAATTAGTTAATATAATTGGATCTCTTTTTTATGGTCCAATGTTGGGATTGTTTGCTTGTGCTTGGATCTTTCCAAAACTAAAAAAAAATGCAGTTTTTATTGCAGGGATAATAGCACAATTCTCAGTTATGCTATTGCATTTATTGAATCAGTATGATTTTATACAATTAGGATATTTATGGTATAATCTAATCGGTTGTTTTATCGTTTTAATCTTTTCTGCAATCCTTTCTTTGCGTTTTTTGAAAATATAAACTCCATCTGATCGACGATACTCTCAACTGCTGGACAAATGCTTTGATTAATCTGGGTTAAATGCAGTATTTGTTTTTGCTTAGGTCTTTTGGTATGGGGATATTCAGCACATGCTTTGGGTCTGATTTTATAAATACCACATCGATTATCATTCTCTAAAAAGGGACACGGAAGCTGTTGTAAAACATAATCACCTTCTTCATCTATTTTTAGGTAAGAGTTTTCAAATTCTGTAGTTTTTACTTTTAGATGTTTTGCTACTCTATCTCGATCTTTAGCTGTCCATAATGGTCCAGTTGTCTTGCAGCAGTTGGCGCAATTTAAACAATCAATTTTTTTAAAAACATCGTCATGTAATTCATGAATAACCTTATCGAGCGTTCTAGTGTTCTGATTTTTTAAACTTTGGAAGAACTTGTTTTTAGATTGAATCTGGCTACTCATAATTTTTAATCCAATAAGTCTTGAATTTTTGAACGAAGTTTCTCGGTGAAATCATTATATCCTTGAGTTGCAGGTCCGGAAAACCCAGCATGAACCTCAATGAGCTTTCCTTTTCGATCATATAAAAGATATGTTGGGTAAGAAATGAAATTTTTTATCGGTAGAATGTCTTCTACAGCACCACTTTCGGCCTTTCCCGCGAAAAGAATAGGGTAGTTTAGGTCTAAATAATCTACAACTTTTTTAATTGCAGAAATGCATTCTTCACGATCGGAACTTTTTTCAAATGCCAATGCATAAATGTCTAGGTCATTATAAACCGTAAGCTCTTTAAAAAATGCTGATTCGTCCAGACAATTTGGACACCAGCTACCCATTACTTGGATTAAAGTAACATTGCCGCGCCCAGTTATTAGGTGCATAATTTCTCCCGTTTTATATTCAGGTAGCTTTAAATCAACTTTTGAATTTTCTTTACCTAAAGTTATTCCATTAGGGTTTCGAAGTTTTGACACGCTATCACTAATCCCAATAAACGGTTCTGAATAACCAGCTCCACTAAAATGTCTTCCTGTAATACTTCCATTTTCTTTGATGTCAATGAAAAATGTATAAGCATGAACCCCATCAAATGTGCTCAAGAAAAGTTTATTTCCATATCGATTTCCAGCTAGGTATCGATAATCTCCAGTTTCGGTCAGTATAGATCCATAGTATTCATTTGAATTTGGTTTATTAATAAATTCACCAATCGCTGATTTAGAACTCTCTGAGTTTGATCTTAATTTTATTGCAAACCTTTTGGCGAAAGGAAATATGTTTTTGTTTGATTTCTTCTTGAATTCATTTGCTGGAAAACGATTTACTTTTTCTAATTTATTTTCTTTTGAAATAATAGCTAATGAGGAAGTAAAAGGATAGCTTTCCTTCGTTTCAATATTAATAAAATAACCTTTCAGTTCTTTTGAGTTATCAAGATGCAATTCTGATTGGAATGGGAATTGCCAAATAGATTTCCCGAGATCTCCTACTTGCTTATGGTGTTTAAGAAATAGTCTTTCATCTCCATTTACAATAATGATATCATTAAAGTATGATGATGTATCAGATTTTACCGTTTCAACTTGAAATTTTAAGCTATGCTCATCACTAAATTTGATTTCAGCATTCCATAATTGAGTTTTGCTCTGAAGGCTTAACGTATCCAATGGATCATTTATCTTTTTCAAATAAGAAACATAAAAAAATCCCGGGATAATTGCTGATCCAATTGATATCCAAAAATATCGCCGCAATTTATGGGTTAGATATGTTTTCATCTTAGTTAATTAAAAATCCGCAACGATTGATTTGTATAATTCTATTCTATGCCTTAGCTCTGCACGAATGATCTCATAGCTATTTTCCTCGGTAAGATTTAGTGGGGCTCCCTTTGTATTAAAATAGTATTTTATTTTGGGTTCTGTTCCACTTGGGCGTACTGTAATTCTATCTCCATTATTTAGCCTGAATTGCAGCACATTAGATATTGGTAGGTCGATTATTTTATCAGTACCCAATGAGATATTTGTGCATTTACTTGTTTTAAAGTCAGATATTTCATTGACAAGATGTGTGCCTATTTCTTTAGGAGGGTTTTCCCTCAGTCTGGACATGATTTCTTGAATTTCTTGTGCACCTTTTTGGCCTTTTTTGATTACACTAAAAAGAGAGTCTTCGTGAGTGCCATGTACTGCATAAATATTCATTAACTGGCTGTAAAAGCTTAACCCTTGATCTAAATACCATGAGGCCGCCTCTGCCAGTAGAGCGGATGCTGAGATCGCATCTTTATCTCGAACAAAGCTTCCAATTAAGTAGCCGTAAGATTCTTCACCACCAATGATAAATTCTTTTTCTCCTTCTAATTTGTTGATTAATTCTGCTATCCATTTGAAGCCCGTTAAGGTATTATAAACCGGTATACTGTAAGATTTTGCTATGTCCCCAAGCAGAGCGGATGTAACGACAGTAGATGCTACAAATCCGTTTTTTGGCAGGGAGTTTGAAATTCTTTTTTGTTTTAAAATATAATCAAAAAGAACTGCTGCGGTTTGATTTCCATTAAGGAGAATTAATTCATTTTGATGGTCTCTTACTGCTATACCAACTCGGTCAGAATCAGGATCACATCCAATTACCATGTCTGCATCAATTTCTCGAGCTTTTTGTAAAGCAAGATCTAAAGCTTCGGCCTCCTCAGGGTTTGGCGATATAACTGTAGGAAAGTCCCCATCAGGTTTTTTTTGAGATTCAAGGATATGAATATTTTTAAAACCAAAACTCTGGAGAACTTGAGGTAACAGTGTAATGGCAGTGCCGTGGAGAGATGTAAAAACAAGCTTAATATTCGAGTGAGATACAGGGTTTAGAGATAGTTTTTCAATATTTTTAAGGTAACTATCGTCGATCTCTTTACCTAAATAATTAATTTCTCCATTTCCCCCATTCCATTTAATATCAGATACTTTTAAATTCTTTACACAAGTTAAAATTTCTTGATCCTGGGGAGCGACTAGTTGTCCACCATCAGACCAATAAACCTTAAAGCCATTGTATTCTTTTGGATTGTGAGATGCTGTAATTACTATTCCCGCATTGCATGATAAGGATCTTACCGCATAGCTTAGTTGAGGAGTAGGTCTCAAATCAGAGAATAGAAAAACATCAATATTATTAGCTCTTAAAACCTTGGATACTTCGTCAGCAAATGTTTCACTATTATTTCTTGAATCATAAGCTATGGCAACTTTAGGTTTTTCACTTATTTTGAGATTCAAATAATTTGATAGTCCTTGAGTAGCTAATCCTAAAGTATACTTATTGACTCCGTTTGATCCCAGACGCATTAGACCACGAATCCCTCCAGTTCCAAATTCTAGATCCTTATAGAAGGATTCGTTTAGAGTCTTAGGGTCGCTAACAAGCCAGTCTTTGATAATTAGTTTATCCGAATCGTCAATTGAGCTTTCTATCCAATCTAATGCCCGATTGTAAGCTGATATATCTATTTTTTCGCTCATTTAGGTCAATGTATGAAAGTTTAAATTAAAAAGCCTCAATATCAACTGTAACGGTTAAAACCTAATTAATGAGGTCTAGAAAAATATTAGATGAATTTTTAAAAGCTGGACATTTTTATCGCTGCAATTGCTGCTTCGATACCTTTATTGCCATACTTCCCACCAGACCGATTAATTGATTGCTGTTTATTGTCATCAGTTAACACACAGAATATAATAGGAGTTTTTCCATTGGCGTTGAGGAGAGCTATTCCGCTCGATACACCATGGCATACGAAATCAAAATGAGAAGTTTCACCTCGAATGATTGAGCCAATAGAAATAACGGCATCAAATTCAAGTGATTCTGAAACAACCTTACACGCATGGATTAGTTCAAAACTGCCTGGCACATTAAATTCTTCAATGTCTTTTGTTTTCACTCCCGATGACAGCAAGGTTTCTCGCGCTCCGGACTTTAAGTTGTTAGTAATTTCCGAATTCCATTCAGAAACGACGAGAGCAAAGCGTTTTCCTTTTGTCGAGGGTAGCTTGTTTAGATCAACATTGGAGCGTTGAGCAGTCGACATTTAAGAATTGCTAATTTTAGCTTCACAAAAAGAAATTAAGGCCTCTATGTCTTGGGACTCATTCGAATTGGAAAAATCAGATTTTAAACGCTTGTAGACTTTCAATGCCACCTTATAATTTTCTACCATTTCAGCAGCAGTTCCAGCTTTCTTTAAAAATATTGGGGTTAAAAAATTGTTCGCATTGCCATTTGAAGCTTTGACATAATATTCTAATGCTTCATTTGGCTGATTTAAGTCCGCGAAGGCATCTCCAATTGCACCCTTTGCAACAATACTCAAAACTGGATCATTTCCTTTAAAATTATCTAAGTATTCAATTGCGTCTTCAGGTTGTCCCAGGCTTAAATAACATAGTCCAGCATAATAATTGGCTAGGTTTGCAGCTTTTGTAGCTCCATATTCGTCTATAATGTCTAAAAAACCAAGAGTAAGTCCGTTGCCGTTAAGCGCTAATTTCAGAGAATCTTTGGCAAAGGCCTGTTGTGCAGGATAGATTGCGACTTGAGCTTTTTCCTCATTCGGAATACTTATGAATTGATTGTAGGCCCAAATTCCAGCAACTCCTACTACTGCCGCTGCAACCACGGTAATAATCTTTTCTTTGTGTTTCTGAACAAACGTTTCTACTTTGTTCAATCCTGCTTCAACTGCTGCTTCAGGATTTTCAATAAGATCAAATTCTTTTTTCTTTGCCATAACGTCTTAAATAGAAGATCTGTAGATTAAGGGCCGCAAAGATAGCCAAAACCGTCGATTGGAGCTACTTTTGGCATATGCATGATTTGACACTAACAGAATTGCGTATGGTTCATTTTAAAAACCATACTTCAATTGATTTCACTTTTTCACCTAAACTAAATGCTATAGTTGGAATCAATGGTGCTGGAAAGACTACTATTTTAGATGCAATACATGTCTTGTGCATGACAAAGAGTTATTTTCACAACTCTGACTTTCACAACATTCAGTTCAACGCTCCATTTTTTGTGCTTGAAGGAAAAATGCAAGCGAATCAGATTGTGACTCCAATTTATTGCGGTCTTAAAAAAGCTGAAAAAAAAGTTTTCAAGACTGATGACGCTGAATATACAAAGCTTTCAGACCACCTAGGTAGATTTCCAGTAGTTATGATTAGTCCCTATGATAGGAATCTTATTACCGATGGAAGCGAGGCTAGACGTAAATTCATGAATTCTGTCATCGCGCAATCAGATAAGAAGTATTTAGAAGCTCTTTTATCCTATAATCGAGCTTTGTCACAAAGAAATGCGCTTTTAAAATACTTTGCTGCTAATAGAACTTTTGATGAGTCTATGCTTGGTTTATATAATGATCAGCTTGTTATGAATAGTAAAATAATTTATTCAGCTAGACAAACATTTGTTGAGTATTTTGAACCAGTCTTAAAAAAGTACTATGGCTGGATGGCAGGTGATAAAGAAATTGTGGCAATTGAATATAAATCTTCGTTACATGAAAAAGATTTAGATGTTTTACTAAATGAAAATTTAGATAAAGATCGTGTTTTGCAGTATACTTCTAAGGGAATTCACAGAGAAGACTTATTGTTTAAACTGCATGGGGAGCAATTAAACCGAGTCGGTTCCCAGGGGCAGCAAAAATCATTTGTTGTAGCTCTAAAACTGGCGGTATTTGATTCTTTGAAAAATGCTTTGGGGGTCAAACCAATTTTATTGTTAGACGATATATTTGATAAGTTAGATGCTCTGAGGGTTGAAGGTTTAATCCGTTTAGTAAATGAGCACCATTTTGGCCAAATTTTCATTACCGATACCCACACTGAAAGAACAGAGTTTATGATTAAATCAGTAAATGAAGAGGCTAAAGTAATAGATTTAAGTAGCTAATGTTAAGACCCGATCTAAAATCGATAGCTGAAATTATAAGTTCAATTAAGGAACCTTTTCAGCATAAAAACTCCTATAAATTGGGATTGATAGAGAATGCTTGGATTGAAATATTAGGAGAGCAGGCCTATCAAAAAGTTCGAAAATTCTCAATTAAAAAGGAGACTCTTTACGTTTCTTGTGATTCGAATTCCTTAAGACACGAGCTAAGCATGCAAAAAAAAAGGTTATTGAATGCTTTGAATGAAAAAATTGATCAGGAAATTGTTATTTCTGAGATAATACTGAATTAAAGAAGCCCTAATTAAAGGC
>TARA_B110000858_G_scaffold178835_1_pt1 | contig 23618 bp, 25 predicted proteins | sample TARA_B110000858 | Tara Oceans TARA_B110000858 (sample SAMEA4398247) | marine metagenome | biome: Polar Biome; feature: [SRF] surface water layer (ENVO:00010504); material: water (ENVO:00002006), including particulate matter (ENVO:01000060) such as... | depth 5 m | reverse complement strand
GCTGACGTACTGCAGTCAGTTGCCAGCAGCTGATTATCAGCTCTTTAATTATGCGGGGTTTTCCAAGGTAGAAAATGCACCTTACCTATTAAAACAAACCTAACCAACCAACCAAGCCCTGAGCATGAAAAGAAAGAAAATATACTCATTAAAAAAGCTAACCAACCAAGATCGGAGTTGGTGAAAATACTGACCATGAATAATAAGCCCAAAAAGCTCGCGCAAACAAAGCCAACCCAATGTGCAATTAAAGCAATTCTTTTAAGAATTTCCATTACCTAATCCTGATTAGAGTGCCACCTTTACACGGTGTTACTCAGATTCGCTAATCATGTAATCGACAGCCGCTTCGACTTCTGCATCTGATATGTCGGGACGACCGCCTTTTGGCGGCATATAGCCGACCGATCCAATATAGCCTTGCACAGCATTCTTTTTAAGCATAGCGGCACCTCGAGCAATACGTTCAGACCATGCTGCAACGTCGCCAATTATGGGTGCGCCGCCAACACCCGCGCTATGACAAGCGATACAGGCCATGTTGTAGACCTGCAAGCCTGATATTGCTGTAGCAACAGGTTCCGGCTCCGGCACTATTTTAACAGTTGGCGCAGAGATTTTTTGTACCTCTCTGGATCGATCGACCTGTCCGACTGGACGGATACGCTCGACAACAGCTGCCTGTAATTCAGCCGCATCACGGGTGTGAACCTCTTGTGTTAAGTCATATATTTTTATCAAATAAGCAAAAAAGGCTATCAGCATAAGAGCAATGATAACGATGGAGCGCGTATCAAGAAAATTTTGGTTCTGACTCAAGGTAAACTCCGGAGAATATAAAGGGATGCGTTGGGCCAAGAGCCCGGCTATAAGTATCAATTATATATCATCAGCCGATGAGGAGAGATGATCTTTGGATGAACCTGGCTGTAATTTAGCTAGAACTTTCTGGAATGCATGATATGAATATAAAAAGAAACCATATGCTGGGCTTAGAAGAGGCTCGAAATCGGGTAGATGGTATGGCCGATTCTCTTTCCAGTAAGTACGGACTTAATTCGTCGTGGGACGGCGATAATCTAAGAATCACTGGCAGCGGTGTTGACGGCAAGATCGTGGTCGCCGCTTCGTCCGTCGACGTGGAACTTAAGCTGGGATTCGCTTTGAAGATGCTGGAGAACACCGTTCGCACCTCGATCGAGGATGCAATGGATAGACATCTGGCTTAATTTTCGATTACGGTCGTCACCCGCATCTATTCCGGACGGGTCTTACATTAGTAGTTCGTGACCCGGCGGCAACTTGCGAGTCACCCACATCACAAGGCGATGTTTGATGCTCGGCATTGAAATTTGCTCGTTGGGAATTGGACTGATGGCCTTGTCGTGTACAAGCAATCGATACGCATACTGAATTTTTAGATCGTGGGAATCAGTCGTACTGAATTCAACAACGCCCCGCTCTACCGCATCATCCAGCACCATCTCAAGCGCAAGCTTTAACAGCTTCTTCTCGTTTTTTAGTTTCTTCGCCATAGTCGTATCGGAGTCTACTACGCTGCCACCGGCTTCGCGATATCTCCAGGTTTTGGCGCGATTTGATTGATGTCGATGAAAAGCCCTTGAATTGCCCAACCATGAAAGCGTTAGATTTGTTGATGACAAAGGCGATGGGCCGCACGGGATTCACGTTATTAAGAAAGTTGTCGAGGTTACTAAATGGGCGAAGACTTTCTCGTATACTCGGTTGAAGTAAACGCAAGGCCGGGTAGTGATGATCAATCTAGAAGACCGACTTCGCCAGATTGTTGGTGAGAAAGACGTAATCAGTGGCCCGGATCTTCTGGAGCGAGCGACTTCTTATTGGGATTCGTCGCCAACACTGGCTAAGGCCATGGTTAGGCCGCGATCCACAGAGCAGGTCAGCGATATTCTTCGTATCTGCAACGAGTTGCATCAAACCGTAGTTGTTCAGGGTGGGCTGACTGGCGCTGTTAAAGGCGCCTCAACTCAGCCCGAAGACCTTATTATCTCTCTCGAAAAGATGACCGATATCGAGTCGGTGGATCAGCTAGATGGCGTTGCCGTTATTCAGGCCGGTGCGATTCTGCAAACAGTACAAGAGCAATTAGCTGAACAGGGATTCTTATTTCCGCTTGACCTCGGCGCACGTGGTAGTTGCACTATTGGAGGCAATGTAGCGACAAATGCTGGTGGCATAAATGTTTTGCGATACGGGATGATCCGAAATTCGGTGCTGGGCCTGGAAGCCGTGCTCGCCGATGGCACCATCATTTCATCGATGAGTGAGATGCTGAAGAACAACACTGGTTATGATCTCAAACAGTTGTTCATCGGCAGTGAAGGGACCCTCGGCGTCGTTACCCGGGTCGTCGTCAAACTGTATCCGCTGCCGAAGAGCCGTCAGACGGCTTTGCTCGCGATGGAGTCTTTTGATGCGGTAGTCGATCTTCTTAAAACGCTGAAATCGGACCTTGCTGGGACTTTGAGTGCTTATGAAGTCATGTGGAACAACTATTTCAGTTCTGTCACGGTCGATGGAGCACATGCCTCGCCGTTGTCACGTGACTATCCCTACTATGTTCTAACCGAGGCGGAAGGCGCGAATCCGACCGCCGATGAGGAACGCTTCCAGCGAGTTCTGGAGCAAGCATTCGAAGGCGGTGGCGTCGTTGACGCAGTCTTGCCGAAATCAGAAGTGGAACGTGATGCCTTATGGGCGATTCGGGAAGACTTTGACGTGGTGTTGCCAGCGTATCTCTACGACGTCAGTCTGCCGATACGCTCGATGAGTCTCTATGTGGATCGAGTAAAGATCGCTCTGTCAGAGTGGCGTGAAGATACGCTGCTTTTGATATTCGGACATATCGCTGATGGGAACTTGCATATTTTCATTGGGCCTTTTGGTGATGACGCGCATCGTGAACGATGCGATGGCATTGTTTACGGCTGTCTTGAGGGCCTTAAAGGCTCGATTTCTGCCGAGCATGGGATTGGCGTAGATAAGAAGGCTTGGCTCAGTAGCACGCGAAGTGGAAGCGAGACCAGATTGATGAAGTCATTGAAGGGATTGTTGGATCCAACGAATCTGTTGAATCCAGGCAAAGTGGTTGACCGAGAAGGGCAGGAATGAATTTCACATTTACGCCCAAGATAAGAAGTACTCACTTCACTGTGGATCTCTGACGGGATTGATATACGGCAAACCTTAGTATGACGATTGGTTAGCTGTACTATGAGCCCATGTTCCGATTCTCATTCACTATCTTGGCCATTTTTGCATTCGTGACTCCGGATTTATCGTTCGCTGAGGGTCGTTATCCCACGTCGCTTATTCGTATCCCCGAGTCAGTCGAAACGATTTTTGTCGCTGAGACGTCGACCTCGGCATTTCATCAGTTCGATAACTTGGATGGCAATCTTGTGCTCGCCAACAGCTTTTACATGTCGATCGGACAAAGTGGCCCTGGCAAGCAACGATCCGGCGATAAGCGAACGCCACTCGGTCTTTACTTCGTGACGGAGCAACTAGATACGAGCAAGCTTCATGAAAAATACGGAGTGGCGGCTTATCCTTTGGATTATCCCAACGTCTGGGACCAACAGGCCGGAAGAGACGGCGATGGAATTTGGGTGCACGGCGTTCATCCGGAAGGTGGTCGACGACCCCCACGTGATACCGACGGGTGCATCGCACTGCCGAATGAAGATCTCAAGTTACTGCAGGGCAGTATCGAAGGTAACGTAACCCCGGTATTGGTTACGCAACAGCTCGACTGGAGCGATAAGCGGAGTGACACGCTATTAAGGCCTGAACTGGAGTCGGCAGTTTCCCGATGGGCGTCTAGTAAAGCGAATGGGGACTTGCATGCCTACCTGTCTTCGTACGATGCTGGTTTTCGTCGCTGGGGCATGAGTAATGCAGAATGGTCCGCACTTTTCCTGCAGCCGAACGGATTTAGAGACTATCAAAGCACTCAGGTTGATGATCTTTTGTTGATCGCTTATCCAGAGGAGGAAGGTCTCTACTTAAGTCGCTTTCGATTGACGGTAATCTCTGCGCATGAGCAAATCGATTCCATCGTTCGACTGTATTGGCGCCGAGATGAAAGTGGCGCCTTAAAAATCGTGGCCGAGGATGTGGGCTAGTAGCGTAAGCCTTCGCGTTCGGTGAGTTCGTCGATGAGCTCTAGAAGCTGTGGTATTCCACCGGCTGTACTGACATTAGTGTGGTACTTGCCGTTCACGACCACCATTGGAACACTGGCCACGCTATAGCGACGAGCGAGATCCTGAGCAACTCGCAATGCCTGATCGACCTCAAACGAATTCCAGGTGCGATTGAAATCGTCTGTGCTCACACCGGCGCGCACAAACAAACGTTCGATGGTTCTCTGTGATGTCAGACGATTGCCTCGGTTGTGATACTCCTCAAAAACCATTTGGCGGAACGCGCCCGGATTCTTGAGTTGACCCGTCTTCGCAAGAAAGACCTCGGTGTAATACAGCTGCGCGTGTATTTGGGCGAGCTGATTGAAAATTGCAGGGATTCGAACGAATCGGATATTGGGATCTTTGCTCTCGGCCCATTTATTGATATGTGGTTCGAGAGTTAAACAATGCGGGCAGCTGTACATAAAGATTTCAGCGACCTCGATCTTATCCGCACCGCCAACGGTTGGCTGAGTAGGGATCAGGCGAGTGAAATTCCGACCTTCCTTGTACTTCCAAGCCCTGGGGGCGGCTATTGCAGCATCATCAGTCCAAGCCAGAACAATCGCCTTATCATCCGGCTCTGCTTCAGCGGCTGATTCTTCGACTACTTCCAGTGACTCAGTTTTCGCTGTGTCCAATTCTGTGACTTCAGAAGCCCCATCGTTGGTTTGCTCTCCTGTGGCGATAGCGGTGTCTACAATAGGTGTTTCAACAGTCTCTTCCTTACTGCAACCAACAATGAGAAGCGTAAATGTGACTAATATGGCAACCCTGATAGTATTTTTCATGCTTACTTAAGACCCTGTATATAGGAAGAAAGCGCCGCAATATCATCTTTATCGAGATTCGCCGCGATATCTCGCATGATGCGAGTTTTGCCGTCGGTCATTCGGGTGCCGTTCGCATAATCGTTCAATTGTTTAGCTGTATACGCTGCATGTTGCCCTTGTAAAGCTGGGTAATTAGCGGCGGGGTTACCGCTGCCGTTAGGGCCATGACATGCTAGACAAGCCGGTACTTTGGCTTCTTTGTTGCCACCGCGGTAAAGCGCTTCACCGCGCTCAATTAGATCTTCATCGGCTACCGATTGTATAGCTACTGGTAGGCTTTCATAGTAGACCGCGAGATTCGCCATATCAGCGTTGGACAACATCATTGCCTGACTGGACATTAACGGGTTATTTCGACTGCCATCCTTAAATGCTTGTAGTTGGGAAAGTATGTAGGGGGCGCTTTGACCGGCGATATTCGGCCACATTGGAATTGAGCTATTACCTTCCGGTCCATGGCAAGCTATGCAGGTGATCGCGCGCTGCTTGCCGGCGCTTGCCGTTCCGTCAACGAGACTCTCGGCCTGAATAGTGGTGCCGACCAGTGCGAGGCTGGCGGTGACGAACAGATGTGAGAGCTTCATTTTCATATCGTTTAATCGTGATTTCCATGCGTTGGGTGTATACGAATCGAATAATTGATTGCGCCGAGCGCCGGCGTAGAACTGGAAGGTCCTTGATTGTCTTAATGTCTTGCTGCGCACCTCTGAACCCGTCAGACTAGCCTATCGGCCCTGTATTCAGCAGCCCTAAATTATACACATTATCCGCAGGGCGTACCCTATGTCGCAATACCCAGAAGCCCATTTTATTAAGAGTGCGAATGCGTTGACCCAGTTTGTTCAGGATTCGGGGGCCGAGGTCGCCGTCGCCGGGCGCTCGAATGCCGGTAAGTCTAGCGCCATCAATATCATCGTCAATCGTCGCCAATTCGCTCGTACAAGTAAGACTCCTGGTCGAACGCAACTCGTCAATTTCTTTGCGCTGCAGGATGCAAAGCGGCTAGTTGACCTGCCGGGCTACGGATTCGCAAAGGTTTCGGATAAGAAAAAACATCATTGGCGCGACCTTATGGCTGACTATTTTGAGGTCCGACAAAGCTTACACGGACTGTTTTTGATCGTGGATATCAGACGACAGATTACGGCCTATGATTTACAGATGCTGGATTTCGCAGAGCAGGTATCGCTGCCAACACATGTATTGCTGACGAAAACCGACAAGCTGAAGCGCGGCCAGGCGGCGAAGGCTTTGCTTGAAGTAAAAAGAGACCTTGGCGATATAGCCACGGCGCAACATTTTTCGGCGCTGACGCGTCTGGGCGAAGATGATGCACGCGCGAAGCTCAATGAATTTCTATCATTAGAGCGGGAGAAATAAAACAACCTCGAAGTAGGCGCTGTATTCACTGCCTCGGGGTCAGAGGAAGCACATGGCTTGGAGTTGCCGCTCATGTGCCTGTCTAGGGAGGTCAGCAGGCGAGTGACTTATGCACTCAGAAGATTAGAGGGCACAAGGTTCTTAGAATTCATTGAATTTTGTAAGTTACTAATTATTATTAGGAATTTTCTTAGCATAAGTCTAATGCGACTGATGATCTAATGCGCTTCATCCCAGTTCTTGCCGACACCAACGTCCACTTTCAGTGGAACCGACAAAGATGCCGCAGCATTCATTAGATCCGTAACACAGTCCTTGATGCTCTCAACCTTGTCCTTATCGACTTCGAAAACGAGCTCATCGTGAACCTGCATGATCATACGGGCTCCGGGTCGTTCATCTTGTAGCCACTGGTGTACTGAAATCATCGCGCGCTTGATGATGTCAGCGGCCGTACCCTGCATAGGTGCGTTGATCGCAGTGCGCTCTGCGTATTGGCGACGATTGGCATTTCGAGCATTAATTTCCGGGAGATACAGTCGGCGGCCAAAAACCGTTTCGACAAACCCATTGGCACTGGCGGTTTCGCGTATGTCGTCCATATAGGCTTTCACGCCCGGATAGCGGTCAAAATACATGTCCATATATTCCTGAGCCTCACCGCGGGAAATACCGAGTTGCTTGGCCAAACCAAATGCCGACATGCCGTACATCAATCCAAAGTTGATCGCCTTGGCGGAGCGCCGTTGGTCATCAGTGACCTCATCGATGGCTAAAGCGAAAACCTCAGCGGCCGTGGCTCGATGTACGTCCTTCTCGTCCGCAAATGCTTTTGTCAGATTCGGGTCCGAAGACAAGTGCGCCATGATGCGCAGTTCGATCTGGGAGTAGTCGGCTGCTAGTAGAACTCGGCCTTCTGGTGCGATGAATGCCTGACGGATACGGCGACCCTCCGGCGTTCTGATCGGTATGTTCTGCAGATTGGGGTCGGTAGAGGAAAGCCGACCGGTGGCAGCGACAGCCTGATGGTAAGACGTATGTATGCGTCCAGTACTTTCAGAGATCTGTAAAGGTAGTTTGTCAGTATAGGTACTCTTGAGTTTGCTGATGCTGCGAAACTCAATAATGACGGCCGGCAACTCATAGTCATTTGCCAGCTCAACCAGCACATCCTCTGCCGTTGAGGGCTGTCCTTTAGGTGTCTTTCTAATGATCGGTAGACCCTGCCGCTCGAAAAGTATCTGTTGGAGTTGCTTGGGGGAACCAAGGTTAAAAGGCCCGCCAGCCAGTTCGTGTGCTTTGATCTCAAGTTCGACTATTTTCTTCGCTAGCTCTCCACTTTGCATGAGGAGCATTTTGCGATCGACCAACACACCAGTTTCTTCCATCTCCAGCAATATCGGCACCAGCGGCTGTTCGATGTTCTCGTAGACGCTCTTCAACGCGGGGTATTCGCTAAGTTGATTCCATAAGGTCTCGTGTAGCTGCAGGGTGATGTCGGCATCTTCGGCCGCGTACGAGGCGGCCGTCTCCAGGTCGACCTGATTGAATGTCAGTTGCTTGGCACCTTTGCCAGCAACATCTTCGTAATGAATAGTTTCGCGGCCCAGATAGTGTTTCGTCACCGAGTCCATGTTGTGACGCGTCGCTACACTATTGAGCACGTACGACTCCAACATGGAATCGAATTTCATGCCCGCCAATGCGATGTTATAACGCGCCAGAATATGGGCGTCGTATTTTAGATGATGACCAACTTTTTTCTTATCGTCGTCTTCAAGCCAGCCACGAAGTTTCTGTAACACCTCGTCTCGTGGTAGCTGATCTGGCGCGCCTGGATAGTCGTGTGTCAAGGGAATGTAGGCAGCTTCATTCGCGCTTACAGAAAGTGAGAATCCGACAATCTGTGCTTCCATATAGTAGATGCTGGTCGTTTCGGTGTCGAAAGCAGTGAGTTTTGACTTATCTATTTTTTCCATCCAACGGTCAAAGGCTTCCCACGTAAGGACGGTTTCGTAGTTAGTTTCCTCTGCTTTTTCGATTGGTACAACCGCCTGTTCAGCTTCGTCATCGAGCTGGCCAAGCATTGAGCGCAATTCAAAATGACCGTAAAGTTTACGCAGACGATTGGTGTCAGCCGGACTCGGAGCGAGCTCTGAGATGCTCGTTTCGAGCTCAAGGTCTATCCGAATTGTGGCGAGATTCTGGGACAAGCGAAGTTGCCCCACATTTTCTCGAAGACTGTCGCCAACCCTGCCTTTAATCTCATCGGCGTTTCGCACAATTCCATCGGCATTGTCATACAGGTTCAACCACTTGGCAGCAGTCTTGGCGCCAACCTTAGGGACTCCGGGAATATTGTCTGACGTGTCGCCAACGAGGGCGAGATAGTCCACGATCTGTTCCGGGAAGACATCGAATTTCGCTTTGACACCATCCCGATCCATTCTCGAATCATTCATCGTGTTGATCAATGACACTCTATCATTCACGAGCTGAGCAAGGTCTTTGTCACCGGTAGAAACAAGAACACTGAGACCTGCCTCGCCAGCCTGCTTGCACAATGTTCCGATAACGTCATCTGCTTCCACTCCCGGTACTCTTAGTAGCGTTAGCCCCATCGCTTCGACTGCATCAAGAATCGGCTGCACTTGCGAGCGAAGCTCATCCGGCATTGGTGGTCGGTTGGCCTTGTACTCGGAGTAAAGTTCGTCGCGAAATGTCTTACCGGGCGCATCGAATATCACGGCAACACTGCTAGGCCGCTCTTCACGCAGGAGCTTTTGGATCATCGTCAGTACGCCATGCAATGCGCCGGTCGGTTCGCCTGCGGCGTTGGTTAGTGGCGGTAGCGCGTGATAGGCGCGATACAAATACGATGATCCGTCGATTAGGACGAGATCAGTCATTGTTATTCCTGTTCGGATGCTTCGCCATCACCCTTACCATCTTCAGGATTTTCCATGCTGGCAATTTCCTGTGATGGGGAAACAGCCATTTGGCTTGGATTGTTGGGAACGTACAGCGGGCCACTTTGCCCACAGCCTGCAATAACAAATATGGATGCAATCACAGTCATCAATAAACAAATGCGTTTCATAGGATCGACTCTCGTATAACGACAGACAGATAATGTTTAAAATCAGCGCTTCTGTCTTAGCTGATTTATGATGTTGATCTCATCTTGATATACTCGGGTATTTACTTTGTATTTCTTTTATCTCATTTGAGACTTTTGTGAGAGAGTCGGTGACGAAGTCATTGTATTTTTCAATCCCAACCTCAATCTGTTCGCCTGTAACGAAATCCAAAGCAGAAACAGTTTCATCAAATTTTTTCTTTACTTTGTTCTGATTTTCCATGTCTTTTTCTTTTAATAAAATTGAAATTTGGGCTTTGTGTTTTTTATTAGTTCCATCAAGAGCTCGTTTGCTCGACTGAAATACCCCACTCCAAAAGCGATATAAAAAGAATAAGATACCGACTATAAACAGTATAAGTCCAGGCGTATAAAAAGGATCTGTATCATTGTTTTCACCACCCCATGCCATTAAAGAAAAGCCAACAATTAATAGAACTATTGACCTAAAATACGTAATTTTCCGTTTTTGAAAATGCTCCAGCTGCGATATCTCTTTTTTCATGCTAAGTTCATTAGCTACAGGCAGATCGGAGATTTCTTTTTGATATTCGGCGTATAGGTCGGGGGCGCTTTGTAATGTAATTTCCGTACTGTTTAAGTCTTCAAGCAATCTGAAATCACTGTACTGCTCATTGGTAATGCTTTTCACTGAAGATTCAGAGAATACCTTTAACTCTTTCAGAGCATTGTGAAAATATTCTTTATCAGAAATTTCTGGTAAGGATTCAAAGGTGACGCCTTGCCCTTTAATCTGATCTATTAATTGTGAAACGTAGGTATATCGTTCCAGACCATCAGGTAGCTCTACAATTCTTTCTAATGCGAGCTTTAGTTCAAATATTGTATTCTTAGATGCACGATCTAAAAGCTGCCTGGCATTGGAAGCTTCCATTAACGAAGTTTGCCGACGAGTATGATCAAGTGTTTCTTCTTGCGTAGAGTTGATCTTATCAAGAACTTCTGTCTGCTTTAGGACTTCTTTATTAAGGTCCCCTAATGATTTAGCCAATTTTTTGGTGGCTGCCACTTGTTTGAACGAGGCATAAGTATTGGCTGCCAGCAGCAAATTTGTATTTTTATTTTGCTGCTCTACGCTCTTTTGATGCTCTGTTTTTTCCAATTTATATTCTCTCGTCTCAGTTTTCTTATTAAATTAATTATCTAAGTGATATTCGTGTTTAATCCGTTTAATAATTCAACGGCTTTATACATAGTGATCGCTGGATTATAGATGCTGAAGCTATGAAAGGGGCATCATTTTACGAAGCGTTTGGCGACCTGTTTATAGGCATCACGGAAAGGGATACCTTCTTCGCGTACCAGCCGATAGGCCTCTGCGGTCGCGAATATCGCCTCGTCGAGATTAATGTTATCCGGGATGAACTGCAGCCCATCCAGCAAGTACGCCATAATGTCGACGCTGTCGATGGCCAGATCGATTGAGCGGAACAACGGCGACTTCAATCGCTGCAGATCGCGGTGATAGCCGGACGGTAGTTTCGCGGTGATCATCAGTGACTCATCGAGGCAGGCTTGCGCGGTTGCTGACGATGCCCGAAGTAACTCAAGGACATCGGGATTGCGCTTCTGCGGCATTATGGATGAGCCGGTCGTCACCTCCGCCGCGAGTGACACGTAAGCGAACTCCTGTGTATAAAACATCAACAGGTCGCTGGCCATGCGGCCGAGGTCCTGCAGCAAGAGAGTAATTTCAAAAAGCAGAGCGCTTTCAGCCTTACCCCGAGACAGCTGTGCTGCTGTTACAGGATTCTGCGTGATATCAAAGTCGAGTTTCGTTGTCGTCGCATCTCGATCCAGTGGGAGCCCCGGCGTGCCGTAGCCAGCAGCGCTGCCCAATGGGTTCTTATTGATGCGCTTTCGTAATGACGTTAATCCTTCAGCAGCATCCGCGAACCCTTCGTCGAAACCGCCACACCAAAGTGCTACTGACGACGGCATCGCATGCTGCATGTGCGTATAGCCAGGTAACTCAATATCACCCTGACGATTTTGCAGATTGCTGATCGATTCTCGCAGTTGGTTTACACGGCTAACCAGATCGCTCGACACGTCTCGGAGATACATCCTGAGGGCGGTGAGGACCTGATCATTTCTGGAGCGACCAAGATGTAGTCGGCCTCCTACCGGTCCAATCGCATCAGTTAGCCGCGACTCAAGCGCTGTATGTGCATCTTCATCTTCGAGGCTGATGCACCAATCGCCCATTTCGAAGCTTTTGTCGAGTGCAGTCAAGCCATCGCAAATTGCAGTACAGTCAGCCGCGCTGATCAAGTCCTGCTCGGCGAGCATTTCGGCATGGGCTATTGAGCCGCGTACGTCGTACGGGACGAGCCTGGCATCCAGTTGATGATCTTCACCTGCGGTGTAACGTAAGACTCGCTCATCGAGTGGTAGGCCTTTTTCCCAGAGTCTGCTCATGAGTCAGCACTTTGCTCGGCAAGTGTCAGTGCACCGATATCATCGACGACCAAAGTACCGGTTCCTTCGTTGGTAAACACCTCGAGAAGAATGCTGTCAGCAACCTTACTGGAAATGATATGTACGCGCTGCACTCCATTTGCGATGGCCGAGTCTATCGCTGCCGCCTTTGGCAGCATGCCGTCGGCGAGGCTTCCTGATTTGCAGAGTTTTTTGAGTGCGGCTCTGTCGATGTAACTAATCAACGAAGTCGGGTCATTTATGTCTTCAAGAATTCCGGCAGCTCCAGTTGCGAGTATCAGTTTCTCAGCACCTAACTCAGCGGCGATCGCTGCAGCAACCGTGTCGGCGTTGATGTTAAGAATGATGCCTGACTCATCGCATGAGATCGGGCTAACGACCGGCATTAATCCAGCATCGAGTTGCTTGCACAAAATATCAGCATTGACAGAGTCGATGTCACCGACGAAACCATAGTCAACTGAAGTTTGACCATCGCGCTCGACCAGCGGTCGCTTATGCGCGCGAATTAAGCCGGCGTCGACACCGCTGATACCGACGGCCGGAATATGTAAGTCACGACAAGTGGCGAGAATTCGAGTATTAATTTGGCCATTCAGGACCATCGTCGCGACATCGAGGGACTCGCTGTTGGTCACGCGACGACCATCGATGAATGTGGTGTCGAGTCCGAGTGCCGATGCCAGTTTGGTGGACTGTGGCCCGCCACCATGAATCAAGACGACGCGAACGCCGACCTGGTAAAGAATGCCAACTTGCTCCATCAATGCTGCAGCTTTTTCCTCATCGGCGAACACTTCGCCGCCTGCCTTGATGACGAATACTTTGCCTTTATAGAGGCGGATATATGGCGCGGCATGTTTCAGTGCCGAAACCACTATCGCACTATCATTCTTGTTGCTCATTTCTAGCTTCCTAGTATCTGATGCAGCACGGCCATTTGCGCGAGCATGCGGTTACGTGCTTCTGCGATTACCACACTGCGTGGACCGTCCAGAATATTGTCTGTGACGACAACGCCTCGACGGACAGGCAAACAGTGCATGAAGCGGCAATTGTCCTTAGCATTTTCGAACCAAGGCTCATCGACACACCAGTCGAGATGTTTTTCACGCAGCTTCTGGTCATTCAGCTTGTCGCCGTAGTGGCGGGTCGACGACCACGATTTTGCATAAATAACATGTGCGCCTTCCATCGCCTCGGTGCGCTGATCCGTTTCTGTTACCGACCCGCCAGATGCCGCCGCGGCTGTGGCTGCTTTTTGCATCAGGGCAGCAGGTAGCTCGAAGCCTTCTGGCCGCAACACCGTAACGTCCATTCCGCGTTTGGCGGCCATATGCAGGGTGGCGGCAGGAACGGCCAGAGGCAGAGCGCGTGGGTGATAAGCCCAGCTCAACACGAATTTGCCGCCATTGGCGGGTATGTTTATATCATCCATGGTTTTCCAGTCCGCGAGGCTCTGGCAGGGATGGTTCATTGCTGATTCCATGTTGATGTAGGGCGTATCAATCAAATCCGTCAGAGCGGTGAAATCGGTTTCCTGCATATCGGCTTCAATGTTTTTGCGCTCAGCAAAAGCACGAATTCCGATGGCGTCGCCATAAGAGGCAATAACTGGGACAGCTTCTCGAATATGTTCCGCAGCGGCTCCATCCATGACGATTCCTGGTCTTGATTCTATTCCGTGAATGGACATCTCAGGTGAAATGACGAAGGAGCCGCCACCGAGGCGAATCATCGCTGCCTGAAAAGAGGCCAATGTTCGCAAAGAGGGACTCAAAAACAAAAGCGATAACACTTTTCCTTTTAGTGCTTCCGGTTCTGGGCTCGAGTCAAGTCGACCTGCAAGCTCTACAAGAGCCTGTATCTCTTCATTCGAAAAATCGGCAAGGTCGTTAAACGCTTTCATCAATACTTCCTTTAGTCTGTTGCGGGCGCAATATTTTGTAACGCCTCGGCGAGATGATCAATGTGTTGTAGTTCAAGAACCAGCGGAGCGAGTATTCGGACTATATTAGGATCGCTGCTGGTGCCCGTCAAAATATCATGGCTGAGAAGTGCGTCGCGCACTTCGACGGCCGGTCGATCGCAAACCAGACCGAGTAAGAGGCCCATGCCTTGAATTCGTGTAACCGGCCCGACAACGCACTTTTCGCGAATGGCTGTCTCCGAACGGCGCACATTACTAAGTAGGTTTTCATCGCTAATCGCATCGATTGTTGCCACGATTGCCGCCGCTGCTAGCGGTCCACCGCCGAAGGTCGTGCCGAGGTCACCGGTACCGAAACGGACCGCAATCGAGTGAGTGCAAAGAACAGCACCGCAGGGGATTCCACCTCCCAGTGATTTCGCGCTGGTCAGAATGTCCGGCTCGATCTGATGCACATCTACTGCGAAGAACTGACCACAGCGACCGATGCCGGACTGCACTTCGTCAGCGATAAGAAGTGCGCCATTAGCGCTGGTCAGATCTCGTAAAGAGTGAAGAAAATCCGTTGATAAGTCATACCCACCGGCGACGCCCTGTACAGGCTCGAAAATTACAGCTGCGATGTCATCGCCTATCATTGCTTCTGCCGCGGCGATGTCATCGCGCGGTATGAAGTCGACTTCGAATGGTTTGTTCGGGAAGCCGTACCAACGATCGGCGTTCCAAGTTACTGCGGCCGCAGCTGCTGTGCGCCCATGGAAACCATGAGTGATTGCGAGTACTTTCTTGCGGCCCGTCGCCATACACGCCATGCGCAAGGCATTTTCATTTGCTTCAGCGCCAGAGTTGACGAAGAAGACGCGGTCGAGTCCTTTTGGAGCAACACGCGTCAGTTTTTCGGCAGCCTGGGCGCGAATCTCCAGAGCCACTACATTGCTTTGAAAGATTAGCTTATTGCACTGCTCGGTGACTGCCTTCAACTGCTGCGGATGACCGTAACCGAGTGCAGCGACAGCGTGGCCTCCGTACAGATCGAGAATACGTCGGCCATCATCTGTAAATATATCGCAACCGCTGGCGCGCACCGGAACAAATGGCAGCTGACCGTAGACTGGGATCATCACGTTGGCTTCGCGAATTCGCGGGTCTGACATCATCGTTTGATCATTGTTTTTAGGCATCAGGTCCAACCCGGTGCAGCAGCAGTAAGTCCGCTGGTCTCAGGCAGATCCCAGAGTCGATTCATCCATTGTACCGCGCCACCAGCGGCACCCTTGACGAGATTGTCAATCACGCTCATCACGACGACTGAATTGCCGTCAGTAGCGACACCGATGTGACACATGTTGCTCGCGACGACGTTTTTTAGTTTCGGCGTCGCGCCAACGATCTCGACGAATGGAGAATTTTCATACGCGCTGACATACACGTCCCGAATCTGATCTTCACTCACAGCTTCCTTAGTCCTAGCTTGCAGCGTTACGTGAATACCTCTTGCGAATGGCCCCGAATGAGGTACGAAATGCACAGTCGTTTCGCGGCCACTGGCGACACCCGCGAGCCTCGCAATTTCCGGCGAATGACGATGAACCAGCGGTTTATAGGCATGCATATTACTGTTGCGTTCAGGATGATGCGTGCCCACTTGCGGGATGCGCCCGGATCCAGTGCTACCGGTTACACCTGAGATGAAAACGTCCGGCTCTGTCAGGCCCGACTGCATCAGCGGTACTGCTGCGAGCAAACTCGCTGTGGCAAAACAGCCCGGGTGTCCGACATGCGCTGTCGAGATTGTGCTCAGGTGCTCGGGTACCGCACAGGTGAAATCACTGAGCAACTCCGGCGCACCATGCTTCGCGCCGTATATGGATTCCCATGCCGACTGTTCTGGGTATCTGAAGTCCGCAGACGAATCTACGACATGCAGGACCAGATTTTTTTCTTCACTTGCCGCAATCACCGCCGCTATGACTTCGGCTGAAGCGCCATGCGGTGCAGCAGAGAACAGAGCAACATTGCTTCCATCTTCAATTCCGTTCAGCCAGTCTTTACGACCGACAAAGCGGGTTCCTGACAATGCTTGAGACAGATGACCGAAGGCCTCACCAACCAATTGCCCGGCTCGACTATCAGAGACAGCAGCGGCGAGCTCGAATTTCGGATGACCTGCGATCAGTCGTAATAATTCACCACCGACGTAGCCGCTCGCGCCAATGATAATCGCCTTAATTGGAGCGCTCATGCCGTGTCCTTGCCGAGCAGATTAGCAATTTTGTCGCCCAGTACAACACCACTCGAGAGCGCATTAATTCCTGGCAATGAGAGCCGCTCCGCGATTTGCTGAACACCGACATCATTGTCCGTAGCTGGGCCGGTTACCACGGCAGGCTCTATATCGAATTCATCCCGCAAAATCTTCGCACCACCCCATGCCGATACCGGATCATTGGCGCATAACACGACCGCCGTTAGCGAAGCCTTAATTTGTTCATCAGCAAGAATAGCGGCGACGCCGTACGCGCCGAGTAGGCCGTCGCCAAGTTCGAGAACGACCACGTCTGGTTTCTTCGCACCGAGGCTAGTTAACAGCGAGCGCGTTAGAGCCGGGCCGTTTTCAGCTGTCGTCGTGACAACTCCGAGATCCGAAAAGATCATCGTATCAGTGGCGCCAGCGTCTTTCATGGCGAGCACATCCCGACGCAAGGAAACACCGGTTGCCTTGCAGGCAGCTACATTTAAACCGAGATGACGTAGCCTGCCGACAATGGCACAGGCCGCTGCCGTTTTTCCCGAGTCCATGCAGGTGCCGGCGAGCGCGACGACAGGAACGCCGTTCATATCCAATTGTGCATTGATGTCGAGTGTGGTGGCTCCAGCACGAGCTGGAACACCGATTCGCTCACCTAAGTAGGGAAATTCCAGGACAGTACCGAGTACTTCGCAGTCAAATGCTGCGCCGACATCAGGGTTTGCCGAATCACAAATGCCGATGACTCCGCCAATATTCAGGAGTTGTACGTGATCACCGATTGATAGCTTGGTGGGTAAGTGCCCGGAATAGCCGCGCAAGGCATGGCGGTGTCCAAGCGCCCCAACCACAACGTCGCCCATAGTGACGGTCGCCATTCGACCTGATATCAGTTCGAGTTGGTTGTATCGAGACTTATTGTTCAATACGCGAACGGCAATGAGTATGCCTTCTTCACAAGGGATATCCGATGACAGGCGCAACACCGATGTCAGGTCATTGTGTTGAGCGACGGACGCTATTTTGTCGACTACTATGTTCTTCATGTCATTCTCCCGCCGCTCTTGTTTGGAGTGAGCCCGGCAACGACAGAATGCGTGCGTAGCCGAGTGCGTCGCCGGCGGTCCATTCACCAGCCGATTCACCATATACGCCTTTGGTTGCCGCGAGCAATGAATGTCGCGAGGCGGATCCATCAATGAACAACTGGCCCGGCCGCAGCGTGAATGTAACGGTTCCACTGACGCGTCTTTGTGACGAGATCAGCAGCGCTTCGATATCAGCGCAAGCCAGATCCAGCTGCTTCCCCTCATGTACGAGATCGCCATAGATCGCGGAGACGCTATCTTTGACACGCATCTGTTGGCCGCTCAAAACCAGCTTTTCAAGTTCACGGTGTGCCGTAATTAATGTGATCGCTGCGGGTGCCTCGAATGCGACACGTCCTTTGGTCCCAAGCACCGTGTCACCAAGATGAATACCGCGGCCGATACCGTAGCGGCCCGCAAGAGTTTCGAGTTGTTCAATAAGCTCAACGGGCGCGAGCGCCTTTTTGTCAAGAGCGACTGGCACTCCGCCGACAAATTCCAGGGTGTGAGTCGATGCGGCAAGCGGTTTTGAAAACGCAGTCGGTGACAACACCCACGCAGACTCTGGAATCGATGCCTCTGAAGTCAGAGTTTCCCGACCACCGATGGTTATTCCCCATAGCCCTCGATTGATTGAATAAGCGGACCCTTGAGACGGTAACGGCAAGTCATGGTTTTCGAGATAAGCCAGCTGGTCTTCGCGAACCCAGTTGTTGTCCCGAACCGGTGCTAAAACTTCCAGCCCAGGATTCAGCGTTCTGAGGGCGACCTCAAATCGCACCTGATCGTTGCCGGCTGCCGTGCATCCGTGGGCAACCGTTGTTGCGCCACGCTCGGATGCGATCTTCGCCAGTCTTTCTGCTTGCAGTCCTCTTTCAGCGCCGACGCACAGTGGGTAGGCTTGGCCTCGCAGTACATTACCGGCGATCAAGTGTTTGATGACAGTGTCGAAAAAGTCCTGCTTTGCGTCAATGAGGATATGTTCAATCGCACCCAATGCCATTGCACGTTTTTCGAGTGCGACAGCAGCAATCGCGTCAATGCCACCAGTATCAACGCAAGCAGTTATGACATCGCGACCGTAGTTTTCCTTTAGCCATGGGACGCAAAATGACGTGTCGAGGCCTCCTGAAAACGCCAAAATAATGGGTGATGTGTCCGTGCTCACTGCGCTCTCCGAAAGGGTCAGGGTCGAGCGGAATGCTCGATCCTTGAAATTATAATTTTCTGTGCGACTCCAGATTCAGTCGCGACAAATACAGTGTCATCGCCGCCAATACTACCGATCACTTCAGGCCAGTTACAGCGATCGAAAGCCAGAGCAACACGCTGTGCCGCGCCGATCGCTGTACCAACGACGAGCAGGTTAGGTCCCGCCGGAGATATCGCGTGCAATAGATCTTTGACCGCAGCGAAATGATCGTCATCTGAAGTGTTACCAGTGGGCAACTTGTAGCCGACGATCGTTTTCATTGCGCCGAGTTCTTTCAGGTTACGGCTAACGCTGGACTGGGTTGCACTATGCCCTAGAGCACTTAACGCATCGACCAGCATGCCCTGCGTTTGGGCAGGGCCTTGCATCAATAACTGGCGAAGCGCTTCGCGTCGTTCTTCGTGATTTGTAATGGGCACAGGCTTTCTCGCATATATATGCGCATAATTTGAACATAATGCGCATATTCGGTCAAGTGCTAATGAACGTTATTTTCTGCGCTACACTGCGCCGCTTTGGTCAAGTCGGAGTACGTTTTGCAAACACCTGAAACTGTTGAGGTCACTACTGGCGACAACCCTATAGGCAGCGTTATTTGGTTGCATGGATTGGGCGCGGATGGCCACGATTTCGAGCCGATCGTTCCCGAGCTTAATCTACCGGCAAACATCCCATTACGCTTCGTGTTTCCGCATGCTCCGTTACAGCCAGTGACTATCAACGATGGAATGGCTATGCGTTCCTGGTATGACATATTGAGCTTCGATGAGGAAGGACGGACCGACAGAGCCGGCGTGTTAAAAAGCAGCGACGTCCTGCATGACTTGATCGGCCGGGAAATCGAACGCGGAATAAAGGAAGAGAAAATCGTTATTGCCGGATTTTCGCAAGGCGGGGCAGTTGCCATCCATACGGCCTTGCGAACGAGCTATAACATCGCTGGCCTGATGGCACTGTCAACTTATATGGCCTTGCCGGATGATGCAGGTGCCGCCGTTAGCCGCAGAGATCTACCGATTTTTATGGCGCATGGCAGTTTTGATCCAGTGCTGAAAATCGATTGGGGGCGCGCATCGGCTGACAAAATGATTGAGACCGGGTATAGCGTTGACTGGCATGAATACCCGATGGCGCATGCGATATGCCCACAAGAGGTAGCTGATATCAGCAGCTGGCTGTCGGGAATCTACTCCTGAACTATCGAATGTCTCTGACTGTAAATGTAAAAGTTGAATCACCGCGCTGCTTGCCGCTCGCATCGAAACGACGCTCATGCATTCGCCAGCGACCAGTTGAGTCGCATAGCACGGTACTGGAGCTTCGTGTTCCGTAGTCGGGCAAGACGATAAAGGGAGCGCTGATTGCATGTGCGGTCGCGAAGGGCAGGTGGCCAGCGTCTATCTCGTTAACGACGGCTTTTCCTCTGTCGTCCAGCAATCTCAACAACTCACTCTCATTGATCTTGTTGGCCTGGATTAGCGAATTGAGCGCCGCTTTGCTTCGCAACACCTTGTACCGGGGTGAGTCCAGAAGCTCGTTACTTAGCCCATAAATACCTGCCTCGAGGACTTGCATGCCGCCGCCGCGATTTGAAAGCCATCCAAGCGTTTCGCCGTCAGATGCGAATAAATTGAAGCCAGCGTAGCGCGACCCATCAATCTTGTTGAGGTAATCGAATGGTGAATCCTCACCGTTCAGGAATTCCGTAACGAGGTGCCCACGGGATCGATCTTTTGCGGACGGTGGCTCAGCATCTCGGAAGTTCGTAATCGTCGCGAAACGACCATTACGATGCAGCGCTAGCCATGTTCCGCCAGCCTGTAAGTCGCGGCCACCGACGAGGTTAGGATTGTCGGGCCACCAGTGTGCATTCTCGGTTGGCCTGCCATGGAACTCGTCGCGATTGCCGGCGACGATCAGCGGATAATCCGCGTGTGCTTGCCACGCGAGAACAACTAGGCACATCCTTATTTCGGGCCGTCAGACGACAGCCAGCCGTCGACGAGTCTGCGTGCTATTGATATTCTGGATGGTAGCTTGAAAAGCCCAGAGCATAACTCCTGACGTGTAAACCACGCGGCATCTTCTAGTTCGCCATCATTCAGACGGACCTCCTGAGCAATCGGAGAATCGACTTCGGCAACAAAGCCAAGCATTAATGATGAAGGGAATGGCCACGGTTGAGAGCTATCGTAACGGACGTCTCCAACTCGAATATTGGTCTCCTCGAACACCTCCCGGCGAACCGCATCTTCGAGACTCTCACCCGGTTCGACGAATCCTGCGATTGTCGAATAACGCCCTGCTGGCCAACCGGCTTGTCGGCCGAGCAAGCATCGCTCACCATCAGTAACAAGAACGATGATTGCAGGATCCACCCTTGGGAATATTACGCGATCGCAATCGGCGTTCATGCAGCGTCGAGAATTGCCTCCTCTATCAGAGCGTGCCGACGAGCCACACTGACCACAAAATTGTTGCGACACATGCCACAGCGACAATCCACAAGCATAGGCTGCCAGATTTGCCTCGTCGGCAGGTAGCATGCTGCCGAGGTATTGAAGATCCTGAAATTCGCCGAGCTCTCTAAATGGAGGTGTTCCACCCGCATTCATCGTGATTGCGAATGCGGGGTCTCCGCGGAACAAGCCAAGAAAAATCTGGTTGTGCTCGTCGAGAAGGTGGCCAACCTGATGCCGTTTGAGCTGCACGAGATGCAGAGGATCACCACCAACTAGGCAGTGGTCACCCCAGACCGGAACGAAGTGCGTGTCCGCATGTAGCAGCGCTTCATCCAGCCAATCGCTGTCCTTACGTCTTTCGCCGCTGCGATCAACAAACGCACCGGCAAAAACATTGTGGTTTTCCATACCGTGGACCGCGTCCCTATTATTCAAGTCTAGATTAAGCGATGGATAATACCCTACTAATGCAGTTTTCCAATGATCTCATGCACAGGATAAGTACCACGATCCAACGCATAGTCATCCTGAATGTGCAGAATCAGGTAAGTTTCATAGGCCCCACATAATTGATGCTCAATCTCCACATTTGGACGAGGTCAGTAAGGGCGGACGTTATCGTCTTTGCCGATTCAGATCAGAAGGCTGGCCGCCGCGTGTAGCATATCCGCGCCAATGCGAGTGATGGAGAAGAAGTTGTGACGATCAAGAGGCGTCGTGGTTACAATACCGGACCTTATGAATGCACTAACAATAAAAAACCTCCAAAAGACCTACGATAACGGCAATCAAGCCCTCAAAGGCATAGATCTGAATGTCGAGGCCGGCGATTTCTATGCGTTGCTGGGGCCCAATGGCGCGGGAAAGACCACGGTGATCGGTATCATTAGTTCGCTGGTTAATAAGTCAGGCGGTGAGGTGGAGATATTTGGCCACAATATCGACAGTGACTTCGAAGCTGCCAAGTCTTGTCTTGGATTGGTGCCACAGGAGATTAATCTCAATCTATGGGAGACCGTCGGTAACATCGTCACCAATCAGGCAGGCTACTACGGAATCGGTGGCAAAGTCGCGCGTCAACGGGCCGAAAAATACCTGCGTGCACTGCGCCTGTGGGATCGACGCGATGACATTGCGCGAAGCTTATCGGGCGGCATGAAGCGCAGGCTGATGATCGCGCGAGCGCTCGTGCATGAGCCACGCTTGCTTATACTTGATGAGCCGACCGCTGGAGTCGACATCGAAATTCGGCGCTCTATGTGGAAGTACTTGCAGGAAATCAATGAGGCGGGTACCACGATCATACTGACAACACATTATCTGGAAGAGGCGGAAACACTTTGTCGCCATATTGCCATTATCGATGAAGGCAAAATCATCCAGGATGCTAAAATGAGTACGGTCTTGCGAAAGCTGCAGCGAGAAGTATTGATTCTCAGTCTGGCAAGTGATCTGAAGCAAGTACCGCTACTCGAAGGCTTCAAGGCCAAACTGCGTAACGATTGTGAGCTTGAAGTTGAAAAAGGCCCTGATCGCAATATTAATGACTTATTTGAGCAACTCAATGCAAACGGTATCAAGGTAGTGAGTATGCGAAATAAGGCAAATCGCCTTGAAGAGCTGTTTCTGCGTTTGGTGGACAACAAACACGAATCGGTGGGTGATATATGAATATTCAACTGAATCTGGTTGCGGTGCGTACGGTTATTCGAAAGGAAATGAGCCGAGTACTCCGAATCTGGATACAGACAATTGTACCGCCGGCCATCACCATGACCCTGTATTTCATTATTTTTGGCAATCTGATCGGGCGACGTATTGGCACCATGGACGGCTTCGATTACATGCAATACATCGCTCCGGGCCTGATTATGATGTCAGTGATCACTAACTCCTATGGCAACGTTGTTTCCTCGTTCTTTGGCGCGAAATACACCGGGCACATTGAAGAAATGCTTGTGTCGCCTATGTCGAATGCAAGCATTATTATTGGCCATGTTTCAGGTGGCGTACTGCGCGGCATGCTAGTCGGCACGCTGGTTACCATAATCGCGTTGTTTTTCACGCGCCTCGAGGTCGCGCATCCATTCATCATGGTATCAGTTGTCCTGCTGTCATCGATTGTCTTCTCGCTGGCCGGATTTATAAACGCAGTATTTGCTAAGAAATTCGATGACATTTCAATCGTGCCAACATTCGTATTAACACCGCTTACGTATCTCGGCGGTGTGTTCTATTCGATATCCATGCTGCCGGAGTTTTGGCAGGGTGTTTCGAAAGCGAATCCGATACTTTACATGGTCAATGCTTTTCGATACGGAATCCTAGGCACCTCGGACATAAGCATTACATACGCCTACGCAATACTGGTTGGATTCGTGATCCTCTTGTTTTCGGCAAGTTTCTTTTTGATGAAAAAGGGTGTGGGGATTCGCGAATAAAATGTGTGGACGTTTCGCTTTTTATTCCCCCAGTGAAGCGACAACGGCGTTATTTGGTGTTGATGGTTCGCTCGAAGTCGAACCGCGCTACAACATCGCACCAACTCAATACGTAGCTGCAGTCCGAGACAGCAACCAAAAACAGCGCGAACTCACGATGTTACGTTGGGGGCTGATACCGTCCTGGGC